>ERZ772882.567-NODE-567-length-47767-cov-9.624707_pt1 | contig 47767 bp, 39 predicted proteins | sample MGYA00580576_ERZ772882 | MGnify/ENA primary metagenome ERZ772882 (study PRJEB29015, sample SAMEA2737658) | human gut metagenome | biome: human gut; feature: human-associated habitat; material: faeces | place: China | collected 2012 ... | reverse complement strand
GCATCGCGAAGGTTTTGGCGTTGCCGACAAGCTGCATTTCAGGATACCGCTCCGCAAGGCGCAGGATGCTGCCGGAGTGGTCCGGCTCCATGTGGGAGATAACGAGGTAGTCCGGACTGCGCCCGTCCAGCTCGTGCGCGAGCTTGGCGAGCCATTCGTCCGCCGCGCGGGCATCCACGCTGTCCATGACGGCGACCTTCTCATCCAGAATGAGGTAGGAGTTGTAGCTCACGCCCATCGGCTGGACAGGGTACTGGTTTTCAAAAAGGGGCAAGGTGAGGTCATCCGCCCCAACGTAGCGAACGTCCTTCGGTAATACCTGTGTTTCCTTTCGGGTTTCGTTGTTCATTGCACTCTCCTTTGCGGACATTTTTAGCCGAGATGTAATTTTCCCTCTGCACGCAGCGCAGCAGGTGGAAGGGCGCAATATCCGCTGCCGTGGTGTTTTATGAATAAATAATTATCTGTGTCGCCATTATAACCGTTTTATCTATAAATTTCAACGCATTTTCGCAATGGTTCAAACACGCTTTGAAAAACGATTGACAGAATTCACGAATTTGATAAACTGTTCCCATCGGAAGGCAAAACCGAAACTGCAAAAATTTGTGGAGAAATTTTGCGGGAATGTCCGCCCGGACACTGCCGCGATGGCCGCAACGGCGTCGCGTAACTGGCATGCTGAATATTGCTATTTGCCGGAATCAATGTATAATAACCTATACAGATAATCGAGGAGCAGAAATTGAGGGAACCATATTGATGAAGCGTATCAAAGCACTTGTTTTACTTATTTTGACCGTTCTGCTTGTGGCCGGAGTACTCTGCGGCTGCGCGGTGCAGACAGGAGAGCAGCCGGGTATATCATCGCTGCCGCACATCACCATCGGCAGCGACACCTATCCGCCCTTTGTCTATCTGGACAACAACGGTGACCCCACCGGCATCGATGTGGAGATCGCAGTTGAGGCGTTCCGGCGGATGGGCTATCAGGCGGTGTTCACAACCATCGACTGGGAGCAGAAAAGGACGCTCGTGGACAATGGGGAGATCGACTGTATTTGGGGCTGTTTCTCCATGGATGGGCGTGAGCAGGATTACCAATGGGCCGGCCCCTACATGGTCAGCCGGCAGATCATCGCCGTCAATGCAAAAAGCGATATTTACGCCATGGATGACCTGAACGGCAAGACCATTGCCGTTCAGTCTACCGGTAAGCCGGAAGAGATCTTTTTGCAAAGCGGACAAGCGGATATTCCCCAATTTGAGGACATTATCAGTCTGGAGGATCGGGGCGTACAGTATGCGGCGCTGGACTGCGGCTATGTGGATGCCATTGCCGCCCACGAAACGGCCATTTTGCAGTATATGACGGATTACGGCGCGGACTTCCGCATTCTGGACGAGCCGCTGCTGATCACCGGAATCGGCGCAGCCTTTTCCGTCGATGATGACCGCGGTCTTGCACAGGAGCTGATGGACACCTTTGCACAGATGCGTCAGGACGGGACCATGCAGGAGATCGTCGGCAGGTATCTGGAGCATCCCGAAACCTATTTGGAGGTGGAATGCCTTGAACCGTAATCCTTTGCAGACCATTTTCAGCAAAAAATTCTGGCTCGTTTGTATTGCTGTGGGTATTTTCCTCCTCGGAATCGTTTTCGCGCTTTCCAGACAGGCGGATATGCAAAATTGCGAGCAGAGGCTGGCGGGAGCGATCGAGTTTATCAAGGAGCAGGCCGCTGACTATACGAAGTACAACGAAACCGCCATCGCGAAGGGCCTTGTGCGCGAGGCCGCCGCCGTCCACGCGCTGGAGTCTCTCTCCCTCGACTGTGATGAGGCGGCGCTGTCGGAGCGCGCCAAGGGGCTGTGGCTTACGGGCATCTGCCTGCTGGACGCGCAGGGCGAGCTGGTATGTGAGTACACGGAGGATGGCATCGGCTACGCACAGCTTCAGTCTGGCATCAAATTGGAACCGATCCTCAGTGTCATCGGCTACCCGCAGAAGACCTATGTCAAGCATGTGGAGCTGGACGATGGCAGTTTTGCCGATGTTGCTGTGCACAGCTGCGCTGACGGCGCGGGTGCGGTGCTGGCCTACCGCTATACCGGGGCGGAGTTTTCCCAAAAGTCCGTTTTGTCCATCCAGCCTCTGATAGACAGCTATGGGGTCAACTCCACGGGGACTCTTCTGGTGGTGGAGGAGAACCGGGTATCGGCCTCCAACGACCCCACTCTGATTGGTATGAACATTTTCGAGAGTGAACGGCTCATGTCGATCCGGAGAAGCAACCGGGCAGATAAATTGATCCGCGTGTACGCTCCGAGGGGCATTGAGCAATGCTATGGAATGTACAGCCATGGGCGGAACTATTCCCTCTATGCCTATGTTCCCGCCCGTCAGGTCTATGACCTCACCGTGATGAATCTGGTGATCACGCTGGTCGTGTATATCTTGGTTCTGACGTTTGTGCAGGGATTCCGCTGGAACTCCGCAAAGGATTTCTTTATGCAGCAGGAGCACTCCGAGCAAGAATACAGGAAGTCGCTCGAACAGAAAAACGCCGCACTCGAGCTTGCCGTTCAGCGTGAAACCAAGGCCAATCTCGCCAAGCGGGAGTTCCTGTTTAATATGTCTCACAACATCCGAACGCCCATGAATGCCATCATCGGTTTCACCGCTCTGGCGCAGACGCACATCGACGACCGTGACCAAGTAGAGGACTATCTGAAAAAGATATCCGTTTCCAGCCAGCATCTTCTGTCCCTTATCAACGATGTGTTGGATATGAGCCGCATTGAGAACGGAAAGGTCACGCTGGAGACAAAGCCGGTGCATCTGCCGGAATTGGTGGAGGATATTGGGGACGCCATACAGGTCGGCGCCGACAAAAAGCACATCTCCTTTACCGTCGATACTGCTGGCATGAAAAACGAGGATGTGATCGCCGACCCGCTGCGGCTTGAACAAATCCTGATCAATGTTTTGGCAAACGCCGTGAAGTTCACGCCGGACGGTGGGCAGATCAGCCTGCGGATTGTACAGAAGGATACGGCTTCGGCAGACGATGCCGATTTTGAATTCCACATCAAGGATAACGGCATCGGCATGAGCGGGGAGTTCCAAAAGCACATTTTTGAGCAGTTTGCCAGAGAGAGGACCTCCGCCGTCAGCAAGATACAGGGTACGGGGCTCGGCCTGGCCATCACGAAAAGCCTGGTGGATATGATGGGCGGCAGGATCACAGTGGAGAGCGAACCGGGAAGGGGCTCGGAATTTACCATTTCTCTGCGATTCCCCGTCGGCGAGGCAAAAGCGGGGCAGATGATACCCGTTTCAAAAGCTTCTGATTTTACTGGAAAGAAACTTCTGGTAGTCGAGGACAACGAACTGAATCTGGAGATCGCATCGACGCTTCTTGAAGAAGCGGGCTTTGAGGTGGATACTGCGGGAAACGGAAAGATTGCCGTTGAAAAGGTCGAAGCGGCTTCTGCCGGCCGGTATGACCTGATCTTGATGGATGTCCAGATGCCGGAGATGGACGGTTATGAAGCAACTCGGCGGATTCGTGCGCTCCCGGATAAAAAGAAGGCGGCGATCCCCATTGTGGCCATGACCGCCAATGCATTTGAAGAGGATCAAAAGAATGCGTTGAATGTCGGAATGAACGGCCACATTGCTAAACCTCTGGATATTCAAAAGTTGTTTCAGGTATTGTCGGAGCTGCTGAAATAGGCCATGATCGTATGGCTGGCAAATTGAGCTGTGCGAGCATAAGCAAAAATATAGGGACAAACACGATTACGGAGGAAGACAATACACCCTGTTGCGTCAAAGAGCGCGGAAAAAGGGAGCGCAACCGCTATCCTGCTTGATAATCCAAATTTACAAATAAGACCGTTAAGGATGGGTGAACAAATGAAGATCATATATGAACTTTCGTGGCTATGGGAAACGCTGGGCATTGCACTTATGGCAGCGGTTGTTTGTGTGGTAGGTGCTATGCTGATATGCAGAGCAAAAAAGAAGAAGCTCAGCAAGAAGAGCACAGTAGTTATCGGGATTGCAGCCTTTATCATTGCCATCGTAGCAGTGATTGAGATCGCCCGGATTCCGATGCCGCTTTGACGAAATGGGAGGCTTTGATATGGGCAAAGAAAGATATTCAATTGTATTTAATAGCCCGACGGGCAATACGAAGAAGCTTGCTGATACAATTTACGCCGTGCTCGCCAAAGAAAACTGTGACTATTTCGGAGCGCCTAAAGAGGGAGAGCTATACTCCGAGATGCTCTATATTGGGTTTTGGACGGACAAGGGAAATGCGGATAAGTCCACCCTGACATTACTGTCAACGCTGAGGAACAAAAAGATATTTCTATTTGGAACGGCGGGCTTTGGCGGCAGCGAGGCATATTTCCAGAAGATTCTCAATCATGTCAAGCAGTCTATCGATTCAAGCAATTCCGTGGTCGGAGAATATATGTGTCAGGGCAAAATGCCGCCGTCTGTACGGGAACGCTACATGAAAATGAAGGTACAGCCGGAGCATCCGGAAAATATCGATGCGCTGATTGAGAACTTTGACCGAGCGCTCTCCCATCCGGATGGGAATGATTTAGAGAGACTTAGAAAGATAATTGTACAATAACATCTCAACATGATCTGACAAAAGGCAGGCTGTCGCTCGGAACGGGCGGCGGCTTGCCCATCATTTCAATGCAGCTTAAATCCCACTGTTTTTAGTCCAGCATAGAAGGTTCACCACGACCTAATTCAGGTCATGGTGAACCTTCTTCATGCTTCCAAATGCTTCTTCCCTGCCACACACTCCAGAGCCTGACGAACACTTCCGTCGAGCGAAAAATGAAATTGGAGGTTTCGTATGAAAAGGTTCCTGAGTATCCTGCTCGCTCTGGCCATGGTGCTTTCGCTCGTGGCCTGCGGCAACAAGACTACCCCCGACACACCCGACACCCCTGACACTCCTGACGATCAGGAGGAGGCGATTCACATCGGTATCGTGACCGGTTCCGTCTCCCAGTCTGAGGACGACCGCCGCGGCGCGGAAGCGTTCCAGGAGCTCTACGGCAAGGATAACGTCACCCTCGTGACCTATCCCGACAACTTCACCGAAGAGCTTGAGACCACCATTCAATGCATGTCATCGAAGATTACATCCGCAATCAGCGTCCAGTTGATGCCGTTATATAAATCACCTCATATAACGAAAGGCCTCTCCTCCGTAGCTGTATTGACAGGCCGCGGCGGGAATGTTACCATAAGCACATCAAAATCATTGGGAGAGAAAAATAGATGACACTTGATCAATTGAAGGTCGGTACGTCCGCCGTCATTACCGCCGTGGGCGGAGACGGAGCCTTGCGCTGCCGCCTGTTGGATATGGGGCTGATCCCGCACACCCGCGTGACATTACAGAAGGTCGCGCCGATGGGCGATCCCATCGAGATCCGCGTGCGCGGCTACGAACTGACGCTGCGCGTAGAGGAGGCTCAGAAGATCGAAGTGGAGGGTGAGCTGAAATGATCTTTGCACTCGTCGGAAATCAGAACTGCGGCAAAACGACTCTCTTCAACGCCCTCACTGGCTCCAACCAGCACGTCGGCAACTTTCCCGGTGTCACGGTAGATCAGAAGATGGGCGAGATCACAGATGAAAAAGGCTGCGCCGTGGTGGATCTGCCCGGCATCTACTCCCTGCGGCCCTATACGCAGGAGGAGATCGTCTCCCGCGATTTTATCCTCAATCAGAAGCCGGACGGCATGATCAACATTGTGGACGCCACCAACATCGAGCGCAATTTGTACCTGACGCTTCAGCTGCTCGAGCTGCGGATACCGATGGTGCTGGCGCTGAACATGATGGATGAGGTCCGTTCCAACGGCGGTTCCATCGACGTGCAGAAGATGAGCGCCGCGCTCGGCATCCCTGTCATACCGATCACAGCCGCAAAGGGCGAGGGTGTGAGCGAGCTGGTGGATCAGGCGATCGCCGTGGCTCGGAGCAAAACTCTGCCCAAGGTGACGGACTTCTGCGCGGATGATTCCGCCGTCCACCGCTGCATCCACGCCGTCACGCACCTGATCGCCGACCACGCCGACCGCATCGGTGTGCCGGCACGCTTCTGCGCAACAAAGCTGATCGAAGGCGGCGATGACCTCGCCGACCGTCTGGCGCTCGATCGGAACGAGCGCGAGCTGCTTGAGCATTGCATCGTGCAGATGGAGAGCGAAGCGGGGCTCGATCGCAACGCAGCGCTTGCCGATATGCGCTACACCTTCATTGAAAGCGTTGTGGCATCGTCGGTGGTAAAGTGCCACGAGAGCCGGGAACACGCCCGCTCGATGAAGATCGACCGGTTTCTTACCGGCCGGTATACGGCGCTCCCTGCTTTTCTTGCCGTTATGCTGCTGATATTCTACCTCACCTTTCATGTGATCGGGCAGCGGCTGTCCGACTGGCTTGCGGTCGGCATTGACGCCCTTACCGCCGCGGTGGACCATGCCCTGACCGCTTACGGCATCAACCCTGTGGTACATAGCCTCATCATCGACGGCATTTTTAGGGGCGTAGGCAGCGTGCTGGTGTTCCTGCCTATCATCGTGACGCTCTTTTTCTTCCTCTCCATTCTGGAGGATACCGGTTACATGGCCCGCGTTGCGTTTGTGATGGACAAGCCTCTGCGCAAGATCGGCCTGTCCGGCCGCAGCATCGTCCCCATGCTCATCGGCTTCGGCTGCTCCGTGCCGGCCATCATGGCGACGCGCACGGTATCGAGCGACCGCGACCGCAAGATGACCATCCTGCTCACGCCTTATATGAGCTGCTCGGCAAAGATCTCCATCTACGCGTTTTTTACCGCGGCGTTCTTCCCGACGCACCGCGCGCTCGTGATGATCTCTCTGTATCTGCTGGGCATTCTGATTGGGATCGTTGCCGCGCTTATCATGAACTGGAGCACATTCCGCGGGAAGCCTGTACCGTTTGTCATGGAGCTTCCCAATTACCGTTTGCCGAGCCTCAAGAGCGTTGCGCTTCTGCTGTGGGAAAAGGCCAAGGATTTTTTGCAGAGGGCCTTTACGGTGATTTTTCTGGCTACGATCATCATCTGGTTCCTGCAAAGCTTTGATATCAGGCTGAACGTGGTGGCCGACAGCGCCGACAGTCTTTTGGCCCTCATCGGCCGATGGATCGCGCCGGTGTTCGCACCGCTGGGCTTTGCGGATTGGCGCTGCGCGACCTCCCTGATCTCCGGCTTCATCGCAAAGGAATCCGTCGTCAGCACGCTGGAGGTCTTGCTGGGCGGGGCCCCGCTTTTTACAATGTTCACCAACCGCTCCGCCGCGAGCTTCCTGGTCTTTACGCTGCTGTATACTCCGTGCATCGCGGCGGTAGCCACGATCCGGCGGGAATTCGATTCAACTCTAAAAACAATAGGCATCGTGTTGATGCAGTGCTGTGTCGCATGGATCGCAGCATCCGTCGTCTACGCCTTGATCGGTATCTTGTGATGGGTATAGACTGGATTCTATTCTTCTACAGCCTGAAACCGCTTCCATCTCCCATTACACACCTGCCTTTACCACGCCACATCATACAAATCAGTAAGCGGACTTTAGAACGTCTCGCTTACATCCATGTTCTGATGCTTCCTTCATGCTTGCTATGGTGAGATGTGTTACGTTGTCAACTCTACATCATTGATGACCTCGTTACCCCAAACGTCCCAGCCATCAGCTTTTCTGACGGGCAAATAACTCAATGCGCGGCACATCCCCCATAAGTCTCTCGATTCGTTCCCTTACCTCATCTGGCTTTTTACTGTGTTCTTCCACATGAGAAATAATGACCTGACGGACGTCCTTCGCTTATCGCTTCGGATGGCCCCTAACAGCAAGTAAGCAAGTCTCCGCATTGGCGCGTGTCCAATGTCCCATAGGCAAGCGAAAGAACAACCGGCGTAGGAGAGCCCGGCACCGATTGATCCTGACCCGCGTCCAAGGAATGACGTGCCGGTGTACCACGAACCTGTGCAAAGGGCGAGTGCAGCAGATGGTGCGGAAGAGAATACCGGCGGGCCGCCAACCGACACGCCGGAACAGGATGCCGATATGCCGACTGACAGTAGGACACCAAAAAGAGATGCGGTGTATCGCTTACCATCTCTTGGCGATTCGGTCGTGCAGATGCTGCACCACATGGGCAGGGTCTTCGAGGACAACAGCAAGGCTGACGGTACGCTCTATGGTCTGCGGATCGACCGCAAGCGCCGCCGTGAGCTCCAACGCAAGCGCCTTGCCATGGGACACAAGCCCGACGATCATGAAGAGATATCGCATACATAGTGCAGAGCCGCGGCATCGGTGATGACCGGTGCTGCGGCTCTGTGATCAGTTATGTTCCTCGTTCGGGATGTTCACGCTCACGCCGTTGACCTCCACACCATCGTCGGCGGGAATGAGCAGGTACCTGCGCCCGCCGATCATGCGGGCTTCGATGAGATAGCTGTTCTCCGGCGCGACGGTGATCTTCACCTCCGGCGTGGTGATCTCGAACTTGCCCGTGCCGAGAATGTTCTTCGGGTTCAGCGCGGCGTTCTCGCCGTACTGCTTCTCGCACTCGCGGCGGAAGCTCTCGACCTTCTCCTCGCTCACGCCGCTCTCGGACAGAATGCCGCCGACGTCGCCGACCGTCAGCTCCAGCGGCGCGGGGTCGCGGCTCTCCTTATGCTCCTGAATGCGGCCGCGCAGCTGCTCGTGGACGGACTGCACCACATCGTAGCTGCAATCCTTTTCGAGCGTGTCGGCGAGCGCGGTATCAAACACATTTTTCTGCTCGACGGCGGACATCGGCGGCTCCACACGGAATACCGCGTCAATGACCTCCTCGTGGATGAGCTCGACGTTCTTGCTGTAGAAAAGCGCGTTGTAGATGTTCGCCGCGCGGTCGTCGAAGGCGGGGAAGAGAAAGCCAAGCTCGGGCGCAAGGGCAATATGTCCGGTGGAGCTGGGGTGGAAGAAGTTCTCGTCGGTATCATAGCGCAGCTCGAGCGTCGGTGCCTTCACAGGACAAATGGCGCAGACAAAATACTTGTAGACGTCGCCGGAGGCGTCCGCCTGCAGCTCGTCATCCTTGCCGCGGTAAGGAACATCATAGGCGTCGGCGGCGAGGAGAATGAGGCAGTTCGTCTCGCCCATATTGAGAGATTCAATAATTTTGCGGCAGAGCGTTTCGCGGGCGTTCGCATCCTTGCACTCCGTCTGGCGCAGGGTTTGGAGCAGGCGGTGCTCGTCGCTGTCCGCGACCTGAGCGGTCGAGAATTCGATGTCAATGAGGTTGCGCCCCAGCGTGCCGGAGAGCGTCTTTTTGAGCAGCCCCAGATACATCTCCTGCTCCTCCTGCCGCATGAGGCCGAGGGAGGCGTCGATCCACGAGATGACCTCGCGGTTGGAGTTGACATAGCAGCCGAAGATGCGGCTGAAGTTATTTTTATCGAGCCGGAAGCGCCGGCGAATTTCGTTGAGTTCTTTCTGGTTCATTTGCTTCTTCCTTCTCTCACAGAATATCACGGAGAGAAATTGTACCACAGCGTCCCTCGGGCGGCAAGAGGGACTACATCGATCCATACGGAGAAAAAGAATGGCTAAATTTATCTATTTCACGCCGGAGGAAAAGGCGCGGGCGCAGAATACCGACCTGGTGTCTCTGCTGCGTGCCCAAGGCGAGCGCCCCATTCGCTCCGGCCGAGAGTATCGTACCCCCAACGACCCCAGCGTCACCATCCGCGGCAACAAGTGGTTCGACCGTTCCAAGCGTGAGGGTAGCTATGCCATCCGCTTTGTCCAACGTTAAATACGGATGTGGTTTCAGGGACAAACCGGACGATGGCCGGCACCGCCTGCACGGGAGCCTCACACCCCTGCGGCTCTCGCAGATCGTCCCCATTGCCCTGCGGCGGTTCACGGCCCGTCAGGACCGCTTCACGCTCGGACTGCGGCTGGATGAGTGCAGCTTTAGCCCTGGCGTGCAGAAACGCAACAATTTTCGCGAACATCCCTTGACAAATCTCATCATTTGGCATTTAATATTAAATTGATATTGTCGTGAAAAGCTGTATGTTTATCTGCCGGCGGCTGCCGGCGGACAGATCATGGACCGACCGGGAGCACAAGAGAGGCACGACATTCGTTGTGCCCCTCTTGCTTTATTTTGCCTCACGCGGCTTTTCCATAAGGTATCTGCCTCAAACAGAAAGACGGAAGGACAAAAGCTTATGAACTGGGAGATCACAACATTTATCGCGTACTTTGTTATCCTGCTCGGCGTGGCGCTGGTGTTCTACTTCAACGGCACGAACAAAAATTCGGAGGACTTCTTCCTCGGCGGGCGCTCCATGGGCCCCTGGGTCACCGCCTTGTCCGCGCAGGCGTCCGATATGTCCGCGTGGCTGCTGATGGGCCTGCCCGGCTCGATCCTCGCCTTCGGCTTCGGCCAGATGTGGATCGGCATCGGCCTTGCCATCGGTACGGCGGCCAACTGGATCTTGTGCGCCAAGCGCCTTCGCACCTTCTCCAAGGCGGCGAACGATTCCATCACGCTCCCGCAGTACCTGACGAACCGCTTCGCGGTCGATTCCCGTGCGCTGCAGCTCGTGTGCGCGCTCATCTTCCTCTTTGCCTACACGATCTATGTGGCCTCCGCGCTGGTGGCGGGCACCTCCGTGTTTACCACGCTCTTCCCGGATATTTCCCCGAAGATCGCCATGTTCGCCTTCCTGCTCATCATTGTGGCCTATACCTTCTTCGGCGGCTTCGCCGCCGTGTGCTGGACAGATTTCTTCCAGGGCCTTCTGATGATGGCGGCGCTGATGCTGGTGCCTATCGTCGTCTATTTCGGCCACAGCGAGCTGCTTGATCCCACGGCACTGGAGACGGTCTATGAGTATACCGACGCTGCGACCGGCGCGGTGACGCAGTGCGCCTTCGGCGGCGGTATCTTCAACGCGAGCTGGCAGGACATCGTCAGCGGCCTCGGTTGGGGTCTTGGCTACTTTGGTATGCCGCACATCCTCGTGCGCTTCATGTCCATCGAGAAGCCCTCGATGATCAAGAAGTCCTCTATCGTCGCCATCATCTGGGTCGTCATTTCCCTCTTCTCCGCCGTTATGATCGCCTATTTCGGGCGCATGATCATGGGCGAGGAGCTGCTCACCCACGGCAACCAAAAGCTCGTTTTCATCGCCATGTCCCGCAAGTTCTTCCCGGCGGGCATCTGCGGTCTGCTGCTCGCAGCCATCATCGCCGCGTCCATCTCCACAGCGGATTCCCAGCTGCTCGTCGCCTCCAGTTCCTTCACGGCGGACCTCTATAAGCCCTTCTTCCGCAAGGGTGCGAGCGAGAAGGAAACGCTGCTCGTCGGCCGCGTGCTGGTGCTCGTCCTCTCCCTGATCGCCTTTGCCATCGCCAACTCCAAGGGCAGCGGCGCGCAGGCCATCATGGACATGGTGGAGAACGCCTGGGGCGCCTTCGGCTCCTCCTTCGGCCCCACCATTCTGCTCTCCCTCTTCTGGAAGCGCTTCAACTACAAGGGCGCGGTCGCGGGCGTGGTGTCCGGCTTCGCGGTGGACCTTGGCTGGCTGCTGAGCGGTCTCACCGCCTCGACGGGTGTGTATGAGATCGTTCCCGGCTTTATCGTCAGCTCCCTCGCGGCCTATCTCGTGGCGAGATTCACCGAGGCCCCGAACGCGGAGGCTGTTGCGATCTTTGAGGAGGCTACGAAGCCCGACGCGGACTGAGTGAAGCGATCAGCTGACGGCGTACCGATAAGCGAATATAAGAAAAGAGCCGATCCGTTGGATCGGCTCTTTTGTCAGGATTTGAGAAATTCCTGCGGGTCGATGATCTCGCCGTCCTTTGTGACGGAGAAGTGCAGGTGCGGCGCCATGGAAGCCTCAGCGAGCGAGGTCGTGCCGACCGCGCCGATGACCTGTCCGGCGGAGACGTACTGCTCCGGCGCGACGGTCGGGACGCTCTGAAGGTTGGAGTAGGTGGTCTCGTAGCCGCCGTCGTGCGCGATGACGACGGTGGTGCCCATCAGGTCGTCGTCCGCGACGGAGAGCACCGTGCCGGAGCTGGCGGCGAGAACCTGCGTGCCGGCGTCCGCCTTGATGTCGATGCCGTCGTGCGTGCGCCAGTCGGCGAGCGTTTCGCTGTAAGCGAGCTCGTCCATGCTGAAGGCGGCGACGGTCTCACCGCTCAGGGGAGAGACGATGAGCCGCGGCGCGACGGGCGTGACCGGCTCGGTGACCTCCGGCTCCTTTTCCGGGACCGTGACCTCCACAACGGACTGCACCGGCTCGGCCGGCTCCTCCGGCTTGACCTCGGGAACGTCCGGGGTGACCGGCTCCGCGGTGATGGGAGTCGTGACCGGCGGCTTGGTCACATTGGTCGGCGTTTTGTCAACAGAAGAGGGGAGCAGCATCCAATAGCCCGCGACGGCGAGTGCCGTCAATCCGAGGAACAGGGCTATGTATAAGCCCGTCCCGGTCAGGGAATGCCGCGCGGCGCGGCGTTTCGGTTCATTCATAAGCGTGTCCTTTCTGCCCGCGTGGCGGGCGCTGCGAAATAGAAGAGGCTCTGACGGTATTGTGCGCCGTCGGAGCCTTTTCTAAACCATATTTCTCGGGAAATTTTAAGGCAATACCGTGAAGGCCGCGCGGCCCGCGTAGCGGGCGTTCCCGCCGAGCGCCTGTTCAATGGCGAGCAGACGGTTGTACTTTGCCGTGCGCTCGCCGCGGCAGGGAGCGCCGGCCTTGATCTGCGCGCAGCCGAGCGCGACCGCGAGGTCGGCGATGGTGCTGTCCTCCGTTTCACCCGAGCGGTGGGATAGGATCGCGGACCAGCCTGCGGCCTGCGCCGCGCGGACGGCCTCGATGGTCTCCGTGAGCGTGCCGATCTGATTTGGCTTGATGAGTACGGCGTTGGCGAGCTTTTGCTCCACCCCGCGGGCGATGCGCGCGGGGTTCGTGACAAAGAGGTCGTCGCCGACGAGCTGCATCCTTTCACCAAGGGAACCGCTCAGCGCCTGCCAGCCCGCTTCGTCGTCCTCGCCCATACCGTCCTCAAGCGAGAGGAGCGGATAGCGCCGCGCAAGCTCCTGCCAGTAGGTCAGCAGCTCCTCACGCGTAAGTGTTTTGCCGCTTTTTGGCAGCCGGTAGCGGTCGGAGCCTGCGTCGTACCACGCGGAAACGGCGGCGTCGAGCGCGAGGTACACGTCCGCGCCGGGGCGATAGCCCGCCGCCTCAATGGCGCGGCAGAGCAGGTCGAGCGCCTCCTCGTGGCTTGCAAGCGAGGGGGCGTAGCCACCCTCGTCGCCCACGCCGCAATGATCGACGAGCGAGCCGAGCGCGTGGTAAATTTCCGCGCCCATGCGCAGCGCATCGCGGAAGGTGTCCGCGCCGACGGGGACGAGCATGAACTCCTGAATGTCGAGCGGGTTGCCCGCGTGTGCGCCGCCGTTGAGCACGTTCATCAGCGGAACAGGGAGCGTGCAGGCGTTCTGACCGCCGAGATACCGCCAGAGAGGCTGTCCCTCGCTCGCCGCCGCGGCGCGGGCCGCCGCGAGCGAGACGGAGAGGATGGCGTTTGCGCCGAGCCTCGATTTGTTTTCCGTGCCGTCCAGCTCGCGCATGGCCTGGTCGAGCGGGCCCTGCTGCCGCGCGTCGAAGCCCCGCAGCAGCTCGAATAGCTCGTTGTTGACGTGCGCCTGCGCGTGAAGGACGCCCTTGCCGCCGTAGCGCGCACGGTCGCCGTCGCGCAGCTCGACGGCCTCGTGCGCGCCGGTCGAGGCACCGGACGGCACGGCGGCGACGCCGAGCGAGCCGTCCTCCAGCCTTACCTGCGTTTCCAGCGTGGGGTTACCGCGGGAATCCAGGATCTCGCGAGCGTGAATGTGTACGATGGAGCGGTTCATCGCATGACCTCCTGAAAAATAAAAAATCAGCCATACCGAAGTATGGCTGATTTTGAGAAGACTTATGCGCTCAGCGGAGGATAAGGCTCTGACCGTCCATCTCCTCGGGCTTTTCGAGCCCCATCACGTCGAGAATGGTGGGGGCGATGTCGGCAAGGCGGCCCTCACGCAGCTCGTTGCCCGCGCCGCAGAGGATAAAGGGCACGGGATTCGTGGTGTGCGCGGTCATGGGGCTCACGCCGTCGCTTTGCAGCATCTGCTCGGCGTTGCCGTGGTCGGCGGTGATCATGGCGATGCCGCCCATCTTGAGCGTCGCGTCCACGACCTTGCCGACGCACTCGTCCACGGTCTCGACGGCCTTGACGGCGGCGTCGTAGTTGCCGGTGTGACCGACCATGTCGCAGTTGGCAAAGTTGAGGATGATGACGTCATACGCGCCGGACTCAATGCGCTCGACGCACTTTTCCGTGACCTCGTAGGCGCTCATCTCGGGCTGGAGGTCGTAGGTCGCGACCTTGGGAGAGGCGACGAGCACGCGGTCCTCGCCGGGGTAGGGCGCTTCAACGCCGCCGTTGAAGAAGAACGTGACATGGGCGTACTTCTCGGTCTCCGCGATGCGCAGCTGCGTCAGGCCGAGCTTGCTGAGGTATTCGCCGAGGCCGTTATGGATCGTGATGCGCGGGAACGCGACGAGCACGTTCGGCATCGTGGCGTCGTACTCGGTGTTGCAGACGTAGGTGACGGGGAAATACTCGCGCTGGAAGCCGTCGAACGCAGGATCGACGAAAGCGCGGGTGATCTCGCGGGCGCGGTCGGGGCGGTAGTTGAAGAAGATGATGGCGTCGTTGTCGGAGATGGTGCCCTCCTTGTCGCAGACGACGGGCTCCACAAATTCATCGGTCACGCCATTCTGATAGGATTCCCGGATGGCGGCGACGGGATCGGGATTCTGGATGCCCTCGCCGTAGACCATCGCGTCGTAGGCGCGCTCAAGACGGTCCCAGCGTTTGTCGCGGTCCATGGCGTAGTAGCGGCCCATGACGGTCGCGATCTTGCCGATGCCGAGCTCGGCGCACTTTTTCTGCGCCTCGGCGACGAAGTCCGCGCCGGAGGTGGGGGAGACGTCGCGCCCGTCGAGGAAGCAGTGCAGGTATACGCGCTTGAGGCCCTTGATGCCGGCCATCTTCAAAAGCGCCCAGACGTGCTCCACGGTGGAGTGTACGCCGCCGTTGGAGAGCAGTCCGTAGAGGTGCAGCGCCGTGCCCTTTTCCAGACAGGCGTCCATCGCGGCGTTGTAGGCGGGATTTTCAAAGAAGGTGCCGTCCTCAATGGCGCGGGAGATGCGCGGCAGGTCCTGGAAGACCACGCGGCCGCCGCCGATGTTGGTGTGGCCGACCTCGCTGTTGCCCATCTGACCGGCGGGCAGACCCACATCCAGACCGGAGGCGGAGAGCCGCGTATGCGCGTACTCGCCGTTCAGACGGTCAAGCACGGGCGTGTTCGCACCGCGCACGGCGTTGCCCTTGACCTCATCGCTCAGACCGAAGCCGTCCATAATGATAAGGGTGGTGGGGGTTTTATTCATCGCAAGGACTCCTTTCGCTCAGCCCTGATTGGCTGCGTTGACGATGTCCATGAACTTGCCGGCGTCGAGGGACGCGCCGCCGATCAGACCGCCGTCGATGTCCTCGTGGCCGAGCAGCTCGGCAGCGTTGGCGGGATTCATCGAGCCGCCGTACTGAATGGTGACGGAGCGGGCGATGCGCGCGCCGTACATGGCGCGGATGGTGGCGCGGATGAAGCCGCAGACCTCGGCGGCCTGCTCGCCGGTGGCGGTCTTGCCGGTGCCGATGGCCCAGATGGGCTCGTAGGCGATGACGCAGCGGCGGATATTCTCCGCGGCCACGCCCGCGAGCGCGGACTTGACCTGCAGGGCGATGAGCTCCATCGTCACGCCCATCTCGCGCTGGTCAAGGCTCTCGCCCACGCAGATGATGGGGTTGAGGCCGGCGTTCAGCGCGGCGTGGACCTTCTTGTTGACGATGGCGTCGGTCTCGCCGAACATGGCGCGGCGCTCGCTGTGGCCGACGATGACGTACTTCACGCCGAGGTCGCACAGCATGGCGGCGCTGACTTCGCCGGTGTAAGCGCCGTGATCCTCATAGAAAAGATTCTGTGCGCCGACGGCCACGCGGCTGTCCTTAAAGGCGCGCACGGCGGCAGAAATATCCACGCTCGGCACGCACACGACCACGTCGCACCACTTGGTCTTGGGCAGCAGAGCCTTGAAATCGTCCGCGAACTTTTTGGCCTCGGTGGCGGTCTTGTTCATTTTCCAGTTTCCGGCAATGATGGTTTTGCGATATCTGCGATTCATGGTAAATGCTCTCCTAAATATATAAAAATGTTTTCTGAAAACCTTACTTATCCAGCAGGCAGGCAACGCCCGGCAGCATCCCCCGTGGGGATGCCCCTGATCGGGACACGCGCTGACGCGCGGCTCCCTGCGCCGGCGCTCGGTCGCGTCGCTGCGCGGGCAGAACGATGTTATTACTTATCCAGCAGGCAGGCGACGCCCGGCAGCTCCTTGCCCTCCAGGAACTCAAGCGACGCGCCGCCGCCGGTGGAGATGTGCGTGATCTTGTCGGCGAAGCCGAGCTGCTCGGCGGCCGCCGCGCTGTCGCCGCCGCCGATGATGGTCACGGCGCCGCTCTCGGCGAGCGCCTTGGCCATGGCCTTAGTGCCGTTGGCAAAGGCGGGGAACTCGAAAACGCCCATGGGGCCGTTCCAGACGATGGTGCCCGCGCCGCGCGTCGCCGCGCAGAAGAGCTCAATGGTCTTGGGACCGATGTCCATGCCCATCATGTCGGCGGGAATGTGCATCGCGTCCACCACGACCGGCTCGGCGTCAGCGGCGAACTCCTTCGCCGCCACGGTATCCACCGGCAGCAGGAGCTTGACGCCCTTTGCCTTGGCCTTCTCGATCATCTCGAGCGCGTAGGCGCACTTGTCCTCCTCGAGCAGGGACTTGCCGATCTCGCCGCCCTGCGCCTTGGCGAAGGTGTAGGCCATGCCGCCGCCGATGATGACGGTGTCGGCCTTTTCGAGCAGATTGTTGATAACGGCGATCTTATCGCTGACCTTTGCGCCGCCGAGCACCGCGACGAACGGGCGCTTGGGATCGTCGAGCGCCTTGCCCATGACCTCCAGCTCCTTGGCGACCAGCAGGCCGGAGACGGCGGGCAGGTACGCCGCCACGCCGGCGGTGGAGGCGTGCGCGCGGTGGACGGAGCCAAAGGCGTCGGAGACGTAGACCTCGGCCATGGAGGCAAGCTCCTTGGCAAGCGCCGGATCGTTCTTGGTTTCGCCCTTTTCAAAGCGGGTGTTCTCGAGCAGCATGATCTCGCCGCCGCGGAGCGCCGCGGCCTTGGCCTTGGCGTCGGGACCGACGACGTCATGCGCGAAGATGACCGGCTTGCCGAGAAGCTCGGAAAGACGCTCGGCGACAGGAGCAAGGGTGAGCTTCTTTAAAGATTTTTGCCACTTTTCCTCCGTCAGCTCGGCGGGGTCCTTGCCCTTTTCCGTCTGCTTCTTCACCCATTTTTCAAAGCTCGGCTCGGGCTTGCCGAGGTGTGAGCAGGCGATGACCGCCGCGCCCTGCCCGAGCAGGTAGCGGATGGTCGGCAGGGCGGCGACGATGCGCTTATCCGAGGTGATCGCGCCGGTGGCCTTGTCCTGGGGGACGTTGAAGTCGCAGCGCAGCAGGATCTTCTTGCCCGCCACGTCGATGTCGTACACAGTTTTCTTGTTGTAGTTCATGATGACGCTCCTTCTATGTGAATGTTTACGGATCAGTCCGGTTGCTCCGCCATCTCGCCGGTGCCCTTGAGCCCGGGGAAGCCGAGCTGCTTGAGAGCCTCGTAGGTCAGAATGGCGACGGAATTGCTCAGGTTCAGGCTGCGCGCCTCGGCGCGCATGGGAAGGCGGATGCAGCGTTCATAATGCGCCAGACGGAAGTCCTCGGGCAGGCCGGCGGTCTCCTTGCCGAAGAAGATCCAGCAGCCGTCGTGAAATTCCGCCTCGCAGTAGTCCTGCGGCGCCTTGGTCGTGGCGAGCCAGCAGTCCGCGGCGGCCTCGGGGTGCTGTTCAAAGAGGTCGGCGAGGTTTTCGTAGGTGCTGACCTCGACCAGATGCCAGTAGTCCAGCCCCGCGCGCTTGACGGCGCGGTCGGAAATGTCGAAACCGAGCGGCTTGACGAGGTGCAGCCGCGAACCGGTCGCGGCGCAGGTGCGCGCGATGTTGCCGCAATTCTGCGGGATCTCCGGCTCAACGAGCACGATATTCAGCACGGAACCATCCCACCTTTTTCCGAAAGTCTGCTTATTATACCTCTTAAAGTTTACGAAATCAACCATAAAACTTACTTTCTTTAACATTATTTTGCGCATTGCATGAATTCATGCAGAGCATGAAAAACTTTTTGGGAAAATTGCAGGAAAAGGTGGATTTTTCAAAAAGGTTTGGTATAATACAGATAAAAATAGAAGTGGACGCAAAGGAGGGGACTATCCGATGGACCAGAAGATCGCCGTGCTTTTCATGCCGGACAACATCGCCTGTACCGAAGAGAAGACGCCGCTGATGCTGCAGCCCATTTTGTTCTGCCCCGTCCTGACGTGGATGTGCGCGGAGCTGTGCGGGCGCGGCATTGAGCGGCTTTTTATTGTTTCCGACGTTTCCGCGCAGGAGCGGATGAAGCCTTATCTGCCCAAGGAGGCGGACGTCACCTTTGTTGACGGCGCGAAGCACGCGGAGGAGCTTTTGAAGCTCCTTGAGGGCGAAACGGGCAGCGTTCTGATCGTCAACGGCGTGGTGCTGCCGGTGGGCGTGTTCTCCGGCGGCGCGGTGTATTCCGCTCCGGCGGACGCCTGCTGCGACGTGCTGCGCGAGCACGGCGCGTTTGCCGCGTTCCCCAAGGGCTGTGAGATCTCCAAGGGCTTCCTGCCGGTGGGCGACACCGAGGAGCTGCGCGCCGCGCAGCCGATGTGCCGCCAGAAGATCATGGAAAAGCATCTGGCGAACGGCGTGATCGTCATGGACACGAACAGCGTCTACATCGACCCGCGCGTGAAGATCGGTGTGGGAACGACGCTCCTGCCCGGGACCATCCTGCGCGGCGAGACGGTCATCGGCGAGCACTGCACGATCGGCCCGAACGCCATGGTGCGCGACTGCACCGTGGGAGACTTTACGGAGATCAACGCCTCGCAGACGAACGAGAGCGCCATCGGCAGCCATACGACCGTGGGACCGTTCGCCTATGTGCGGCCCAATTCGACCATCGGCGACTATGTCAAGGTCGGCGACTTCGTGGAGATCAAGAACTCCGTCATCGGAAACGGCACGAAGATCTCGCACCTCACCTACGTCGGCGACAGCGACTGCGGCGAGCGCGTGAATTTCGGCTGCGGTACGGTCACGACGAATTACGACGGCTTCAGGAAATACCGCTGCACCATCGGGGACGACAGCTTCATCGGCTGCAACACCAATCTGGTCGCGCCGGTCAAGGTGGGCGAGGGCAGCTACATCGCCGCCGGCTCCACCATCACGGACGATGTGCCCGCCGACGCGCTGGCGCTCGCCCGCATGAAGCAGACGGTCAAGGAGGGGTGGGCGGCCCGCCGCCGCGCCCTGCTCGGCAAGAAGGAAAAGTAAAAACTTTTACATAAAAAAATTACCAAGGGAGAGTGGAAACAATGATTTCTCACGGCAAGGACATCAAGATCTTCACCGGCAACGCCAACCCCAAGCTCGCAGCGGACATCTGCAAGATCATCGGCACCAAGCTCGGCGAGAGCGAGGTCAAGAGCTTCGCGGACGGCGAGGCCTCCGTCTCTCTGTATGAGACCGTGCGCGGCAGCGACGTGTTCCTCATCCAGTCCACCTGCAAGCCCGTCAACGACAACCTCATGGAGCTGCTCATCATGGTCGATGCGTGCCGCCGCGCCAGCGCGGGCCGCATCACCGCGGTCATGCCCTACTTCGGCTATGCCCGTCAGGACCGCAAGGCCAAGAGCCGCGATCCCATCTCCGCCAAGCTCGTTGCCAATATGCTCGTCGCCGCGGGCGTTGACCGCGTGCTGACCATGGACCTGCACGCCAATCAGATCCAGGGCTTCTTCGATATTCCGGTGGATAACCTGTTCGGCAACCCCATCTTCGTTGATTACTACGCCAAGAAGTTCGGCGCGCATTGCGAGGATATGGTCGTCGTCAGCCCCGACGTCGGCTCCGTTGCCCGCGCCCGCACCTTTGCCCAGAAGCTGCACATGAACCTTGCCATCGTCGATAAGCGCCGCCAGAAGGCCAACCAGTGCGAGGTCATGAATGTTATCGGCGATGTCGAGGGCAAGGAGTGCATCCTCTTCGACGATATGGTCGATACCGCCGGCTCCCTCTGCAACGCCGCCAAGGCGGTCGTTGAAGTCGGCGGCGCGAAGAAGGTCTACGCCTGCGCGAGCCACGGCGTTCTCTCCGGTCCCGCGCTTGAGCGCCTTGAGGCGAGCTGCATCGAGGAGCTGGCGCTGCTCGATACCATTCCCGCTCCCGTCGGCGAGGCCGAGCTGGCCAAGGCCCGCATCAAGTACCTGACCGTCGCGCCCATGTTCGCCGAGGCGATCGAGCGCACCTATCAGGAGATCTCCATCGCAAAGCTGTTCAACTAAGGGCATTTCAAAAAAGAGCGGCGGAAGGCCGCTCTTTTTTATACGAGGGTTATCGTCATGTTTTTTGGAAAGAAAGTCACCGGTCCCGCGGAGTGGCTGCTCGTCTGTCTGGGGAACTACGGCAAGCAGTATGAGAACACGCGCCACAACATCGGCTTCATGGCCGCCGAGCGGCTCATTGACAAGCAGGGCCTGCGCTGCAACCGCCTGCGCTTCCGCGCGCTGACGGAGCTGATCGAATTCGGCGGGGCGCGCGTGCTGCTGATGATGCCGCAGACCTATATGAACCTCTCCGGCGAGGCGGTGGGCGAGGCGGCGCGGTTCTATAAGATCCCGAGCGACCATGTGCTCGTTATCTACGACGACGTTTCGCTGCCGCTCGGCAAGCTGCGCATCCGCGACAAGGGCTCCGCCGGTGGGCACAACGGCATCAAGAACATCATCGCCCACCTCGGCACCGATGTGTTTCCGCGCGTGAAGGTCGGCGTCGGCGCGCCGAGCCATCCGGACTACGACATGGTGGACTGGGTGATCGGCAGCTTCTCCGTGCAGGAGAAGAAGATCGTGGACGAGGCGCTCGACCGCGCGCTCGACGCGGCGGAGTGCATCATCTCCCGCGGCGTGACCGAGGCGCAGAACCGCTTCAACTGAGAGAACGCTGCCTGCGCGAAAAGTTTATCATTCGTTCATTTACTTTTCTCCTCCGGCGTAGTATACTGCCGGAGGAGAAGTCCTTTTCGGGCATCTCAGGAGAACATGGAAAACGATGTGTGTGGGTACAGACCGTCCGACCGGGGACGATCTGCGCCCTTTTGCGCGTTGCGGCGAAAAAGGAGGGGGACATTCATGCAGGAGCTGAACCGACAAATGATGGCGCTGCCGGAGCTGCGGGAGCTGGAGGAGATCATCCGCTTCGGCACGGGGCCGGCGGCGGTCAGCGGCGTGAGCGGCGTACACCGCGCGATGCTTGGCGCGGCGCTGCGGCAGGAGACCAAGCGCCCCCTCGCCGTCCTCTGCGCCGACGAGCAGGAGGCGCGGCGCATGGCCGCGGACCTCGCCGCCCTGACAGGGGAGGAGTGCGTGACGCTCTTTGCCCGCGAATGGCAGCTGCGCGACCGCGTTTCCGCCTCCCACAGCTTTGAGCAGGAGCGGCTGGACGCGCTGTGCCGCATGGCGTTCGGCAGGACGGGCATCGTCGTGGCGACGGTGGACGGCATGCTGCAGCGCACGCTGCCGCCGACGGCGCTGCGCGACGCGGTGCTCACGCTCCGGCTCGGGGAGGAGCACGACCTGCGCGCACTCGCCGAGCGCCTGACCGCCGCGGGCTATGTCCGCTGCGAGCAGGTCGAGGGCGCGGGACAGTTCGCCGTGCGCGGCGGCATTTTAGACGTCTATTCCCCGATGAGCGCACCGGTGCGCGTCGAATTTTTTGATACCGAGATCGACGCGATGGGCGAGTTTGACGTCGCCACGCAGCGCCGCACGAAAAATCTCGAGGAGCTGACCGTTCTGCCTGCCGCCGAGGTGCTGCCCTTTGCCGCCGAGGGCGGACGGGACGCGATGCTCGCGCGTATGGAGCACGCCGCGGCGCAGCTGGCAAAAAAGGAGACGACGGAAAAGACCGCCGCAGCGATCCGCGCGGATATGGACCGCCTGCGTGAGGGCCTGCCGCTCGGCGGCATGGACCGCTACCTTGCCGCCGCCTACCCGACCGCCGTCTGTGCGGCGGACTACCTGCCGGAGGGGAGCATCGTGCTCGTCTGCGAGGGCAGCCGCGTCATGGAGCGCGCGAAGGGCTGCGCCTTTGAATGGGGCGAGGACCTGAAGACCCTGCTGGAGGAGGGCGCGCTCGCGGGGCAGTTCGCCTCGCTCGCGGTCGAGCTTGAGGACCTGACGCGGCGGCTGCGGGGCAGCTTCCCGCTGCTTTTGTGCGACAGCCTGCCGACCTCGCGCTATCTGGCCCCGCCGCGGGCGATGCTCAGCATTAACGCGCGGCAGCTGCCGTCCTACGGCGGCAGCCTTGAGACCGCCGCCGCGGACATGGAGCACTATCTTGCCGCGGGCAGCGGCGTGCTGGTGCTCTGCGGCAACGAAACGCGCGCGAAGAATTTTCACCGCCTTTTGGAGGAGCGCGGCGTGCGTGCGCGGCTCGATCTCACCGATCGGACGCTGCCTGCCGCGGGCGAGACCGTCATCGGCCTCGGCGCGCTGAGCGCGGGCTGCGAGTACCCGCAGCTCCGCCTTGCCATTCTGACCGAGGGGCAGCTTCTTGCGCCGGTCAGCGGCAAAGCGCCGCGCGCGGTGCGGCAGAAAAAGGATTCGAGCCGTCAGAAGCTCCGCTCCTACACCGACCTGACGCCGGGTGACCTCGTCGTTCACCAGCGCCACGGCATCGGCCGCTTTGTCGGCATGGAGCGCATCCGCGTGGACGGCGCGGACAAGGATTATATCAAGATCGCCTACGCCGGCAGCGACAGCCTGTACGTTCCCGCGACGCAGCTCGATATGGTGTCGAAGTACATCGGCAGCCACGGCGGCGGGGAGGAGGGCGAGCACGTCAAGCTGAACAAGCTCGGCGGCACGGACTGGACGAAGGCCAAATCCCGCGCCAAGGCCGCGGCGAAAGACCTTGCGAAAGGGCTCATCAAGCTCTACGCCGAACGGCAGCGCCGACCCGGCTTCGCCTTTTCGCCGGACTCCACCTGGCAGCGCGAGTTTGAGGACGCCTTCGACTATGAGGAGACAGACGATCAGCTCCGCGCCATCGCGGAGATCAAGAGCGACATGGAGCGCTCGCGCCCGATGGATCGCCTGCTCTGCGGCGACGTGGGCTACGGCAAAACGGAGGTCGCGCTGCGCGCGGTGATGAAATGCGTGCTCGACGGCAAGCAGGCGGCCATTCTGGTGCCGACCACCGTGCTGGCGCAGCAGCATTACGCCACCGCCATCAACCGCTTCCGCAGCTTTCCGGTGACGATCGAGGTGCTCTCGCGCTTCAAGACGCCGGCGCAGAAGAAAAAGATTTTGCAAAGCGCGGCGGAGGGGAAGATCGACCTGCTCATCGGCACGCACTCGCTGCTGCAAAAGGGACTGCACTTCAAGGACCTCGGATTGCTCGTCATCGACGAGGAGCAGCGCTTCGGCGTGACGCACAAGGAAAAGCTCAAGGAGCTTTCCAAGCAGGTGGACACGCTCACGCTCTCCGCGACGCCCATTCCGCGCACACTGAACATGGCGCTGTCGGGCATCCGCGATATGTCCACCATCGAGATGCCGCCGCAGGACCGTCAGCCGGTGCAGACCTATGTACTCGAGCACGATTGGGGCGTGATCGCCGAAGCCGTCCGGCGCGAGCTTTCGCGCGGCGGGCAGGTCTACTACCTGCACAACCGCGTGGAGACCATCGACCGCTGCGCCGCGCAGCTCAAAAAGCTCCTCGGCGAGGAGGTCAGCATTGCGGTCGCGCACGGCAAGCTGGACGAAAAGGGCCTGAGCCATGTGATGCAGCAGTTTTCCGACGGCGAAGCGCAGATCCTCGTCTGCACGACCATCATCGAGACGGGCATCGACATTCCGAACGTCAACACCCTCATCATCGAGGACGCGGACCGGCTGGGCCTCGCCCAGCTTCACCAGATCCGCGGGCGCATCGGGCGCAGCGCGCGCCGCGCTTATGCCTATATGACCTACCGCCCGGGCAAGATCCTCACCGAGGTCGCTGCCAAGCGCCTGACCGCCATCCGCGAATACGCGGAGTTCGGCTCCGGTTTCCGCATCGCGATGCGCGACCTCGAGATCCGCGGCGCGGGCAACCTGCTCGGCCCCGAGCAGTCGGGCTACATGATGAGCGTGGGCTACGATATGTACCTGCAGCTTTTGGAGGAGGCCGTGCTCGAGGAGCGCGGCGAGAAGAAGGCGAGCCGCACGGACTGCTCGGCGGACCTGACCGTTTCGGCGAACCTGCCGGAGAGCTACATTCCCTCTCCCGAGCAGCGCATGGATATCTACCGCCGCATCGCGGCGGTGCGCACGCGCGAGGAATCGCAGGACCTGCTCGACGAGCTGCTTGACCGCTACGGCGAGCCGCCGGCGAGCACGCTCGCTCTGCTCGACGTCGCCATGCTGCGCGGCGAGGCGTGCGCGGCGGGCATCCGCGACATTTCCCAGCGCGGCGACACGATCACCTTTACCTTCGGCGGCGAGATGCCGGTCGAGGCGGTGATGCGCGTTTGCGCGATGGGAAAGAACAAGCGCCGGTTGACGCTCTCCGCCGGCATCGAGCCGAAGCTCGCGCTGCGGCTCGAGGGGGGCGAGAAGCCGCTTCCTGCGGCGCTCGAGCTGGTCGAGAGCATTGCGCCCGCAGAGGGCGCCTGAACCCGCAGCGCCACGCCCTGCGGCGGGGTGCGATACCACAAAACTCAGAAGAAAGAGGAAACGAAGATGAAACGTATTTTGGCTGCGGCGCTTTCGCTGGCGCTGCTTGTCTCGCTGGCCGCCTGCGGCGGCAAGGACCGCTTTGACGCGGGCAAGGTCGAGGAGGGCGTCTGCTATCAGCTGACCGGCATCGCTCCCGACGCCGTCGCAATGAAGGTGGACGGCATCGACGTGCCGATGGATATGTATTTTTACAACCTCTGCTATGCCGCCTCCTACATGGAAAGCTACATGAATATGTACGGCATGGACCTTGACTGGAGCATGGAGCTGCAGGAGGGCGAAACGGTGCTTGACGTGACGAAGGACAGCATTTTAGAGAACACGAAGAGCTTTGCCGTCATCGAGAAGCTGGCGCAGGAGAACAACGTCATCCTTGACGAAGCTGCGCTCAGCGAGCTGGAGGCTGAACGTGCGGAGACCGTCGAGAGCCTCGGCGGCGAGGAGAGCTACCGCGCCGAGCTCGCCAAGCTGGGCCTGAGTGAGGAGACCTATGACCGGATGTGCCGTTCGGACTACCTCTACAGTGCGCTCGAGGAGCTGGCGGCGACCGAGGGCAGCAGCCTCTATGCTACCGACGAGCAGCTGATCGCCTATGCCGCCGAGCAGGGCTACATGACCGCCGACCACATCCTGCTGCTCACGCGCGATATGTCCACCTATCAGGAGCTGGACGACGAGACCAAGGCGGAGAAGAAGGCGCTGGCGGAGGAGCTCAAGGCCAAGCTGGACGCTTACACGGGCGACGATCTGATCGGCTACTTCACCGAGCTTGCCGACGAGTACAGCGAGGACTCCGGCCGCGCGGGCAACCCTGAGGGCTACACCTTCGGCTCCGGCCAGATGGTCGAGGAGTTTGAGAGTGCTGCCGCCACGCTCGGCGAGGGCGAGGTCAGCGAGATCGGGGAGAGCTACTACGGCTACCACATCATTCTCCGCAAGCCGCTCGATGAGGCGAAGGCTGTGGACGCGGTGCGCGAGACCTATTTCAGCGGCCTGCTCGAAAGCCGCATCGAGGACGCCGCGGTGGAGATGAATCCGGCGGTCGAGGCGCTGGACCTCGTCGATATTTATGACGCCTTCTCGCTGCTGATGGACACCGACGCGGACGGCGATACGGCAGACGACACCGCGACGGAAAACGGGCAGGAAGCAGCCGAAAGCTGAGAAAGACGCAGGAAATGCTGCAAAACTGTTAATAATTTAACAAAATGCAGGAAAAGCGTCAATTTTTGCACAGGAAAATGAAATTTTGCAGTTGATTTTTCATGCGCGCCTGTTGTATAATCAAGACGAAACTGATCCCCTCTGCGGAATACCAAAATTTTTATGAAAAAGGAGATATCCCATGAAAGAACTCTATGTCGTGAATTGCTGCCGTACCGCGGTCGGCTCCTTTGGCGGTTCCCTGAAGAATACCCCCGCCGCCGAGCTGGGCGCCATCGTTGTCAAGGAAGCCCTCAAGCGTGCCAACGTCGCTCCCGAGAACGTCGATGAGCTGATGTTCGGCTGCATCCTGACCTCCGGCCTCGGTCAGAACGTCGCCCGTCAGGTCGGCGTGGGCGCGGGCCTGCCCTACTCCGTTCCCGCCTACACCGTCGGCATGGTCTGCGGCTCCGGCATGAAGTCCGTCATCGAGGCCGGCCGCGCCATCCTCGCCGGCGACGCCGACATCATTGTCTGCGGCGGCACCGAGAACATGAGCGCCGCTCCCTATGCCTCTACCGACGCCCGCTGGGGCGCCCGCATGGGCGACAAGAAGCTCGTCGACACCATGATCAAGGACGGCCTGTGGGATGCGTTCAACAACTACCACATGGGCACCACCGCCGAGAACATCTGCGACGTTTGGGGCATCACCCGCGAGGAGCTTGACGCCTTCGGCGCTGCCTCCCAGCAGAAGACCGAGGCCGCGCAGGCTTCCGGCCGCTTTGATGCCGAGATCGTTCCCGTTCCCGTCAAGGTCAAGAAGGAGATCGTCGAGTTCAAGAAGGATGAGTTCCCCCGCGCCGGCTCCACGCCCGAGGGCCTTGCCAAGCTCAAGGGTGCGTTCCCGGTCGGTCCCGAGGGCGTTGAGGACCAGATCGTCCACACCTTCCAGCCCACCGAGATCCATGAGGCGGATACCCGCAAGCACGTTCAGCGCGTGACCGCCGGCAACGCCTCCGGCATCAACGACGGCGCTGCCGCCATCGTTCTCGCCTCCGGCGAGGCCGTCAAGAAGTATAACCTCAAGCCCATGGCGAAGCTCATCGGCTGGGGCCAGGGCGGCGTCGATCCCAAGATCATGGGCGTCGGTCCCGTTCCCGCCTCCCGTCAGGCCATGGCCAAGGCCGGCGTGACCATCGACGACATCGACCTCGTCGAGGCCAACGAAGCTTTCGCCGCGCAGTCCATCGCCGTCGCGCGTGAGCTGCACTTCGACATGAGCAAGGTCAACGTCAACGGCGGCGCCATCTCCATCGGTCACCCCGTCGGCGCTTCCGGCGCCCGCATCATCGTCACCCTCCTGCACGAGATGCTCAAGCGTCCCGAGGCCAAGAAGGGTCTTGCCACCCTCTGCATCGGCGGCGGCCAGGGCGTTGCCACCGTGTTCGAAAAGTGCTGAGAAGCGTCTGCCGACTTCTGAAAATGAAAAGGAGACCTCTTTTGAGGTCTCCTTTTTCTTCTGCGCCCATAAGGGCCGCCTTCTTATCTCGCTGCACCGTGCGGCCCGACACACGCGGCCATGTGACCGAATGGGGCGCGCTTGCTTTTTTGCAGTCACTGTGCTACACTGATAAACAAGAGATCATTCCCCTTTGCGGAATCTATTTTTCTTGGAAAGGATACCATATACTATGGATGTGAAAGAAATTCTCCGTCACGTTGACCATACCCTGCTCGCCCCCACCGCCACATGGGAGGAGATCCGCCAGATCTGCGACGACGGCATCAAGTACGGCTGCGCGAGCGTCTGCATCCCGCAGACCTACGTCGCCCATGCCGCGCACTACATCGCCGAGCAGCAGCACTACGGCTTCGGTCAGCTGCCCGTGTGCACGGTCATCGGCTTCCCCAACGGCTACGTTCCCAGCGGCATCAAGTGCATGGAGGCTGAGTCCGCCGTAGCCGACGGCGCGACCGAGATTGACATGGTCATCAACCTCGGCTGGGTCAAGGAAGGCCAGTACGATAAAATCTTGCAGGAGATCAATTCCGTGAAGATATCCTGCCACGGCAACATCCTCAAGGTCATCATCGAGACCTGTATGCTCACGGACGAGGAAAAGATCAAGCTCTGCGAGGTCGTGTCCAACTCCGCGGCGGACTATATCAAGACCTCCACCGGCTTCGGCGGGGGCGGCGCAACACGCGAGGATGTCGCCCTCATGGCCGCGCACATGACCAACGGCAAGAAGATCAAGGCCGCCGGCGGCATCGCCAATCTGCAGGACGCCGAGGACTTCCTCAAGCTCGGCGCGGACCGCCTCGGCACCAGCCGCATCGTCAAGGCCGTCAAGGCGATGGAGAAAGGAGAATAAGCCATGCCAACCCCTCATAACAATGCCCAAAACGGCGATTTCGCCAAGACCGTGCTCATGCCCGGCGACCCCCTGCGCGCAAAGTTCATCGCAGAGACCTTTTTGGAAAACCCGCAGCTTGTCAACAATGTCCGCGGCGTGCAGGGCTACACCGGCACCTACAAGGGCGTGCGCGTGAGCGTGATGGCGAGCGGCATGGGCATCCCGTCCATCGCCATCTACTCCAACGAGCTCTACACCCACTACGGCGTGGAGAACATCATCCGCGTCGGCTCCGCGGGCGCGATGCGCGCGGACATGGAGCTCGGCAGCGTGTGTGCCGGCATGGGCGCCTGCACCAACTCCAGCTTTGCCGACCAGTATGAGCTCGGCGGCACCTTCGCCCCCATCTGCGACTACGAGCTGCTCTCCGCCGCGGTGGAGAGCGCAAAGGAACTGGGTGTGAAGATGCCGGTCGGCAATCTCTATTCCTCCGACACGTTTTATGACGCGGCGGGCCGCAACGCCCGTTTCGGCAAGATGGGCATTCTCGCGGTCGAGATGGAGGCGGCGGGCCTCTACTGCACCGCCGCCTATACCGGCAAGCGCGCGCTTGCCATCTGCTCCATCTCCGATAACCTCGTCACCGGCGAGGAGCTTTCCGCCGACGAGCGGCAGACCACCTTCACCAACATGATGAAGATCGCGCTCGAGGTCGCGGTCAAGATGGAGAACAAAGAATAAGGAGCGTTTTCCCCATGCGAGTCATCGACATTGAAAACATCACCGAGGCCATGCGCGACGATACGCGCTTTGTCCTGCGCTGCGAGGAGGTCTTTCACGACAAGATCAGCGCCGCCGCGGCGAGCATCCTGATGAACAAGAGCAAAAAGCCGCTCGTCTGCCTGACCGGCCCGAGCGGCAGCGGCAAGACCACCACCGCCATGCGCCTGAAGGCGTACCTGGAAAACCTCGGCGTGAAGGTGTGCCTGCTGAGCATGGATAATTTCTTCCTGCCGCTCGCCGACCGTCCGCCGGAGCTGACGGACTGGGAATCCCCCCTGTGCGTGAACCGCGACCTGCTCATCGACTGCATCCACCGCCTGTCCGACGGCGAGGAGGTCGAGCTGCCCATCTATGATTTCAAAAACGGCACCACCGGCAGCTGGGTGAAGATGCAGGGCGACCGCGACGCCGTTATCATCGCCGAGGGCATCCACATGCTCAACCCGCTGATCTTCGACCGCGTGCGCGACATGGCGACCGGCGTTTACGTCGCGCCCCGCACGCGCATCATCACCACGCACGACAAGATCGTCCGGCCCGAGCAGCTGCGCGTGGCGCGGCGCATGATCCGCGACTATCAGGGCCGCGGGCACTCCCTGCGCCAAACGGTCGAGCGCGCCGAGAGCGTGGACCGCGGCGAGCGGAACTATATCATGCCCAATAAGCCCAACGCGGGCATCCACATCGACACCTTCCACGACTACGAGCCGTGCATCCTCGCGCGCTATCTCAAGGAGATCCCCGAGTTCTACACCCAGCTTGACGACGCCTTCATCGACGAGCACGGGCTGACCGACCTCTTCGAGGTCGTCAACTCCGTCCCGCCGCTCAAAACCGATTACGTCCCGCGCGACTCCATCGTGCGCGAGTTCGTCGGCGGCAGCATTTTCCAATACTGAGCAAAGAGAGACTGCGCCTGCGGTCTCTCTTTGTGCGCTTTCACCATGAAGCTTTTGCCAAAAATTCACACTTTTCAGCAAATATGACTTGCCCTTTTGAAAAAATCTTGCTATAATACGCTCGATGTCATGTCCATGATATGATTTCAAAAAATTGTAAGGAAGGTTTGCACTATGAAGAAGTTATTTGCTCTTCTTCTCTCCCTGGCTATGGTCCTCGCGCTCGTAGCCTGCGGTCAGAAGGACCCCACCCCCGACACGCCCGATACGCCCGACGATCCCCAGACTAAGGTCGAGTACAAGGTCGCTATGATCACCGACTACGGCGACATCACCGACCAGTCCTTCAACCAGACCACCTATGAGGCCTGCAAGGCGTTTGCCGAGGACAACAGCATCGAGTTCAGCTACTTCAGGCCCGCCGGCGATAACACCGCCGACCGTGTCGCCATGATCGAAAAGGCCGTTGACGAAGGCTTCAACGTCATCGTCATGCCCGGCTATGCCTTCGGCGGCGCCATCGTTGAGGCCGCTCCCGAATTCCCCGATGTGAAGTTCATCGCGCTCGACGTCGCCGCCGGCGACCTGCTCGAGACCGCCGTTGCCAAGGCGGGCGAAGCCTACGACTACACCCCCGAGAATTGGGACCTCAACAAGTACGTTGACATGAGCAACGTCTACTGCGCGGTTTATCAGGAAGAACTCTGCGGCTACATGGCCGGTTACGCGGCTGTGAAGCTCGGCTATAAGAACCTCGGCTTCCTCGGCGGCATGTCCGTTCCCGCGGTCGTCCGTTACGGCTACGGCTTCGTGCAGGGCGTTGACGCCGCTGCCGCCGATCTGGGCCTCACCGATGTCAAGGTCAACTACATCTACGGCGGCCAGTTCTTCGGCGATGCCGACATCACCGCTGTGATGGATACCTGGTATCAGGGCGGCACCGAGGTCGTCTTCGCCTGCGGCGGCGGCATCTACACCTCCGCGGTTGACGCTGCCAAGAAGGTGGGCGCCAAGGTCATCGGCGTTGACGTCGATCAGGCGGGTGTCATCGCCAAGTATGCCGGCGTGGACGGCATGACCGTCACCTCCGCCATGAAGGGCCTCTATCCCGCGACCTACGACACCCTCACCGATGTCATCGTCAACGGCAACTGGGACAAGTACGTCGGCAAGATCGAGACGCTAGGCCTTGTCTCCGGCACCGATCCCGAGGCGAACTACGTTCAGATCCCCATGGGCGACGGCACCCAGTGGTCCGACAGCTTCACGCAGGACGACTATAAGGCCATGGTGAAGGATATGTTCGACGGCAAGATCACCGTCAGCAACAACACCAGCAGCGATGTTAGTGCTGCCGACTTCGCCACCGTCATCACGGTCGACGATCAGGGCTCCATCAAGGGCTAAGCGCTTTATCGCAAGTACATACGGAGAGACGGGCAGCCGCCCGTCTCTCTTTTTTTGCCGAAAAACGAAAAAATCATACGATTTTGCCAAATTGACTTTGCTTTATGGAAGCGGGTATAGTATACTGTAAGATATTCATGGTTTCCGTCCCCGCACATCCCCAACGCGGCGGGCCATCAAAACGGAAGGAGGGCGAAACATCTTGGGATCACCGTATGCCATTGAGATGCTCAACATCACCAAACGATTCCCCGGTATTATCGCCAACGACAACATTACGCTTCAGCTCAAAAAGGGCGAGATCCATGCCCTGCTGGGCGAAAACGGCGCAGGCAAATCCACGCTCATGAGCGTGCTCTTCGGTCTGTACCAGCCCGAGGAGGGCGTCATCAAAAAGGATGGACAGGTCGTGTCCATCAAGGACCCGAACGATGCCAACGCGCTCGGTATCGGCATGGTCCACCAGCACTTCAAGCTGGTGGAATGCTTCACCGTGCTCGACAACATCATCATGGGCGTGGAGCCCACGAAGCACGGCTTTCTGCAAAAGGCCGAGGCCCGCGAAAAGGTCCTCGCCCTGAGCGAGAAGTACGGCCTGCACGTTGACCCCGACGCGCTCATTGAGGACATCACCGTCGGTATGCAGCAGCGCACCGAGATCCTCAAGATGCTCTACCGCGAAAACGAGATCCTGATCTTCGACGAGCCGACCGCCGTCCTCACCCCGCAGGAGATCGACGAGCTCATGCAGATCATGCGTAACCTCGCCGCCGAGGGCAAGAGCATCCTCTTCATCTCCCACAAGCTCGCTGAGATCATGGCGGTCGCGGACCGCTGCTCGGTGCTGCGCAAGGGCAAGTACATCGGCACGGTCGAGACCGCCAACACCACGGCGGAGGAGCTGTCCGCCATGATGGTCGGCCGCAGCGTCAGCTTCCATGTAGACAAGAAGCCGTCCGAGCTTGGCGAGGTCGTGCTCGAGGTGGAGGGCATGACCATGGCCTCCAAGCTCCACAAGAACAATGCCGTCAAGAACGTTTCGCTCAAGGTCCGCCGCGGCGAGATCGTCTGCCTTGCCGGCATCGACGGCAACGGCCAGACGGAGTTCGTCTACGGTCTGACCGGCCTGGAGCCGCTCGTTTCCGGCTCCGTCAAGCTCTGCGGTAAGGACATCACCCATGCGTCCATCCGCCAGCGCAGCGTGATGGGCATGAGCCACATCCCTGAGGACCGTCACAAGCACGGCCTTGTGCTCGACTATTCGCTCGAGGACAACATGGTGCTCCAGCGCTACTTTGAGCCGGAGTTCACCGACAAGGCGGGCTTCCTGCGCCGCAGGAACATCCGCACCTACGCCGAAAAGCTCATCGATCAGTACGATGTCCGTTCCGGTCAGGGCCCGATCACCATTGCCCGCAGCATGTCCGGCGGCAACCAGCAGAAGGCCATCGTCGCCCGCGAGATCGACAAGGATCCCGAGCTGCTCGTCGCCGTGCAGCCGACCCGCGGTCTGGACGTCGGCGCCATCGAATACATCCACCGCCAGCTCGTCGCGCAGCGCGACGAGGGCAAGGCGGTCCTGCTCGTGAGTCTGGAGCTGGACGAGGTCATGGACGTGCCCGACCGCATCCTCGTGATGTACGAGGGCGAGATCGTCGGCGAGCTCGACCCGAAAAAGACCACGCAGGAGGAGCTGGGCCTCTACATGGCAGGCGCGAAGAGAGATGAGGTGAAGGCATGAAAAAGAATATTTTCAAAAGCGGCGGCTTCCAGTCGCTGCTGGCCTCCCTCCTGTGCATCGTGCTGGGACTGTTCCTCGGCTACCTTGTGCTGCTGCTCATCAATCCCGCGGGTGCGGGCGAGGCCATTCTTACGGTCATCAAGAACTTTATGACCTACAACCGCCCCGCCTCACAGCTGAAATATTTCGGCAATACGCTCGTCAAGACCGCGCCGCTGCTGATGTGCGCGCTGGCGATCCTGTTTGCCTACAAGGTGGGCCTCTTTAACATCGGTGCAGCCGGACAGTACTGCGCCGGCGTGGCGCTGAGCCTGTACGCGGCGCTCGGCCTCGGCTGGAGCTGGCTTCCGTGTATGCTGCTCGCCATTTGCGGCGGCGCGATCCTCGGCAGCATTTCCGGCCTGCTCAAGTCCTACTGCAACGTCAACGAGGTCATTTCCGGCATCATGCTCAACTGGATCGTGCTGTATCTGACCAATATGCTCCTCACCACGGTGAAGGAGGACGCCAGCCCCTACACCAAGGTGCTCGCACACATCAACGAATCCGCCGTGCTGCCCTCGCTGGGGCTCGGCGCGCTGTTCAACAACAACCAGTACGTCGGTCTCGCGATCCCGCTGTCCGTGCTGATGGCGATCCTCGTGTGGGTCGTGCTGGAAAAGACGAAGTTCGGCTATGAGCTCAAGGCCACCGGCTACAACAAGAATGCCGCCAAATACTGCGGCATGGCGGAAAAGCGCAACGTCATTCTCAGCCTTATGATCTCCGGCGCGCTCGCCGGCATGGGCGCGGCGATGCTCTATCTCACCGGCTATGAGCAGTGGCAGTGCTCCACCTCCTCCGTCCCCGCGATGGGCTTCAACGGCATCGCCGCGGCCTTCCTCGGCGGATTGAACCCCATCGGCACCGTGCTCGCCTCGTTCTTCATCCAGCACATCACGGCGGGCGGCGCGTATGTGGATAAGTCCATGTACTGCGCGCAGATCTCCGATCTGATCTCGGCGCTCATTATCTATCTCTGCGGCTTCGTGCTGTTCATGAAGCACGCGATGAATTCCTACGCGGCCAAGCGTGAGGAGAAGGCGGCATTGAAGGCCAGGGCAGCCGAAGCGCAGGCCCTGGCCGAGGCCGGGAAAGGAGGCGATCAGTAATGGTACTGCTGCTGCAATACACCCTGATCTTTGCTTCCGTGCTGATCCTGGTCGCCCTCGGCGGCTGCTTCGCGGAGCACTCCGGCGTCATCAACCTCGGCCTTGAGGGCATTATGATCATGGGCGCCCTCGGCGGCGCGCTGGCGATGCGCTACATTTCGCCCAATGTGCCCGCCATCGTGATGATCCTCGGCGTTCTGGCTATTTCGGCGTTGGTCGGCATGATCTATTCCTGTCTGCTGGCCGTGGCCTGCATCAACTTCAAGGCGGACCAGACGCTTGTCGGCACCGCGCTGAACCTGCTCGGCACCGCGGGCGCGACGGTCATCGTCAAGGCCATCAACACCGCGGCGAATCCCGACGACGTTTCCTCCATCGTGCAGTATGCCGGTGCGAAGAAGGCGTTCACCGTCAATCTCGGCTCGTTCGAGTTCAGCTGGTTCATGCTCGTGACCGCGCTGCTGCTCGCCGCGTCCTACGTCCTGCTCTATAAGACCCGCTTCGGCCTGCGCCTGATGGCGTGCGGCGAGCATCCGCAGGCGGCGGACAGCGTGGGCATCAACGTCTACAAGATGCGCTGGGCGGGCGTGCTGATCTCCGGCTTCCTCGGCGGCATCGGCGGCATCGTGTTCATCACCGCCGGCGTTTCCGAATGGCGCTTTGAGTACGGCGTGGCAGGCTTCGGCTTCCTGTCCCTCGCGGTCATGATCTTCGGACAGTGGAAGCCCCAGCGCATCGCGCTCGCGGCGCTCCTCTTCGGCCTGTTCCGCGCGCTCTCGAATGTCTACATGGGCTTTGGCTTCCTCACGGCGATGAACATTCCCAGTCCGGTGTACAACATGATGCCTTATATCATCTCTCTCATCGTGCTGGCGTTCACCTCCAAGCGTTCCCGCGCTCCCAAGGCGGAGGGCATCCCCTACGACAAGGGCCAGCGCTGAGAATCCATCAACACAGCAAAAAAGCAGCGGCTGCGATGCAGCCGCTGCTTTTTATCCGTCGCTTCCGTTTACCATGCATGCTTGGTACGGGATTGCGCCTCGGTCATGCCGAAGAAGCTCATGTCCACGCGCGTTCCCTGATCGCCCCAGGTCGTGTCGATGTGATAGGTCTTGCCGTCGAGCTCCGCGACGGTCCAGATGTGGTCGGCGTTCATAAGCGCGGTACACTCGATGCCCTCGAGCCGCAGCAGAAGGTCGTATGCTCCCGTGTAGCCGTCGCAGACGGCTACGCCGTCCACCAGTGCGCTATAGGCCAGATGGCTCAGAGAACTGCTGGAGACGATCCCCTCGTCGTAGACACAGTTGTTGCAAAGCCAGACGTAGTAGGCCCGCGCCAGCTCATACTGCGTCATGTCGCCCGTCAGATAGCCGCTCTCCCACAGCGCGTCGTGGACGAGAATTGCGCGGGCGAGCGTCTCCTCACGGTATTTTTTGAGCTGCGCGCCGTCACAGGCTGTCGAGGAGAAGGTCAGCAGCACCTTGCCGGAGGAATAGCTGCGGCAGGAGGTGGAGTTGTACATCTGCTCGCAATGGCGCTTGACGCCGACCGTAAAGGCGCGGGTGAGCTTTGCGACCCCCTCGTTGGTCAGCGCACGGTCGTATTGCAGAGTGATGCTGTCGGCGCCGTCGTGGAGCATCTTTCGGATCAGCGCGTCGATGGCGTTGGCGTCGTCGGCTGCCGGCGCGGCGGAGACCTCGGCAGGCGCCGCGATCAGGTCGCCCCAGGCTGTGCCCGCGGCGGAGCGATAGGAAAGACTTTGCCACGAGAGCGTCAGGCGCGCGGACGGCTCGACCATGCGCACGACCAGCGCCGCGAGCTCGCTGCGCTTGAGCGTATCATTCGGATGGAAGGAGCCGTCCTCGTCCACGCCGCCCACGATGCCCCATTTGTAGAGCCGGAGAATATCGCTCTGATAGGGCGTGTAATCGTCCACATCGGTGATGCGGCGGTGCGAGGCATAGCCGACGGTCACGGCCTCGGCGTTGCGCTCGTCGTAGCACTCCGCGCTGAGCGCGGAGGCCAGCACGCCTGCCATCTGCGCGCGTGTCGCGGCCTCCGGATAGTGGCCGTCAAGCTCGTCGCCGAGGCATTTCTCAGCCTTGAGATAGCGCACATAGGGCCGGTACCAAGCTTCGCCGGCTGCTGCCGCGGGGATCGCCGCACCGCGCTCAAGCGCGTGCAGCCGCGCGGCAAAGGTCACCAGCTCGGCAATGGTGACGCTCCCCTCCGGCGCGTAAGCGCTGCTGCTCACGCCCTCGGTCAGACCGTATTCGTACAGCGCAGCGACGGCGTCGTGATACCACGCCGAGGCGTCCACATCCGCGAAGCGCCCGTCGTAGCTTCGCGTGCGCGCAAAGGGGGAGAGCGTGTCCGCCTTCTCCGCCGAAGGAGCGGGCGCGGGGACGTCCGCTGTCACGTCCTCCGCCTGCGCGGCGGTGGAGAGCAGCAGGGTAAAGATGCAGAGGAAAAGCAAAAGCCGTTTTTTCATGGTGCTTACTCCTTATCTCGTCAGGGGACGAGGATATCCATGTCCTCCAGCGTGAGCGCCTCATTGTAGGGATTGAGGGCCTCGTTGACCAGGTCGCAGGTGGCCTGCGCGTCGAGCACATAGACCGACTGCTTGTTGTAATAGCCGGAGCCGTCGCCGGGGAGGGTGGCAAAGTGGATGTTTTCGGTGCCGATGTTCAGCGCCTCGTTGCCGAGCCAGACGAGGTTGCCGGTCGTGAGGTCGGTCTTGACGTAGGTGTAGAAAATATCCACCAGCGCGGGGATGTTCTTGACGTTGCCGATCTGCAGCAGCTGCTTGGCGACCGCCTTGAGGAAGGCCTGCTGGGTGCCGATGCGGCCGATGTCCTCCGTGCCGTAGCCGGTGCCGTCGTTGTTGTGGCGGAAGCGGACGACCTCCATCGCCTCTTGCCCGTTGAGATGACGCGGGCCTTTGGTAAAGTGAATGTGCAGGTCCTGATAGGGGTCGTCGTAATCCATGTTGATGGGAATGTCAAAATCCACGCCGTCGATCTGATCGACCAGCGCGATGAAGCCCTTGAGATTGACCGTGACATAGAAATCAACCGGTATGCCGAGCAGGTTTTCGATCTGCTCCATCAGCAGCTCCGTGCCGCCCTTGGCGTAGGCGAAGTTGAGCTTGTTGTTGCGGTAATCATTGTGCAGCAGTGTGTCGCGCGGGAGACTCACAAGGTCGATGCGCTTGTTCGGCACGTCGAAGCGGACGAGGATGTTCGTGTCGCTGCCGCCGTTGTCGTCGTCAAGCCCGGAGACGAGAATGTTGTAGCAGTATTCGCGGCGTGTGCGGCCCGGAGCGTCGGGCTCGTCCGTGCCGGTCCGGTCGACGTCCGTGCTTGCCGTGCCGTCCGGCGTTACAACAGGCTTGTCCGTGTCAAGCTCGGGCGCGCGAAAGACATATTTGACCGTCGCAAACACGGCGGTCGATAAAAAGAGCAGGGATAACAGTGTGACCACAAGGCGCTCGGGGCGGCGCTTCGCGGGATTTTTTTTCTGCATGGCGGGATACGGTCCTTTCCGTTATTGTCGAAAACAGGAGAATACTGTCATTATACACATTATGTCAACAAACTACAAGAGGGAAAAAGAGCTTGCGCGGCCGGCGGAAGAGAAAAACCTGCCGGCCGTGCGGTGTTTGATCGGTTTCTGCTTTTATTTGACGAAATTCAGAGGAAAAAGTTTCAAGCTCCCTTATATTTTTTTCTCGTGGCGATGCCGCCGCGAATGTGCCGCTGGGCTTTGTTGATCTCAAGGATCTCCTTGACCTGAAGGTAGAGGCTGTGGTTGATCTGCGGAAGCCGGTCCTGAATGTCCTTGTGGACGGTCGATTTACTGACACCGAACTTCTTGGCTGCGGCGCGCACCGTGGTGCGGTTTTCTATGATGTAAACTGCCAGATCGCAGGCCCGCTCTTCAATATTACCCTTCATGAATGAAACACTCCCTATTCGAGTTGCTTCAATCTATGCACCGCGGGGAGCGAATATGTGCAAAGACGCGCACGGCGCTTGAAAAGCGGCGCACGGTCTGCTACAATGGGCAAAAATAATCGCGGGAGGGCGTGTATGGGCGAAAAAAAGAGGACGCTGCGCGGCTTTTTGTGCGCGGCGCTCGGCGGCGTGTGCTGGGGCGCGTCCGGCACGGTGGGACAGTATCTCTTCACCTGTCAGGGCGTGGACAGCGGCTGGCTGACCGTGGTGCGGATGTTTCTAGCCGGCGTGGTGCTGCTCGGCGGCGCGCTCGTAAGGCACCGCCCGCAGCTTCGAGCCATCTGGTCGGACCGGCGCGACGCGCTGCGGCTCGTGCTCTTCTCCGTCGGCGGACTGATGACCTGCCAATATACCTACCTCGCCGCCATCCGCTACTCCAACAGCGCGACCGCCACGGTGCTGCAGTATATGGGACAGGCACTCATTTTACTTTGGGTGTGCCTGCGTGCGCGCCGCCTGCCGACGCGGCGCGAGGGCGCTGCGCTCGTGCTCGCGCTCCTCGGCGCTTTTTTGCTTGCGACCCACGGCAGCCTGACCGCGCTCGCGCTCTCGCCGCAGGCGCTCTTCTGGGGCCTGTGCGCGGCGGTGTCGCTGATGCTCTATACGCTCCTGCCGGGCGATCTGCTTCGGCGCTATCCCGTGAGCGTCTGCACGGGCTGCGGGATGTTCATCGGCGGCGTGGTGCTGCTCGTGCTCACGCAGGCGTGGCGGATCCCGGTCGCGCTCAACGCCGCGGTGGCGCTCGGCACGCTGGAGATCTCCGTTGTCGGCACGGCGCTGGCGTTCACGCTTTATTTGCAGGGCGTGAGCGATGTCGGCGGCGTGCGCGCAAGTCTGCTCGCCTGCACCGAGCCGGTCAGCGCGGCGCTGTGCGCGGCGCTCTGGCTGCACACGAGCTTCGCGTGGCAGGACCTTCTCGGCTTTGCTGCCATTCTGGTGATGGCAGTGCTCATCGCGCTGCCCGAGCGCGCGTCGGAAAAATCGACGGAGAAGGCGAAGAATTGAAAAAGAGAGGGCCGAAAACCGCGAAGCTGCGGTTTCCGGCTCTCATTTTCTCGCTATGTGCAGGACTCAAAGCAGCAGCATCAGCACCGGCGTCACCACAAAGCAGGCAAGGGTGGAGATCGCCGCGCCCTGCGCGGCCAGCTGCTCGTCCGCGCCGTATTCCGCCGCGGCGACGACCGTCTGCGTCACGACCGGCATGGCCAACTCCACGACATATACGCTGCGCACCAGACCGCCGATGCCGAGCAGCGCGCAGAGGGCAGCGCCCAGCGCCGGTGAGATGACAAAGCGGAAGACCATCATCACGCCGAGCGTGGGTGTCAGGCGCAGGCTGCGCAGCCCGATCTCGTGGATGATGCAGCCCGTCAGCAGCAGCGCCAGCGGTGTGACGGTGTTGTTGATGTATTTCGCGTAGCTCATCACAAGGCTCGGGAGATGAATGTCCAGTCCGACCAGAAGGAGACTGAAAAAGACAGAAACGACCGTCGGCGCGCGCAGGAATTTCCACACCATCTGCATAGAAAAACCGCCCGCCTCGCCCGACCAGCGCACCAACGGAATGCCGACAAGCTGCGTAAAGCAGCTGCTGACGAGGTAAAAGAGCATCACATAGGGCGTCGCCACGTCGCCGAACAGCTCCAGGCACATGGCAAGACCGATGAAAATGGTGTTGCCCATGGCGGACATCATCACAAAAACGCCGAGCTGGCGGTGCGGCAGCCTCATCAGGCGGCCCGCCAGCAGGCTCATCACAACGCAGCTCGGGATGACGAGCAGCGGGATGAGCAGCAGACGCGGCGCGGCGAGCACGTCCGCGCGCGTGAGATTGTTCTGCATCCCGTAGATCAGCATGACGGGAATGCCGACGGTCATCAGATAGCGGCTGATGAAGGTCTTGACCTGCACGGTCATCCAGCCCTTGACCGCGCAGAAGTAGCCGGTCGCCGTCAGCAGCAGGATAATGGTGACGGATGCAACGGCGTGAAGAAAGGTTTCCATCGCTCTGTACCTCAAAAAATTTATTCACGCAAACAGTATAGCAGTTTGCCGCCAAAAAACAAGGCTTCGACGGAAAAGAAGTTGAAAACCGAGGACAAATGGGCTATGATAAAGAAAATCTCAATGCACGAGGAGGAACGGCGATGAAGGCGGCATTGGTCATTATGGCGGCGGGCATGGGCTCGCGTTACGGCGGCAGCAAGCAGGTGGACGGCATCGGTCCCGACGGTGAAATTTTGATGGAATACTCCATCTACGACGCGATCCGCGCGGGCTTTACCAAGGTGGTGTTCATCATCAAGCCCGAGATGCGCGAGCTGGTGGAGACGCTCTGCGGCAGGCGTGTCGCCGGCATGACGGCGGCGGACGGATCGCCGGTCGAGGTCTGCTATGCCTATCAGGACTTTTCGAGCGTGCCGGCATTCTATTCCATTCCGACGGAGCGCACCAAGCCCTTCGGCACGGGGCACGCCGTGCTCTGTGCGCGGAGCTGCGTCGGCGAGCCGTTTATCGTCATCAACGCCGACGATTACTACGGTGTGGACGCCTTCCGCGTGATCTATGAGGAGCTTGGGAGGCTCAAGGCCGAGGGTGAGGCGACCATGGTCGGCTACCGCCTGGATAAGACCGTCAGCGAACACGGCAGCGTGACGCGCGGCGTGTGCCATGTGACGGACGGAACACTCGACCGCGTTGTGGAGACCTTCAAGCTCACAGTATTTCCCGACGGTACCATCCGCGACGTGGACAAAAACCCGGAGGGCGACGTCTACGCGCCCGATACGCCGGTGTCCATGAATTTCTGGGGCTTTACGCCGTGGATCTTCACAAAGCTGGAGGAGTATTTCAACGCCTTTCTCCGCGCGCTCCCCACGGGCGAACTCAAGAAGGAATGCCTGCTGCCGAGCATGGTCGGCGAGCTGATCGAAAGGGGTGAGCTGCGCGTCAGCGTGCTGCACTCCGACGCGAAATGGTTCGGCATGACCTATCACGAGGATAAGGACGCGGTCGCCGCGGCGCTCAAGGCGCTGCACGACGCGGGCGTGTACCCGCCGACGCTGCACGGATAAAGCATAAAAGGGATCACCTGCGGGCAAGATAGCCCGGGGGTGATCTTTTTTATGAGCAAGGAAAAGAAGGAGCGCACGCACTATCCCTTTCCCGACACGCCGTTTGCCGACCCGGTGTTCGGTCAGCCGGAGAGCTGCGCCGACCTGGTGAACAAGTACGGCACCTACAACATCCAGCCGACGGCGGACACGGAGAATGTCTTTCCGCTCATCTCCCACGCCCTGCCCGAGCAGTGGAAGGACATGGCGATCGGAAAGGACGAGCTGGAGCAGGAATAAAGGAAGCGCGCGGTACGGCCGCGCGCTTCCTTTATTCTTCGGGGACCTGCTTCATGGAGAGGGAAATGCGGTGCTTCTTTTCGTCCACGTCAAGCACAACGACCTTCACCACGTCACCGACGGCGACGGCCTCGCTCGGGTGCTTGATGAACTTATTGCACACCTGCGAAATGTGGACCAGACCGTCCTGATGCACGCCGATATCCACGAACACACCGAAGTCGATGACGTTGCGCACCGTGCCGGTGAGCACCATGCCGGGCTTTAAGTCCTTGATGTCCAGCACATCCGTGCGCAGGATGGGCGCGGGCAGTTCGTCGCGCGGGTCGCGCCCCGGCTTTGAAAGCTCTTTTGCAATATCGCGCAGCGTCGGCACACCAACGCCGAGCGCCTCGGCGGCCTTTTCCGCGCCGTAGGCATTGAGCCTTGCGGGGAGGTCGCGCGCGTCCTTCGGCGTCGCGCCCAGCAGCTCGAGCAGTCCCTTGGCGGCATCGTAGCTTTCGGGGTGGACGCCGGTGTTGTCGAGCACGTTTTTGCTCTCCGGCACGCGCAGAAAGCCCGCGCACTGCTCAAAGGCCTTGGGGCCGAGCTTGGCGACCTTCAGAAGCTGACGGCGCGTGGTGAATACGCCATTCTCCTCGCGGAAGGCGACGATGTTCTTGGCGATGGTTCCGTTGAGCCCTGCCACGCGCGTGAGCAGCGAGGGGGAGGCGGTGTTGAGGTCCACGCCGACGGCATTGACGCAGTCCTCGACCACGGCGTTCAGGCTCGCATCCAGCTCCTTTTGCGGCATATCGTGCTGATACTGCCCCACGCCGATGGCCTTGGGGTCGATCTTCACCAGCTCCGCCAGCGGGTCCTGCAATCTTCTGGCGATGGACACAGCGGAGCGGAGGTTGACGTCGAACTGCGGAAATTCCTCCGCGGCGAGCTTGCTTGCGGAGTAGACCGACGCGCCCGCCTCGCTCACGATCATGTAGCTGAGGCCTCCGCCGACCTTGTGAATGAGCTCGACGGTCATCTGCTCGGTCTCGCGGCTCGCTGTGCCGTTGCCGATGGCGATGTGCTCCACGCCGTGCTTTTTGACAAGCTGCGCGAGCTTCGTGATGGCTTCGTTCTTCTGCCGTTCGCCGTAGGTGGGGTAGACCACCGTGGTGTCGAGCACCTTGCCGGTCGCGTCAATGACCGCGACCTTGCAGCCGTGGGCATAGCCGGGGTCGAGGCCCATCGTCACATGGCCCTTGACCGGCGACTGCATCAAAAGCGGCTTGAGGTTGAGAGCGAACATTTTGATCGCGCCCTCGCTGGCGCGGTCGGTCAGCGCCGCGCGCATCTCACGCTCGAGCGAGGGGTAGATCAGGCGGTCGTAAGCGTCCTCGGCGGCGGCCTTAACGAACTCCATCGCGGCGGAGCCTGGCTTCACGACCGCGCGGCGCAGCAGCGGCAGCGCCAGCTCGCGGTCAAGCAGGACGGCCGCGCTGAGCATTCTTTCCTTCTCGCCGCGGTTGATGGCGAGGATCTGGTGCCCCTGGAGACGGCTGAGCGGCTGCTCGAAATCGTAGTACAGGCGGTAGACGCTGTCCTCCTCCGTCGCGGCGAGGGAGCGGAGCGTGCCGCGCTTTTCCAGCAGCTCGCGCAGCGACCGGCGGATAGCGGCGTCGTCGCTGATCCACTCGGCCACAATGTCGTTTGCGCCCTGTAGGGCATCTGCAACGGTCTCCACGCCCTTTTCCGCGCTGAGATAGTCCGCGGCGGCTTCCTCCGGTCGGGGGCAGTCGCGCTCCTGCGCGAAGAGCAGCGCCGCGAGCGGCTCAAGCCCCTTTTCCTTGGCGACGGTCGCGCGGGTACGGCGCTTGGGCTTGTAGGGACGGTAAAGGTCCTCGACCTCGGCGAGCGTCTGCGCCGCGTCGATGGCGGCGGCAAGCTCGTCGGTCAGCTTCTCCTGCTCGGCGATGCTCGCCTTAACGCTCTCCTTGCGTTCGGTGAGATTGCGCAGATAGGCAAGACGCTCCTCAAGCGTGCGCAGGGCGGTGTCGTCCATCGAGCCGTGCAGCTCCTTGCGGTAGCGGGCGATGAACGGGATGGTGTTGCCCTCGTCGAGCAGTCTGACGACATTTTCAATGTGCTCGGCGGGACGGTTCAGCTCGCGTGCGAGCTGTTCGATGATGGTCATGGATATTGGCTCCTTGTCGATTCGGTTTTGGGGTGACGAAAAGAGGGATATGCTCCCCCCTTTCGCAGCGTTACTTATGGTACAGCTTTTTGACCTCGTACCTCGGCTCGCAGGTCACATGGATGCCGAGCCGCTTGTAGAGCTTGATGTCCTCCTCCGAGATGATGACGGAGAAGTGCGCGTCGCAGCCGCGCAGACTGCCGAGCTGCTCCTGCGCGAGCTGGGCGATGGGGTTCGTCAGCGCCGAGATGCACAGCGCGATAAGCACCTCGTCCGAGTGCAGGCGTGGGTTGTGGTGCCCGAGGCTTTCAATCTTGAGCTTTGAGATCGGCTCAATGACCTGCGCGGAAATAAGGTCGAGCTTGTCGCTCACACCGCCCTGCGCCTTGAGCGCGTTGAGCAGCAGGGAGGCGGAGGCTCCCAGCAGCGAGCTCGTCTTGCCGGTGACCACGCGGCCGTCGGGCAGGACCATTGCACCGGCGGGCTTGCCGGTCTCCTCGGCCTTTTGCAGCGAGGCGGCGACGGCGGGGCAGATATCCGGCGTGACGCCGGCCTGCTGCATCACAAGCTCCAGCTTGCGCAGCTGACATTCGTCGGCCTCGCCGCGCACGAAGGAGACCTGCGCGGTGTAGTAGCGGCGCAGGATCTCCAGACGGGACGCCTCGCGGCAGACCTCGTCGTCGATGATGCAGTTGCCCGCCATGTTCACGCCCATGTCGGTGGGGGACTGATAGGGGCACTTGCCCTGGATCTTCTCAAACATCGCGCGCAGTACGGGGAAGATCTCCACGTCGCGGTTGTAGTTGACGGTCGTTTTGCCGTAGGCCTCGAGGTGGAACGGGTCGATCATGTTCACATCGTTGAGGTCGGCGGTCGCCGCCTCGTAGGCGAGGTTGACGGGGTGCTTGAGCGGCAGGTTCCAGATGGGGAAGGTCTCGAATTTGGCGTAGCCTGCGGCGACGCCGTGCTTGTGCTCGTGATAGAGCTGGCTCAGACAGGTCGCCATTTTGCCGCTGCCCGGGCCGGGCGCGGTCACGACGACAAGGGAGTGGGTGGTCTCGATGTAGTCGTTTTTGCCGAAGCCCTCGTCGCTGACGATATGCGCCACATCGGAGGGATAGCCGGCGATGGGATAGTGGCAGTAGTGCTTCACGTCCAGCGTGTCGAGCCGCTTCAGGAAGGCGTCCGCAGCGCTCTGACCGGCGTACTGCGTCACCACGATGCTGCCGACGTACAGCCCAAGCGCGCGGAAGGCGTCCATCAGGCGCAGGCAGTCGTCGTCGTAGCTGATGCCGAGGTCGCCGCGCAGCTTGTTCTTTTCAATGTCGTTCGCGCAGACCGCGATCACGATCTCCACATCGTCGCGCAGCTGCTGGAGCATACGGATCTTGCTGTCGGGCTGAAAGCCGGGCAGCACGCGCGAGGCGTGGTAGTCGTCGAAGAGCTTGCCGCCGAACTCCAGATACAACTTGCCACCGAACAGCGAGATGCGCTCGCGGATGTGTTCGGACTGCATGGATAGATATTTGTCGTTGTCAAAACCGAGCTTCCCCATCGAAAGTATACCTCTTTACACAAAATTCAATTTATTATACCCGAGCCCGCACGGCTTGACAAGGAAAGCGCAAAAAGAAAAATAGCAGAAAATGCGGCGCAAATTTCTGCTATTTTCCCATCTTTACAATTTGTCTTTGCCATCGTATGCTATGAATAGTCTCCTCTGCGGAAGAAGGAACAGCGCCGGAGATAAAAAATTGTCAGCTCCACGAAAAAAGTGTTGACAAATGAACAGCAGTGCGGTAATATAGTCACGTTCGGTTCGCGCGGTTAGCTCAGCTGGTAGAGCACATGCTTGACGTGCATGGGGTCACAGGTTCGAGTCCTGTACCGCGCACCACAGAAAAGTCTTGAAGCCACAAGGCTTAATAGTCGTAAGGAACTATAAGTCTTGCGGTTGGGGCAGAGAACGGTGTGACCGTAAAGGTCACGCCGTTTTTCTGCGTCCAAGGGTAGATTCTGCAATCATGGGTTCTGCCAGCACGGGGATCTCCACATCGTCCACGAAGTTGAAGAAAATCTCAACCTTCTGTCGGCGCTTGCCGCCAGACTTATCCGGTGCGTGAATGATGATCTTCTTGATATACTCGTTGACAATCGTCTGCGTCAGCTCGGTGACATCCACATACTTTTTCGTCAGCGCAATGAAAGCGTCCAGATCGTCGCCCATTGCCTGCCGTTGCTCGACCCATTCTTCTGTCGTTTCAATTTCGAGCTTTAACCGGTCCTGCTCCGCTTCATAATCAGCAGTCATCTTCTTGTACTTTTCCTTGCTGATTTCACCGAGGGCGTAGTCCTCATAGAGCCGGGACATGACCACATCGAGGGTGGCAAGGCGCTTTTTTGCCTGCTCCATGCGCTTCCGATCTTCCCGGATGTCCCGTTCCTGATCGGCGCGGCGGTAATGCAGCCATTCCTCTTGAAAGCCCTCTACATCGCTGCGGATATACGCATTGACCGCCTGAATCCGTTCCAGCACCAGCTCCCGCAGCACATCCTCCCGGATATAATGTGCGCTGCATTCACCCCGTCCGCTCTTGTACTTGGAGCAGCGGTAGTGATCCTGCTTGCCCTCAAAGCCCTTGCAGGTGGCGAAATGGAGCTTGCTGCCGCAGTCCGCGCAATAAACAAGTCCTGCGAACAATCCCTGCCGTTCCGCTTTCACAGGACGGCGTTTGTTTTTGCGCAGCTCCTGCACTCTGTCCCATTGTGCCTGAGAAACAATGGCTTCCTGCGTGTCCGGCACGATGAACATATCCTCCGGATTGTTGGGAATCCGCTTTTTCAGCTTGTAGGACTTGGAGTAGGTCTTGAAATTACAGGTGCAGCCGGTGTATTCCTGTCGTTCCAGAATCCCGACGATGGATTGATCCTTCCATCCATACGGATTCTTTGGCAGAGGCTTTCCCTTGCGGCTGGCATACAGGGCTTTGATCGTAAGAACCTGATCGCGTTCAAGAATCCAGGGAATCTGCTCCGGGCCTTTGCCGTCAATGCAGAGATCAAAGATGCGCTTGACAACCGGCGCGGCTTCCTCGTCCAGAATCCACTTGTCCTTGTCGTTTGGGTCGCAGCGGTAGCCGTAGGGCGGCTTGCCGAGGTGTTTGCCGCTGGTGCCGCGCTGATGCAGGCTGATACGGACTTTCTTGGAGGTATCGCGCGGATACCACTCGTTGAACAGGTTGCGGATCGCGGCAAAGCCCTCTCCGTCCCCGCGCTGGCTGTCCACGCCGTCGTTGACGGCAATGAACCGCACATCGTAGCTGGGGAAGATGATGTCGGTGTACTGGCCTACAGTCAGGTAATCACGACCAAAGCGAGATAGGTCTTTGCAAAGCCAGCAGCCTACCAATCCCTGCTTTACCAGTTCAAAGCCCTCCTGTACGCCAGGGCGCTGAAAGTTCGTGCCGGTATAGCCGTCGTCAACCAGCACTTTCAGGTTCGTGTAGCCATGATCTCGTGCGTATCTGGTTAAAAGCTCGCGTTGATTCTGTATCGAATTCGACTCGCCATCCTGCGAATC
>ERZ772882.558-NODE-558-length-48286-cov-4.708942_pt1 | contig 48286 bp, 36 predicted proteins | sample MGYA00580576_ERZ772882 | MGnify/ENA primary metagenome ERZ772882 (study PRJEB29015, sample SAMEA2737658) | human gut metagenome | biome: human gut; feature: human-associated habitat; material: faeces | place: China | collected 2012 ... | reverse complement strand
CGTCCTTTTGCAGCCTTAGTACCGCTGCGTGATTATCCGAGCGGAAGCGTCCCCTCTAAGGAACCTTGCAGGGCGGCGGCTGTACAGGGAAGGCGTCAGGAACCGTAGGCAGACACAAGCGGCTCCGATGTTTTTATCTGTATCCCCGGTGAGGAGCCATTCGGGAAAAAAATGAACTAGTGGTGCGGGCCGTCTTGTTTTATTTTTATATTTTGATATGATGGTAATCTGTACGGGACGCTGGCCGGGGAACAGGCGGCGGAGAGGAGGGAGAGCCGCGGTGGTGCTTGGTTTGTACTGCAGGGATGATTTGCTTGCGCGGGAAATAGAAGAAACAGTGCTGTCGCTTCGGATGGGAGCGGGCTGTGGAGAGAAGCCTGTACGGGGGATGGATTATGAACTGCGGCGGCTTGCTTCTCTGCCGGGGGCGTTTGAAGATATGACGGAAGGGGATGGGGGATTTTTCCTTATTCTCGCCGGAGAAAAGCCGGAGGATGCTATTGCCGCGGCGGAAAGGCTTTGGGCGGATAGACCTTCTCTTTCTGTTATTTATGTGGCTTCGCAGGCGGAGGATGTGTTTTCGGCCCTGCCTTATCCGTTTTACCATCTGGTGAGGAGATTTGCCCTGGAGCAGGATTTGGGGGCGGTATTTAAGAAGATGGAACGGAGCCGTCCTCCGGTACAGAGATGGCATACTTTTTTGTGTAAGAATGAGTTGGTGAGGGTGTGTCAGAAGGATATTTTGTATCTGGAAAGTGAACGGCATGAAATAAGGATTCACTGCAGGGATGAAATCATGACCACGACGGAACCATTATCCCAATGTGAGGAGAGGCTGAAGGACGGAGGGTTTGCCAGGATTCATAAAAGCTTTCTGGTGAGTCTGTATCATGTGAACCGCATGGAGCGGGACAGTCTGACGCTGGATAACGGGGAAAAGCTGTATATCAGCAGGTACCGGTATCCGGAGGTGAAGCTTCAGTTTGAAAGTTATATAAGGCATCTGGAATTTTTATAGCCGTAAGGGCGGCTGGGTAAAAGGCGCAGGCTTCCCCGGGTGCGGGGAACGCGGTCAGGAGGATGGAATGGCTGTAATCAGGGTAGAGCATCTGAAAAAAGAATTTGAGTATTATAAGAAGGGGACAGGGCTGCAGGGTTCTCTGCATAATCTGTTTCACCGGGAAATGCTGAAAAAAGAGGCGGTGAAGGATATATCCTTTTCTGTGGAAAGGGGAGAGATGATAGGGCTTCTGGGGCCGAACGGGGCGGGAAAAACAACAACCCTTAAGATGCTTTCCGGGATTTTGTTTCCTACGGCGGGAGAGGTGGAAATAGACGGGTATATTCCCTGGGAACGGAAAAATGCATTTAAGCGGAGGTTTTCCATTGTTATGGGGCAGAAGAACCAGCTGTGGTGGGATCTTCCGGCGAGTGACAGTTTTTATCTGAACAAATGTATTTTCGATGTGCCGGACGGGGAGTACCGAAGGACGGTGGAGGAGCTTTCGGAGCTTCTGGATGTGAAGGATCTGATGAATGTACAGGTGAGGCGGCTGTCTCTGGGGGAGAGGATGAAGATGGAGATTCTGGCAGCCCTGATTCACAGGCCGGATATTTTGTTCCTGGATGAGCCGACTATCGGTCTGGATATTCTGTCGCAGCAGAAAATACGGGATTTTCTGAAGACTTATAATGAGCAGACAAAGACTACTGTCATTCTGACCAGCCACTATATGCGGGATATTGAGGAATTATGCAGAAGGGCGGTTATCATAAATCAGGGGCAGTTGGTTTATGATGGTACGCTGGCGGATATCAATCATCGAATGGGGGACAGGAAGCTCTTGTCCCTGAAGAGTATCGAGCCGGTGCCGAGGGAGCATCTTTCTTTATTTGGCAGGGTACGGGAATATCATGGCAGGGAAGCGATCCTGGAGGTTCCCAAGGGTAAAATCAAGGAAACAGCGTCCGCCATCCTTTCCCTGCTGCCTGTGGAAGATTTTACAGTAACAGAAATTCCGCTGGAGGAGAGCATTGCATTGTTTTTTCAAAAAGAGGTGACTGCATTATGAATCCTTACCGTTGTACTTTTCAGATGGGGATGGAAAAAGCGCTGGAATACCGGGTTAATTTTGTGCTGAGCCTGCTGAGCGCGGTCTTTCCCATTGTTATCCAGACATTTTTATGGAATTATCTGTATGGGAATTCGGATGCTGCTGCAATGACCGGATATTCCTACAGCCAGATCATGGTATATACGCTGCTTGCATCCATGGTTTCCCATCTGGTTTATACCGGTTTTGAGTATCAGGTAAATGAGGATATTAAAAACGGCGGGCTGAATAAGTATCTGGTAAAGCCGGTGAATTACCGAAGCTATCAGTTTTTTTCATTCCTGGGGGAGAAGGCTCCTCAGCTTCTGATTCTGTTGGCAGTGGCCGCCGCTCTTCTCATTTTTTCCGTGGCGGTGCTGGGGCTGATGCTTTCCTTTCCCAGGGTGCTGGCTTTTCTTGTGAGCCTGATACTGGCGCTGGTGCTGAACTTTTTTATCTTTTACTGTGTGGCGCTGATAAGCTTCTGGCTGACGGATGTGAATCTGCTGTTCGGCACGGTGAGCGTGGTGCTGGTGGTGGTCAGCGGCGGGGTATTCCCTATGGATATTTTCGGGGAACGGATCGCTTTTGCGGTGAATCTTCTGCCTTTTGGCTATACGACTCAGTTCCCGGTAAATATTATTAACGGGCGTTTTGGACTGAGGGAGACAGGGGCGGGATTTCTCTGCCAGATTTTCTGGATCTGCTGTTTTGGAATGCTGGCTGAAATTTTGTGGAAGCGCGGGCTGAAGCGGTTTACTGCGGTGGGAGGCTGAATATGGAGCATTTATTTCGAAAGAGAGAGGGCGGTGGACGCGGATATCTGGCGGCAGTGAAGCGTTATGTGCGTCTTCTGTATGTGTTTGCCAGATTTTCCCTGATGTCCCAGCTGGAATTCCGGCTGAATTTTGCCGCGGGGGTGGCGGTGGAGACCGGCTGGATGCTGATTAAGCTGCTGTATGTGGCGGTGGTTTACCGGGCGGGAGTGAACATTGGGGTGCTGACGCCGGATCATATTCTGCTGTTCATCGGTATTTACGTATTGATGACCGGATTTTATATGCTGTATTACGGTAATTTTACCTCTATCAGCCGGATGGTAAGGGAAGGGGAGCTGGATATGTATCTGGTGAAGCCGGTATCCCTTCAGTTTTTTGTGACTATGAAGCGGCTGGATCTGGCTCTTCTGCTGCCTGATTTTGTGGCGGGAACCATTATGATCGGGCTGGGCTGGCACCGGGCGGGGCTTCCGGTGAACGTGTGGGCCATAGCGGGCTTTCTCTTTTTCCTGATGTGCGGCAATCTGCTGACCTACAGCCTGTTTCTGATTCCCAACCTTTTATGCTTCTGGATTGTGGCCAGCAGGGGGATTGCGGATATAACGGCGGCTCTTTGGGATTTTAACAATATGCCCCAGCTGATTTACGGAAAATGGATGCAGCGTATCGGAACCTTTATCCTGCCGGTATTTGTAATTACGAATTTTCCGGGGCTGTTCCTCATGGGACAGTTATCTCCAGGCATGATGGCCTGGGGCGTGATTTCACCGGTTCTGTTCTTTTTTATTTCGCGGGGGATCTGGAAAAAGGCGGTAAAAAATTACAGCTCGGCCAGTTCCTGAGTGACTTTTCCGGACAAGTGTGCTAGTATGCAGATATATCAGGTAAATTGAAAAGCGGATGGATTTCCGCGGAAAGGTGAGGAGAAGGATTTATGTATTTTAAGCTGATGAATGGCCGGGAAACATATCTGGAAGGAATGCGGGAACTGCTTGAGGAACGGCACCATCAGGTGATTTCGGAAGATGCCGGGGACAGGGTGGACCCGGTGCTCAACGGAGGACTGGAAACACCGGTGGAAGTGTGGATGGAGCTGATCCCGGAAGAAGAATCCGGGCCGGAAAATCATGTGGTTTTGACAGATTACAGCTGTGAAATGGCAGGCGGTTTGAAGCGGGGGAAAGCCGTACTGAGGGCATGCGGGAAAACTTTTTTGTTCCGCGCGCTGATGACGCTTGTGCGCGAACTGGAAAAGCGGGTGACAATGCATGCCGGCGCATCGATGGAAAGCTACAGCCACAGGGAGAACGTGTACCTGGATAAAAACGGAATTATGCTGGACTGCTCCAGGAACAGTGTGCTGAATGTGGAAACCATAAAGAAATATATCCGTTTGCAGGCTTCTCTGGGAATGAATACGATGATGCTTTATACCGAGGATACCTATGAGGTGCCGGAGTATCCTTATTTTGGAGCATTCCGCGGAAGATATACGAGAGAAGAGCTGAAGGAATGCGACGATTATGCGGATTTGTTCGGAATCGAAATGGTGCCCTGTATCCAGGCGCTGGCGCATCTGAAGACGGCGCTGCGCTGGGATGTGATGCAGGGAACCCGGGATACGGAGGATATCCTGATGGTGGGTGAGGAGAAGGTTTATGATTTTGTGAAGGCCTGTATCCGTTCCGTGTCGGAAACCTTCCGCAGCAGGCGGGTGCATCTGGGGATGGATGAAGCCTGGTCCCTGGGGCTGGGAAATTATCTGCTGAAAAACGGGTACCATACCAAGGCGGAAATCATGACGGAGCATCTGGAACGGGTGACGGATATCTGCCGTGAGCTGGGTCTGGAGCCTATGATCTGGAGTGATATGTATCTGCGGATGAATTCCCCGGCCAGTGAATATTATGATGTGCCCCTGGATACGGATCTTTCGGGCGCGGTGAAGCCTCCGAAGGAAATCGGCCTGGTTTATTGGGATTATTATCATGCGGATGAAGAGTTCTACAAAGCGTATTTACATATGCACAGACAGCTGTCGGATAAGGTGGTGTTTGCCGGAGGAGGCTGGGTATGGAACGGACTGGCGCCTAATTTCCGGGTGGCTTTTTCCACAACGGAGGCCGCCATGCGGGCCTGCAAGGCGGAAGGAGTGCGGGAAGCGGTATGTACCATGTGGCAGGACGACGGGGCGGAAACGCCTATGGCGGCAGGGCTGCCTTCCATTGTGCTGTTTGCGGAGCATGGCTTCTCAGAACAGCCTGACAGGGAGCAGCTGAAGGAGCAGTTTGAATTCCTTACGGGCAGCAGCTATGATGCTTATTTGGCGTTAGGGGAATTTGATGCGGTGCCGGGCAGCAGGGAATATGACAATCCGTCCAAGTATCTTTTTTATCAGGATATCCTGCTGGGGCTGTTTGACGGGCAGGCAGCAGTAGCTGAAAAGGCGATGGAAGACGGCGCGGCCAAAGACGGGAATGGGTCATCCGGGGGGAATAACCTGGATACTTATTATGATTTGCTTCGGGAGAAGCTGCAGGATCTTGCGGGAAGCGAAGCGGCTGTGGAGGATGAGATACTGGAGCTTTATATCCATCTGGCGGACGTGCTTTCTGTTAAGGCGGGTATCGGCAACCGGCTGTGTGCGGCTTATAAAGCGAAGGATATGGCTGGGCTGAAGAAAATTGCCAATGAGGAGATTCCTTCCTGTATGGAAAAGGTGAAGGAATATAAACGCTGCAGGGAAGCGGTATGGGATAAAGAAAGCAAGATTTATGGCTTTGAAGTGCTGGATATCAGGATTGGCGGACTTTTGGCCAGAATGGAGACGGCGCAGAGAAGGCTGCTGGCCTATGCGGGAGGAAGGATTGACAGTCTGCCGGAACTTGAAGAGGAGAGGCTTCCTTACCGTCCTGTGAAGGATGGGGAGGAGCGTACGCTTTGCAGCTGTAATACATGGAGGATGATTGTGTCGGCTTCACCGGTGTAAGAAAAGATGGATTGAGAATAGAGATATGTTTTGCGGGGATCGCCTTGTTGAGGCGATCCTTTTTGTGTAAATGGTGAGAGTATTCGGAAGATTATACACAAAAAAATAAAATAGGTCATATCGTTTTCCGGCAAAGGCAGAAAATAAATAAAATATGCCACAGTTTAATATGATTGCTTCTTTTGACTGGAGGGAAGAATGAATATAATGATTTTACAGTAATGAAATAACTATTCGAATAGGAAGACTGTAATAACAAGCGAGCTGTAAACAAAGCAAATAAGGTCATGAGAAAGGGAGTCAGTATGAGAAAGATAATAAAAAAATTATTAGCTGCCACAATTACGGGATCCATACTACTGTCCGGCTGCGGAACAGAAAGCAATGGTAATATATCGGAAAGTAAAGAAAGCACTCCTGCACAGGAAACAGTACAGGCAGAAAAACAGGAGGAAAAGGCTAAAGGGGGAAATGGAAAAACAATAGTAAACTTTTACTACTGGGATGAAGCGCAAAAAGAAGGAATGGATGAGCTGATAAATATGTTTGAGGCATCCCAGGATAATATTATTGTTGAACCGACTATAGTACCTTGGGGGGAGTACTGGACAAAGCTGCAGACGGCTCTTCCTACCGGAACGGGACCGGATGTTTTTTGGATGAATATCGGTGCACCGGATTATATCGAACCTGGGCTGCTGCTTGATATGACAGAGCGAATCCAGGAAGCAGGCATAGATATGAGTAAATTCCCGGAAGCTGTAACAGGAATGTATGAACAGGATGGAAAAATATACGGAATTCCCAAGGATTATGACGGAATGGCAGTTTATTATAATAAGTCAATTTTTGATGAGATGGGCGTGGAATATCCCAAGGAAGGCTGGACCTGGGATGATTTGCTGGCTACAGCCCAGGCACTGACGAATGATACCCATTACGGTATAGTGGCAAATCCTGATAGTAATACGGGATATCAAAATTATGTATACCAGAACGGCGGCTTTATGATGGATGAAAATAAAATGCCCACAGTGAATGCCAAGCCTGTGGTAGAGGCCCTTCAGTTTATGCATGATATGATGTACAAATATAAGGTGTCTCCCACAGGAGCGGAGCAGTTGGAGTTCGGTTATTCGGATATGTTTATTTCCGGACAGACAGCCATGATAACAGATGGATCCTGGAATGTAAATAAATATGCAGAAGCTTTAGGAGCGGATTTCCAGATCGCGGAACTTCCTCAGCATGTTTCCAGAGGCGCTACAACACATGGGCTGGCATATGTGATTGCCGCAAACAGTAGCAATACGGATGCAGCATGGGAATTTGTGAAGTTTGCAGCAACTAAGGAAGCCCAGGAGGTCACTGCCAAATCAGCAATTCCTGCTTATGAAGGAGCCGCAGATGTTTGGAAGACCTTATATCCGGATCAGAATGTGGAGATACTTTTGGAAAGCGTAAGCTATGCATCGCCGAATCCCAGATATGCGGAAAACAGTACTGAGGCAGCACAGATATTGACAGATACTATTTCATCCATCTGGCTCGATGAGAACGCGGATATACAGGGGATGCTGGATGAAGCACAGCAGAAAATGACTGAGGTGATAAACGCAGAATAAGAAAAAAGCTGCAGAGAGGATATCCGGCGTTCCATACGCCGGATATCCTGCAAAAAGGCAGATTTTTTCAGGAGGCAGGTTTATGGAAAGCAAAAAAAAATTTCAATTTAAAGCGGAATGGAAATGGGCGTATCTCTTTATTTCACCTATGGTTATCGGAACGTTGATATTTGGTATTATCCCTATTTTTTATTCTGCCGCTCTATCGTTACTGAAGTGGGATGGCATGGGGGAGGCCGTTTTTGTAGGCTTACGAAATTTTTCTAAGATATTTGCAGATAAAAAATTACAATATGAACTTCGGAATACTCTGATTTATACATTTACGGTAGTGCCTGTCACATTGCTTTTGTCTCTTGGGGTATCCAATTTGCTGAATAAAGGATTGAAGCTGACAGGTATGTTCCGGGTTATTTATTTTCTTCCTAATATTGTAATGCCTGTGGCTGTGGCCATGGTTTGGAGATGGCTTCTCAATTCCAAGGTTGGCCTTGTTAATATGTTTTTGAAGGGAATAGGGCTTCCGGCTCCGAACTGGATATCGGATCCTCACTATATTCTTCCTTCACTTATTCTTATAAGTATCTGGAGCGGAATCGGCTATAATGCCATAATTTTGCTGGCAGGACTGCAGGGAATATCCCCGGCTTTGTATGAAGCGGCAAAACTGGACGGAGCAAGCGGAAGACAGGTGTTCTGGAAAATAACTGTTCCCCTGCTGACCCCTTCTCTATTCTTCCTGAGCACAATGAATATTATGAATGGTATGCGCGTATTCGATATCGTTTACACCTTTATTGGAAAGGCAGATCAGGGAGGGCCTATTTTAGATGCTTCGAGAACCCTTGTATTTGGTATTTACGAAAGGGCATTCCGTTTTATGAATATGGGAGATGCATCGGCGGAAGCAGTGGTATTATTCGCCCTGATCAGTGTGGTTACGGTAATTCAGTTCAAATTCCAGGACAAATGGGTATTCTATGAATAGGGGGATGAAGATGAGTAAAAGCAAAAACAAAATTGCAGGGAAGGCAGTCTCTTATCTGGTTTTGATAATCGGTGCTGTGGTTATGCTGGTTCCCTTTATTTGGATGGTGCTGACCTCCTTTAAAACCTATGCGGAAGCGGTTAAGGTGCCTGTTGTATGGCTGCCGGCAGTATGGAAGTTTGATAATTACCGGGAGGTACTGTTGAGGCTTGATTTTCTGCAGTACTATGGAAATACAATTCTGGTTACATTTTTGGTTACCGTTATCATGCTGTTTATCGGATCGTTATCCGCTTTTGCATTTGCAAGAATGGAGTTCCCGTTTAAAAATTTTCTTTTTTTTATGCTGCTTACCGTATTTATGGTTCCGGCTCAGATGACGATGATTCCCAAGTATCTGATTATAAGCAGACTTCACTGGGTGGATACCTTATGGGCATTAGTAGTACCTAATGTTTTCAGTGTTTATACGATGTTTATGCTGCGGCAGTTTCTGGCTGCCCTACCGAGAGAGCTGGAAGATGCAGGAAAAATAGACGGCTGTACATGGTTCCGGCTTTACTGGAATATTGAAATGCCTTTGTGTAAGAGTTCCATTGTTGCTATTACGGTTCTTAATATACTCTGGTGCTGGAATGATCTGCTGTGGCCGCTGATAGCTACCAGCTCTGATAAAATGAGGGTATTATCGGTTGCTATAGCCACGCTGCAGGGGCAGCATGGAACGGAATATCATCTGCTGATGGCCGCCGGAGTTATGGCAACCATACCGATGGTGCTTATGTATATGATCGGACAGAAATATTTTATGACAGGCATTGCCTTTGCCGGAGTAAAAGGATAAAAGAAATTGACTGAAAATTCAGTTTTTCAGCCTTGTTGATAGGAGCGCAAAGCTGCGCAGACAGGAGCGGATATGAGAATTGATGCACATGTACATATGATGGGAAAAGAATGCAGGAGAGAAAAATTCCTGGAGAACTTAAAAGAAGCGGGTATGGACGGCGCAGTAGTTTTTTCTCCATCACCAGGCAATATGTTCGGCAGAAACGGGGATTACAGGGAACGTATTGAAAGGGTTATTGAATTTACAAAAGGAGAAGAGATGCTGATCCCCTTTTTCTTTGTGGATCCAACGGAGGAAAATGCTCTGAAACAGATGCAGGACGCAGTATCTGCCGGAGTGAAGGGTTTCAAAATAATATGCAGCCATTTTTATCCCGGAAATGAAGAAGCGATGAAGGCTTATGAGTGGATTGCCGGACAGAACATGCCATTGATGTTTCATTCAGGTATTTTGTATGATGGTATTAATGTCTCTGGAAAATACAACAGACCCTGTGAATTTGAGCCGCTGCTGGGAGTCGCAAATCTGAGGTTTTCCCTGGCACATGTATCGTGGCCCTGGACGGATGAATGTATTGCTGTATATGGGAAATTTGACAGCTATAAAAAGAGAGAACCTTCCGGGGAAGCGGCATCTATGTATTTGGATTTAACACCGGGGACCCCTCCTTCTTACAGAGAAGGAATGCTGACTCACCTTATGGGAAATGACTTCCGGGTGGAAGATACTGTTTTCTGGGGAAGTGATAATTCGGTGGAAAATTATGACAGCAGTTATGTGAGAAAATGGGTGGAAAGGGATTGTGAGATATACCGGAAACTGGGCCTCACGGAAGAAAGGAAGAATAAAATCTATTATGATAATTTTATGGCCTTTCTAAATGGGACAGGAAGATAGGTATTTTATTTTTGGTAAAAATGACAGCAGAGTTTACGTTTGGTAACGGTAACTCTGCTGTTTTACTGTGCCGATTTTATGAAATACAATTCGGATCCCGTACCTGGGAAGGTGTCAGCTCCGTTATTTTTTTAAAGGTTTTACAAAAATGATGATAGTCACTGAATCCCACGGCATCTGCAATTTCATAGGTCTTCCAGGTGGTGGTTTGTAAAAGGTGGACGGCTGCATGTATACGGACCTTATTTAAATAGTTGATAAAGGTGTCACCTGTCTGATCCTTGAAAAGCTTACAGAAATAATTGACGGAAAGATGTGTCTTTTCCGCAACCATATCCAGACTGAGCTTTTCCTGGTAATGCAGATTAATGTATTCAATTGTCTCCTGTATGATACGTGTATGAAAACCTGTGGTATTTCCTTTCAAGTGGGCAAACAGAGTCAGAATAACCTGAAAAAATAAATGCTCCGCATCCTCCATAGTGCGTTGATGGTAGATATCGGATATTAAATTGTAATTCGACAGCAGAAGCTGTTCCAACACTATTTTAGTACGATAAATACGCATACTGTCCGTAATAAGTGCAGTGAGCAGATGGCAGAAATCTTCCTTGTTATAATATTCGTGAACACGTATGGATTCTGTTATATGTCTGAGGGATTTCCGTATGGTCTCCATATCGTAATTTTGAGTGGCATTTCTGATATTGTTGACTTCAGCAGGGAATATTTCATAAAAATCATAGTTCTGCTGCATACCGGGAGTATAAAGATGAACACAGGGAGCCTTAAAATCTGATTGTCGGAAATAATTAGCCTCCATGGCATAGCGGGCATGCCGGAAGCTTTCGGGAAGGCAGGTGATGTCGCAGCTGGGGTTATCGAAACCTGTCCAAAATGCAGCTTCCATATAATCACTGACACGTTTTCCCCATGTTCTTAGAATATGAGGGGAAACAAGTTCTCCGTTGCAGTTATCGGTATAAATGAGTGCGTACAGAATTTCACCGCAGCGGGTAAAAATACAGGTGCAGGAAGGGAAAAAACCTGCAATTAAAGCCTGGCTGGAATCCAAAAGGACATAGGCTTTTTCTGTATCGATATGTTCATCCTGTACCATTAAGGCCATGGTGAAATAATGGGAAGAGGAAAGCTGGGGAATGAGTTCGAGAAGAGGGCTTATATTGGCTGAAACACCATTTTCAATAATCTCTTTAAGCTTTGTCCGGACAGCATTCTGATGTTCTGCAGCTTCTGAACTCCGGGAAGAAAAGCCCAGCTGTTCCTTTGCCTCCATTATCACTTTTTCAATATCCGGTCCTTCCATCAGAGGCTTGAACAAGTAGTCAAGAGCCCCTAATTTCATGGCTTCTCTGACAAAAGGATATTCATTAAAACAGCTGAGCACAATAAAGCATTGATTATCAGGGTGCTGACGACAGTTTTTCAAAAGCTCAATTCCGTCCATACCAGGCATTTTTATATCAAGAAGTATTATATTTGGCTTCTTTTCTTCAATTATGGATAAGGCCTCTTTTCCGTTTGAGGCTTCTCCTATAATTTTACAGTCAAGGTCTGCCCAGTTGATGCCGGAACGCAGCCCCATTCTGAATATAGGTTCATCATCTACTATAAGTACACTAAGCATCTGCATAACCTCCTTGTCCGGGCGGCGTCTGTATAGCGGGAATGAAGAAATCGATATGGGTTCCTGCACCGTTATCACTGTGGATATCCAAAGCGGCATCAGGGCCGAAATATCGGCACAGTCTTTCGTTTACATTGCTGAGGCCCAGTCCTTTAAACGCAGGGTTGTGTTCCGGTGCGGTTAAATCCATGCCGATGCCGTTATCAATAACTGAAAAATGTATTCTTTCAGCTTCTGCTTGAATCCTTATCGTGAGTTCTCCGGTTTCCTCCATGGGAATCAGGCCATGGAAAATTGCGTTTTCCACAAGCGGCTGTAAAACAAACTTAATGGTATAGCAGGATAATGCAGAGGCTTCTGTATCGTATCGGACTGTAAACTTGTCGCCATATTGATAGCGGATTAAATCAATATAACTTTGGGCATGCTCTAATTCCTTTTCAATCGGGACATACTCATCTGTTTTCTTTCCGCTGAATTCCAGAAGCTTTATAAGAGAAATGATCATTTTGCTGATGGTGATTTCATTATGCATCACGGCACGCCAGCGTATTACATTGAGGGTGTTATACAGAAAATGAGGATTTATTTGTGCCTGGAGCATTTTTAATTCAGCATCCCGTTTTTTCTGTTCCTCGTTTCGGATATCATGCAGCAGACTGCGGATGTGAGACAGCATATTGTTGAAACCATTGGAAAGAATGCTGATTTCATCATGAGAGGATGAAGGCGGCATGGTAACATCCAGTTGATTGGCCTCCACTTTTTTCATGGTATCCGATAACTGGAAGATAGGCTTTGTAATATGCCGGGATATCAGGTAAGAACAAATTACGGTTCCTATTAACACAAACAGGGTGATGATGTTGACGCGGCGGGCGGCCTGAGTGGTGGAAGATAACAGGGTTTTTGTGTCAATTGCCATAATAAGGTACCAGTCCGTGATAGCCAGCCTGTTGGAAACAATGGTATATTCCTGACCATTATAATCGAAGTTAAAAAGAGTCTCTCCGGCCTTTAATTTCTGGAAAAGCTGTTTGTCGTCAGGATCAGGAGAAAAAAGACGGTTATTTTCCGGATGGAAAATCAAATTTCCGGCAGTATCAAATATCATTATTGTATTATCAGTACCTTCTATAGACGGCATAAGAAAGGAATTTATGGTGGAATAAGAGATTTCCACCAGGAAATTTCCGGCTGTCTGGGAACTGGTACTATAGTTAAGTCTTCTCATCCATCCGATAACTTCCGTCCCGCGCCGTTCGATATAAGAATTAATATATACGGGAGTAAAGGTTTCGGTTCTTCCATATGTCATGAAATCCTGATACCAGTGCTCTTTTTCCAGAATATCATAGTTTACGCCTGAATCAACAGAACAGATTTTATAGAAGTCATTTATGAAAGATACGGAACTGATCATGGTATTATTCTCTTTAATCTGAGAAAGAACATTCTTTAATATTATTTCATTTTCCCTTTTGACATCCGGAGCCGCAGGTACTGAGGCAATAATATCCTGAACGGTACGATCAAAGAGAAAAGGGTATGTATTTACATTGATGGTGTTTAATACATTTTCTAACCTCACATTAAGTTGGTTTAAAAGATTCTGCGAATTGGATAACTCATTCTGGTATACGATACGGCTTGTGTTATGATACCACATAAAATTAACAAAGAGGAGGGGCAGGAAACCGAGGAGGAGGAAGGCAGATAATAATTTTGTGAAAAGAGAATGAATTGTGGCTTTAAACTGATGTTTCATTCCGGCTCCTTCCGTAAAAGGCTGTATATAAACAGGCAGAAAATAAAAATATATACAATACTTTTGTTGATTCTATTTTAATATAGGACACGCTAAAAATCAATCATTGTGAAGGGAGAGGAACATAGTTATTCCACAGACAGCTATCTTCAATTTAATTTAAAAAGTAACTTCTGGAATTGGGGATAGCCCCTCTTTCCATCTTTTTCCTTCAATTTGCCTTTAAAAAGTACCAAATTGCATATCTCATTTTTATGCACATGTACAAAAATGATTCAATTATTAAAAAAAGTTTAATTAGTAGTTGAATTATTTTTATAGATGGTATATATTGATACCAGAAAGAGAAAAGGCACATAAATACATATTAAAGACGGATAAAATATACATAGTGCCCAAACAGTTCATGGGGAAAAGGAGAGGATAACTTGAATTCTAAGAAAAGGAACAGATACGCATATTTTTATATTGCACCATTTTTTATAGTTTTTTTAATATTTAGTTTATTCCCGATTTTATATTCTTTTGTATTGAGCTTCTGCAATATGGATGTTCTGTCCGGAAAGTTTACCTTTATCGGAGTGGAAAATTACAAGCGTATGATTGAATCGGGTTATTTCTTCCAGACCATTTTGAATACGCTGCTGATTTGGATCATGTCAATTATACCGCAGCTGACTATCGCGTTTGTGCTTTCATTGATACTCAGCAACAAATGGTTCCGGGGGAAATTCCTTTTAAGGAATCTTTACTATTTCCCCAACCTGGTAACGCCGGTAACAATTGGCCTGTTATTCGGAGCCCTGTTCTCTTATCCGGGCGGAGCGGTGAACAACATCATCAGCACATTCGGACTGCAGGCTGTGGATTTTCAGAATAACCCCATGCTGGCGAGAATTGTAATCGCCATCGCTATCTGCTGGAAGAACTTCGGTTTCAATATCATTTATTTTACGGCGGGCATCAATTCCATTTCCGAGGAGGTCATGGAAGCGGCTGAGGTTGACGGAGCCAGTTCCTGGCAGAAAATAACGCGGATAACGATTCCGCTCATGAAGCCGATTTTGATTTATGTTATGGTAACGTCCATTATCGGCGGACTGCAGATGTTTGATGAATCCCATCTGGTATTCAAATCCGTTCCGGGAGATGCGACCTGGACGATGGTTAAGTATATGTACGAATCCGCATTTGTAAGATTCCAGTTTGGATATGGTGCGGCTGTAGCTTATGGTATTTTTGTCATCATTGCCATTTTCAGTGTGTTCTCGCTGTTGGTGACGAGGGATAAAAAAGATGATTATGGCAGTAAGCCTAAGAAAATAAGGAAAGGAGGAAAGGCATAATGAAGACTGTTGCAAATAAATCCAGAGATGATTTAAATAGCAGCGCGAAAAGAAAAAGGATATTATGCAGAGGCCTTGTTTACCTGTTTGCCATTGTCATGGCCATAACTGCCTTTTACCCCTTCTTTGTAATGATAATTTCATCGACTCATGACAATTACAATATTGTAGCCAAAATAAATGTACTTCCCGGTACGCATCTGAAGGAAAATTTTGAGCGGCTGACCCAGAATATTGAATTATATAAGGGAATCATAAACAGTCTTTTGCTGGCAGTCACGGTAACGGTGGTTCAGAACTATTTCACTATGATGGCCGCATACGCGTTTTCCAAATTTAACTTCAAAGGGAAGAACTTCCTGTTTTCTGTGATTCTGGTTGCGATGATGCTTCCGGGACAGCTGGGTATCATCGGCTTCTATAAGGAAATACAGGCAATGAAGCTTTTGAACAACTATTTTACGCTGGTGGTGCCTACCATATCCAATTGCTTCGCGGTTTTCTTCTATAAGCAGTATATAGACGGCGCACTGCCGAATGAACTGATTGAGGCGGCTGTAATGGATGGCTGTAAAGAACTTACGATATATCACAAGCTGGTGCTGCCGCTGGTAATACCGGCGCTGGTAACACAGGGAGTCATGACATTCATAGGAACCTGGAACAGTTACCTTACGCCGCTGATTGTTCTGAATGATAAGAATAAATTCACCCTTCCCCTGATGATTGCGACAGTCCGTGATTCCACTCATGCGGATTACGGCGCACAGTATGTGGGAATGCTGGTTTCCATAATTCCCATGGTTATCGTCTTCTGTTTTGCGTCCAGAATTATTATGGAGAAGATATCCATAGGGGCGGCAGTAAAAGGTTAATAATCCGAGGTTCCCTGTGCCGCGCCCTTGCCATCCTGTTCCGGGACGTCCTGCACAGGCTGCCAAGGGCGCGGCACAGGGAAGCCGTGGACAGTAACGCTTGATATTATATCAGTACGGCTGATAAATATAAACTTTCACATTTAATCAATTAGGAGGTATACTTATGAAGAAGAAGCTATTATCTGTACTTTTAAGTGCTGCAATGCTGGCAGCAGTGCTTGCGGGCTGCGGAAGCAGCGCACCGGCACCGGCTGAAAGCACGGGAAATGACGCCAGTGTTCCCGCTGCGGAAAGTTCCCAGGCTGCGGAAACGGGCAGTGAGGAAACAGAAGCTGCACAGGCGGATCCGGCAAGCCTTGAAGGGGAATTCACTTACTGGACCTACACGGACAGTGCAAACAATCTGGTTAATGCATTCAACGAAAAATACCCGAATGTAAAAATCGACCTTCAGGTTTTCGGCGGGGATGAATACAAGACCAAAATCCTGACAGCTCTGCAGAGCGGTGACAATGTGCCTGATGTATTTGACCTGGAAGAGAATTATATGTATGAGTTCCTGGACAGTGATTTGATTGCTGACCTGTCTTACATGAACATCGAAGAACTGACTAAGGATTTCTACGATTTCCAGGTCGCAGGAATGAAGGATTCCACAGGAAAATTCAAGGCAATGAGTTTCCAGTCTTCTCCGGTAGGCTTCTGGTACCTGAGAGATGCCTGTGAAGAATGGCTCGGAACCAGTGACCCGGCTGAAATTTCAGCAATGCTGACCGATTGGCCGACTATTATTGCAAAGGGCGAAGAGGTTTATGAGAAATCAAACGGCACTGTTCAGCTGTGGCCGAATATTGCGGAAATGGTAAAAGTGGATGCGTTCTCCTTTGATCCTCTTGTAAGGGACAGCAAGCTTGAAATTACCGATGACTGGATCGGAATGATCGACAATATGCGGACAATGTATAACAGCAAGGCGAATGCAGAGCTGGGAAGCTGGAGTTCTGAATGGGCGGCTGCCTGGAATGACGGCAAAATCCTTTTCAGAGTTATGCCTTCCTGGGATTTCTTCACAGACTGGGATACGAATAAAGGAAATGTGGGTATTGCAGTTCCTTTCAACGCTTCCTATGAAGGTGTAACCGGAACCTGTGTATATAATGAGTCAGACAAAAAAGATCTGGCGGCAGCGTTCCTGGCTTATATAGCATCCGACGATTTCCAGAAGCTGAATCTGGAAAAATATAATCAGGTGCCCGCAAGCAAGAAGGTTTGTGATGAGATGGCAGAGGGCTTTACCTCCGAAGATTTCGGCGGACAGAATCTGCTTGCAACCTACAGTGAAATCTGTGATAAGATTGTCGGCATTACTCCTGACAAGTTCACTCGTGTAACACAGAACAAGTTCCAGGAAGCGGCGACCAACGGCATCAAAGAAGGTAAAGATAATGACGCTATCATTGATGAATTCAAAAAGAAATTACATGACATGTATCCGGAAGTTGTAATGGACTAAATGAAAAACAGGTGTGAAAACATCTGTGAAGGCAGCGGCAGAGGGAAGTCAGGCTTTCCTCTGCCGGCCGGATAAAAAGGAGTCGCAGATGGGAGAGCAAACAAACCAGGTTCAACTGAAGAATTTTAACCGAAGGACAGTACTGAATTATATCAGAAAAAATAAAACCGCCACCAAGGCAGGGCTTGCAACGGCGACGGGACTTACCTTCATGGCGATTAAAAAGATATTAGAGGAGCTGGAGGGACTGCATCTGATTCGCTGCGATGAGATGGAGGCCGGCGGTATGGGACGCCGGGCAGTTACTTATGCAGTAAATGAAACATACCGTTATACGGTGGGAATACATATCAACAAATTTGTTACCAGCATTGCCCTGATGGATTTGCGGGGTGAGATTCTGGAAGTGGAACGCTGCTCCATGCAGCAGGAATTTCCCAACCAGAATGCATTTGTAGAACTGCTGGTTTCCGGGATAGAAAAGGTAATTAAGAAATCAGGAATAGAAAAGGAAAAATTGCTGGGAATCGGAGTGGGAGTGCCCGGGCCTGTGGATACGGAAAACGGCATTATCCTCACCCCGCCCAATATCCCCATGCTGAGCTATCTGCCCCTTAAGGAAATCCTGGAGCAGAAATGCGGGTACAGTGTTTATGTCCAGAAGGATACCAATGTGATCGCCTTCGGCGAGTATTGGTATGGGGACGGCAGCGGCCGCAATAACAGGAATGACTGCTATGACCTCGCCTATGTGGATGTGGATATGGGTATTGGTTCCGGCTTGATAATAGATGGAAAATTGAACATAGGAGCCAACAGTATAGCCGGTGAATTCGGGCATATCACTATTGATATCAATGGGCCGCTCTGCAACTGCGGCAACCGGGGCTGTCTGGAGGCCATGAGTTCGGGGATAGCGGTTCTGCGTGAACTGAAGGCCCAGCTGGAAAAGGAGCCGGAGCATCCTCTTTATGAAAAGAGAGAAAATCTGGTGATTGAAGATGTGTTTAAAATGGCGGAGAAGAAGGATTTGCTGACGATTTCCATTCTGAACCAGTCCGCTTTATATGTGGGGGTTGCCATCAGCAACCTGATAAATATACTGGATCCCCAGATTATTATCCTGGGCGGTATCCTTATTCAGAAGTATCCCAGATATTTTGACATTGTTACCAATGTGGCTAACTCGAGAAAGGTCAAGGGGGCCAAGGAAAATTATATTGCGGTATCCAAGCTGGGAGAAAATGCAGGCGTCATCGGCGCCGGAGAAATTGTGGCCGACAATTTCTTTAATGAAAAGGTAAATGAGTTATTTTGTAAAAACGCGTAATAGACAGGGAGACCGGATATGTTTGTTAAGGAAGAAGGAAAAGAAAGCCCCGTTATAATCAATCAGGAAGAAACAGCGGTTCTGGAGACAGAGGGAGGGATACGTATCCTCCTGCGTACGGAGGCGGCGGATAAAATAACCGCTTCCCTGGAAATCCGTCAGGAGGAAGAGGCGGCGGTATTCCTTCATGCGTTTAAGCAGCCGGAAGAACCTTTCTTCGGGCCGCAGACACATCTGGATCCTGCAAAAGGTGTTTCTTACCGGATGACGCTGGAAGGGACAGGAAGGCTGATGGCTGTTTATCAGCATAAGAACTGGTGGATAAGGCCTGCATTTCCGGCCTGCTTCGGGGATATCCCCAAACGTACGCAGCTTCTTTTGGCGGAGAAGAAAACGGGTGCCGGTTCCGGAAGGGAATATCTGGCAGTGCTTGCCGTATGCGGGGAAGAATACCGTACAGATATTGCGGGAGACGGGCAGGAGCTGCGCATCACCGCAGCTTCCAATTGTATGAATAAATCGGCGGCGGATGATTTGAGCCTTGTCCTGGCGGCAGGAAGCGATCCTTATCTGTGCTGTGAACAGGCGGTAAAAAAAGCGCTGGCCCTCACAGGAAAGCAGAAGATGTTCCGTAAAGAACGCATCTACCCGGAAATGTTCGATTATTTTGGCTGGTGCAGCTGGGATGCCTTTTATCATGAGGTCTCTCAGGACGGGATAATGAAAAAAATGGATGAGCTTGCGGATAAGCAGATACCGGTCCGCTGGGTGCTTATAGATGACGGCTGGCTGGATGCGGACTATAAAAAGCAGGTTCTGAAGGGCCTTGATGCCGCTGCGGATAAATTCCCCCAGGGATTGGGGGCCTGTGTAAATAAGCTGAAAAAAGAGTATGGAATCAGTCAGGTGGGTGTATGGCATGCGGTGATGGGCTATTGGAATGGCCTGGAGCCGGGAAGCCCCGCCAGGGAGGCTCTGCAGGAGGGCAGCAGGGTTCTGGAGGACGGAAGAATTGTGCCTGATGCGGAAGCGGGGAAAGCGTTTCGTTTTTATGATACCTGGCATGATTACTTAAGGAACATATGTGATATCGATTTTGTCAAGGTGGACGGTCAGAGTGCGGTTTCTTTGTTCTATGCAGGAAGAAAGGAATACGGCAGGGCTTCCGGAGAGATCCAGAAGGGGCTGAATGCTTCCGCCGCCCTTCATTTTGACAATCAGATCATTAACTGTATGGGAATGGCGAGCGAGGATATGTGGAACAGGCCCAGCAGCGCCGTTTCCAGAAGCAGCGATGATTTTGTGCCGGATGTGCCCCATGGCTTCCGGGAGCACGCGATCCAGAACGGATATAATTCCCTCCTTCAGGGACAGTTCTTCTGGGGAGACTGGGATATGTTCTGGAGTGATCATGAGGAAAACTGGCAGAACTCCATCCTCCGCGCAGTGAGCGGCGGGCCGGTGTATACCAGCGATAAGGTGGGACGCACCGACGGAAAGTTCATCATGCCGCTGCTGAAAAAGGACGGAAGGGTGATACGCTGTGAAGAGGTGGGCATGCCCACGCTGGACAGTCTGTTTGAAAATCCGGTGGACACCACTCATGTGCTTAAATTGTTCAACCGGTATCAGGATAGTTATGTGATAGCTGCGTTTAATATCAATAAAGAGGATCAGGCTTGCGAAGGAAGTGTCAGTCTGGGGGATCTTCCGGGACTGGACGGCGGAACCAGGATTCTGTACAGCTATCGTGAGAGAAAGGCCGTGCGTCTGGAAGCCGGAAAGGATTATTCCTTCCGTCTGGAGACAAACGACGGGGAACTGTTCCTGCTCCTGCCGGACAAGGAATTCACAGCGCTGGGCATTCTGGAGAAATACATAGGAGCCGGCTGTGTGGAGACGGTGAGAGAGGGGAAGGAAAAGACGACGGTCATTCTGTCGGAAGGAGGGACCTTTGGTTTCCTTAGTGGCAGAAAGCCGGCGGCGGTTATGTATGATGGAGTAAAAGCGGAAACAGAAGGAAAAGAGACAGAGGGTTCCGGCAGCAGTCTTTATCAGGTGAGAGATCCTTTCGGGGAGAGTGATAAGGAAGGCCGTATGGTGGAAATTATCTGGTAACAGTTCAGGCTTGTCCGAACTGCTGCAGCATCCGGAACCGACGGAAAAGAACAGGGGGAGAGCGGCTGTGAAATCACTGGGAATAGATATTGGGACAACATCTATCTGTCTGGTCTGCTATGAGGAAGGCCGGGAAAAGCTGCTGTTTACAGCAAGCAGGCAGAATGAATTCCTTCCGGGGACCTTTGAACAGGATCCGGAGGCTATTGTGGAAAAAGTCAAGGATATGCTGGCTGAAGCCGAAAGAAACGGGTTTGGTGCAGGGACGGCGGATACCATGGATTCCTCTGCAGCGGATTCCATTGGAATATCCAGCCAGATGCACGGGATTCTTTATGTGGATGCGGACGGATGCGCGGTTTCTCCCTTTTATACATGGAAGGATGAAAAGGGCAGAGAGCTTATGGAGGACGGCAGGAGCTATGAAGCCTGCCTCAGCCAGAGCCTGGGCATGCCTGTTTTCTCCGGTTTCGGAACGGTAACTCATTTCTGTCTCTCCCGGAAAGGGCTGATTCCCGGGAAGGCGGTGAAGCTGGCAAACATCGGTGATTATGTCGCCATGCGTCTGACGGGCAGGAAAAGCCCGCTGACGGATGAGTCCATAGCGGCCAGCTTCGGCGGCTATGATGTGCATGAGGGTGATTTTGCCCGGGAAAAGCTTGAACAGGCCGGAGTGGATATTTCCTATTACCCGGAGCTTTGCCGGCAGGGCGAAGCGGCAGGGACTTATCAGGGGATTCCTGTCAGCTGTGCCTTCGGGGACAACCAGGCCAGCTTTTACGGCGCTTTGGATAAACCGGAGACCCAGATCAGCGTCAATGTGGGAACGGGATCGCAGGTTTCTCTTTTTGACAGCCGTTATTACCGGACCGCGGCGGCAGATATCCGGCCCTATTTTCACAAAGGCTGCCTTTATGTGGGAGCATCCTTAAACGGCGGAAAGGTTTATGAAAAACTGGCCGCTTTTTTTGAAGAAATTGTATACGAATTTACGGGACAGAACATACAGGCATTTGACCAGATGGCACGTCTGGGAGCGGAAAAGAAGGAAACGGGACTGATGATTACCCCTTCCCTTTATGGAAAACGGGGAGAGGCTGGAAGCGGTGCGGACGCTTATGGAACCGTGAAAAACCTGACCGCAGATGACTTTCATGCTTCTGATTTTATCAGAGCTTACGTTAAAGGTATGGCGGATGAGCTGTACCGGATGTATCTGGAATTTCCGGAGGAAATCAGAAGAGGGCGGACGGAAATAGTGGCCAGCGGCAATGGAATCCGGAAAAATCCGCTGATGGCGGAGGAAACGGCTAAAGTTTTCGGCCTGCCGGTGATTTTTAAAGATACGCAGGAGGAAGCGGCGGTGGGAGCGGCCAAAGCGGCTTTGGATCTGTTGGCATAGCAGTGAGCGCAGATTGTGGAAATGAATTTTCGGACATACTAGTGCTCCATCCGGATGGAGCACTTGCCTCCGCTACAGGAAAGGAACAGGAAAATGGACAGAATCAATTTAAACGGCCCGGACTGGCTGATGAAGGAATTTGTGGGAATGGACTGGGTCTGGAGGGATTCCGTAATGCCTCAGACCGGTGATGTGCGCTGGTGGTATCCGGCGGAGGTACCCGGGAGCGTGCTTCATGATTTGATGGAAAATGGCCTGGTGCCGGATCCGTATTATGAGATGAATTCAAAGCTGGCTGAGTGGGTGCCGGACAGAACCTGGGTTTATAAAAAGGAATTTTTTGTCCCGGAGGATCTGGAAGGAAAGCGGATAACACTGGTTTTTGAAGGAATTGATTACAGCTCGGAGATTTTCCTGAACGGGGTATCCCTGGGAAAACAGGAGGGGATGTATGTTCCCTGGAGCATGGATGTCAGTGCGAAGCTTCTTCCCGGAGAAACAAACCTTCTGGCGGTAGTACTGGAACCGGCTCCTCCCTCGCAGCCGCAGGTAGGAAAAACCAGTCTGGTATATACGCATAAATCCAGAATGACCTACTGGTGGGATTTCTGTCCCCGCATGATCCATCAGGGGATCTGGCAGGACGTATATCTGAAGGTAAACGGGGAGGCCGTCCTGACCGACGTATACGTGCACGCGGAACTTTCCGAGGACAACCGACAGGCTGAAGTTTATGTGGACCTGGAAACGGATGGCCCGGACGGGTGTACGGTGGAAGGCAGCTTCGGTGACACGGTTTTCCGTGGAACCGTGGAAAGACAAGAGGGCTCATCCAACGGAAAGTGCCGGATACACCTGATTATAAATAAGCCTCGTCTGTGGTGGTGCAACGGGCAGGGAGAGCCTTATGAATATCCGGTTGAGGTACGCCTTCTTGACAGACAGGGAAGGGTTTCCGACAGCCGGAGTCTGGAAACGGGAATTCGGAAGGTGGAATTCCTTCCTAATGAAGAAGGGATTGCCGGACGGGAAAAAGAGGGCAGCTTTACTCTGCGCTTAAACGGCAGAACCATATATATGAACGGCTATAACTGGGTGCCTGCGGACGTGATGTACGGCTCTGCTTCGGAAGAAACCTATGCCCATTTGATCCGGCTTGCGAAGGAAGCGGGCGTCAATATTTTCCGGGTATGGGGCGGCGGCCTGATAGAAAAGGATGTTTTTTACCGGATGTGCGCCGGGGCGGGAATCCTGGTGTGGCAGGAATTCATCCTGTCAAGCTCGGGAATTGACAATACCCCTTCCGAGGCGGACGGCTATAAAACGCTGATGAAAGAACAGGCAGAATCGATCATCCGTCAGAAAAGAGGGTTTACGGCACTGGCTGTCTGGTGCGGAGGAAACGAGCTTCAGGAGCCTGACGGTACGCCGCTGGATGAAAAGAATGCCCTGGTAAGGACGCTGGGGGAGCAGGTGAGAAAGCTGGACGGCACAAGAAAATGGCTGCCGACCTCTCCGTCCGGAGGAGTGTTCCTGAACTCTCTGGAAAATCTGGAAAAATGTCCGGAGGAGCTTTTCGACGTACACGGGCCATGGGAGCATCAGGGGCTGAATAAGCACTATGAGCTTTATAACCGGGGAACCTGTATGCTTCATTCCGAATTCGGGGTGGAGGGGATGACTAACTATGAGGCTCTGCACAAAACGACGGCGCCGGAGCATTTCCTCCCGGCGAGCAAGGATAATCCCGTATATTTCCACAGAGGGGCCTGGTGGAATAATGAGCCTCTGGTACAGGAAACCTTCGGGGGACTTACTGCAATCGAGCCAATCAGAAAGGGAAGCCAGTTCATGCAGTATGAAGGCCTGAAATATGCGGTGGAATGCAACAGACGCCGCGCCTTACACTGCAGCGGCACCTTCCCGTGGCAGTTCAATGAACCTTATCCGAACCTTTACTGTACCTCGTCCCTGGACTATTTCGGAAATCCCAAGCCCGCTTATTATGGGGTGAAAAAGGCGTATGCTCCTTATCTGGTGAACGCGTCCTTTGAAAGGGCGTCCCTTCAGGGAAAAGAATGGCTGGAGGCCGATATTTATGGTGCAACCAACCTTCCGGCCCAAAAAGAAAACCGGACTTATACGGTACTGGCGAGGATTTACGCCCTTTCGGGAGAGATCCTGCAGGAGGAAGCATTCCCCCTGAAAAAACTGCAGATAAGGGCATCCCATGCAGGAAAAATCCGTTTCTCTTTAAAAAACACCGAAGAGGAGCTGCTGCTTCTGCGGCTTGCCCTGAAAGAGGAAGGAACGGAAGAAATTCTGGCAGAAAACGAGTATCTGTTTACGACCGGCCGGGATCTGGGAGCAGTATTTCGGATGGAAGCGCCGGAGCTTACGGCGGAAGGGCAGGAAGAAGGTTTTGTGCTCAAAAACAGCGGAAGGAGCGCGGCTTTATTTGTTTTCCTGACGAAAGAAAAAGGAACTTATCTTTACTGGAAGGATAACTATTTTACCCTTCTCCCCGGTGAAGAAAAGAAGCTGACGGGTGAGGGAGACTGGAAAGCCTCTTTCGTGCAGGCCCTGAATATGGAATATCAAAAATTGGAGGTAACACAATGCAGGTAGTGGTAGGAATAGATATAGGAGGAACAAAATGTGCGGTATCCTTCGCAAAACAGCATTCCGACGATATCGAGTTTCTGGATAAGGTGCGGATGAAAACGGAAACGGAGAGTTTTGACAGGGCCATGGAAAGCTTTATCCGGATCATCCGGGAAAAGTTCAGTCAGAATCCGGACTGGCAGCTCATGTCCATCGGCATTTCCTGCGGAGGCCCTCTGGATGCGGAAAAGGGGCTGATCCTGTCACCTCCCAATCTCCTGAAATGGGAGAAGGCCGATGTGTATACGCCTCTGAAAAAAGAATTCGGCGTACCGGTAATGCTGCAGAATGACGCGGATGCCTGTGCCCTCGCGGAATGGAGCATGGGAGCGGGAAAAGGCTGCAAAAATATGATTTTCCTTACCTTCGGAACGGGTATGGGAGCCGGCCTGATTCTGAATAATGAACTGTACAGCGGCACTACAAGCATGGCGGGAGAGGTGGGCCACATCCGCATGGAAGAGGACGGCCCCTTCGGTTACGGCAAATATGGTTCCTTTGAAGGCTTCTGCAGCGGAGGCGGTATCGCCAAGCTGGGCAGGATGAAAGCGGAAGAAGCGCTGCGGGAAGGGAACCCGCCTCTTTTCTGCCGGAGCGAAGCGGAGCTTGAAGGGATATCCAGCAAATCCATTGCCAAGGCGCTGGAGCAGGGTGACGAACTGGCGGCGGAAATTTTTGATACGGTAGGCACCTATCTGGGAAGAGGGCTTTCCGTACTCATAGACATACTGAATCCGCAGATGATTGTAATCGGAAGTATCTATGGAAGGCAGAAATCGGTCCTGGATAAAAAAATGATGGAAACCCTGGAAAAAGAAGCGCTTCCCGTTTCCAGAAAGGCGTGCAGGATTGTTCCGGCAAGCCTGGGAGAACTGATCGGGGATTATGCGGCGGTTTCCGTAGGAATTAAGGCTTACCAGGATTTATACCGCAATGCGGAGCGTTTCAGCCTGAAAATGACATCAACTGTTTCCTGAAAGGAGTAATAGGATGAAGCTTTTAACAAATATCTATCAGGTAGGCGGCCCCAGCCTGACTCATTTCTTTGACGCAGCCGTGTATCTGATGAAAGGCAAAGAGGGATGGTTCCTCATCGACTGCGGTACGCCGGAGGGCTATGAACAGATAAAGGAAAATGTGAAGAAAACAGGGGTGGATCCTGCTGAAATCCGTTTTATCCTGGGAACCCACGGCCATTATGACCATGTGGGGGCGGCCCATCTGTGGAAACAGGAATTCGGATGCCTTCTGTATCTGCATGAGCTGGACAGGGAACAGGTCGAAAACGGAGACAGCGTAAAGACCTCCGCGGCCCTGCTTTATGGAACCAAATCAGAGCCCTGCAAGGTAGACGGTACGATTGCGGAAGGGGATACCTGGGAAGGCGACGGTTTTACCGTGGAAGCCATGTACACACCGGGACATACCATGGGATCGGTCAGCTTTGACGTGACGGCCGGCGAATACCGGCTGCTGATAGCCGGAGACGCCATATGGGGTGGCTACAGCGAGAAAATCGGCTCCAATGAGGAAGCCTGGTTTGAGACGCTTGATAAAATAACAGCCAGACATTATGATTTTTACACCTTCGGCCATGTGAATCCCCAGCTGATTGCGGATGCGGATGCCCGTTTGAAGGAAGCGAAAATGGCCTTTGCCAATTATTATAATCCATGGTTTAAGACCTTTTACGAGACCTATAGATATTGACCCATTGTAACTGTTAAGTCCCCTCTTAGCCTGCCGGCAGGAGCCACAGGCGCACTCCCGGCAGGCTAAGAGGGGCTTAACAGTTACGGTAAATTACTTTAAAAATTTATGATACGGACAGGAAACAGGGACATGAAAAATAAAATTATGCTGATTACCTACTCGGACAGCTTTGGCAAAAATTTAAAAGAATTGAAGCAGATGGTGGATACGTATTTTAAACGGGAAATCAATGGAATCCATATACTTCCTTTTTTCCCGTCTTCCGGGGACCGTGGGTTTGCCCCCATCAATTACAGGGAAGTGGATTCTCAGTTCGGAACCTGGGAGGATATTCAGGCTTTGGCGGAGGATTATGAGCTGATGTTTGATTTCATGATCAATCATCTTTCCAGAAGAAGCCCGGAATTCCTGGATTTTTTGGAAAAGCATGACCAGTCGGAATATGCGGATATGTTCCTGCGCTTTAAGAAGTTCTGGCCGAACGGGGAGCCGGATCAGAAGCAGGTGGATATGCTGAATAAGCGCAAGCCCTGCGCGCCTTGTGAGGATATTCTTTTTGCGGATGGGACGACAGAGAAAATCTGGTGTACCTTTGACAATGAGCAGATGGATCTGAACCTGGAATCCGAGACGGCATGGCGTTTTGTGGAAAAGACGCTGCGGTTCCTGATGGATCAGGGGGCTGCCATGATCCGGCTGGACGCGTTTGCGTTTGCCACGAAAAGGCTGAATACCTCCTGCTTTTTTATCGAGCCGGAAATGTGGGATATGATGAAACGGGTACAGGGGATTCTGGATGAAAAAAACATACCGATGCTTCCTGAAATCCATGATCATTATACGATACAGCAGAAAATTGCGGATCATGGTTATACGGTTTATGATTTTGTCCTTCCCGTCATGGTGCTGCATACCCTGTTCAGCCAAAGCAGCCGGAAGCTGCGGCATTGGCTTGAAATCTGCCCCAGAGATCAGCATACCACCCTGGATACCCATGATGGCCTAGGAACCGTGGATGTGGAGGATCTGCTTTCCGAAGAGGAGCTTCAGGCAGTGATTGATAAGACGGAGGAGTACGGCGCGAATTTTAAATGGGACTACAGCCAGAAGGGGCATGGCGGCAAAAGGGTTTATCAGATCAATTGTTCTTATTATTCTGCTGTGGGGGAGGACGATGACAGTTATCTTCTTTCACGGGCCATCCAGTTTTTCACGCCGGGAGTTCCCCAGGTGTACTATATGGGGCTGCTGGCAGGCGAAAACGATTATGAGCTGATGGAAAGAACCCAATACGACAGGAATATAAGCAGACATAATTATACGGTGGAAGAGATCGAAACACTGGTGGAAAAGCCTGTTGTGAAAAAGCTGTGCAGACTGATGCAGTTCCGTAATGAGTATCCGATTTTTGACGGGGAAATGAGTCTTCCGGATACGGACGATTCCTGCCTGAGCATTGTGTGGAGTTGTAAGGGGCTGGAGGCGAGGCTGGATGCCCGGCTGAAGGAAAAAAGCTTTACAATAACCTATCTGGACAGAATGGGGGAGGCGGTAACGCTGAGCCTGGAAGAGGATTTTAAGTGGGATGAATAATCATGACTGCGGCCTGCCCGTTATCGGGGAAGCGGATTTATGTATATTAAGCGGAAAGCTGCCTGTGCTGCGCCGTGCGTTTGAACTGGCGCAGCAGGGGAAGAAGATAATTCTGGCGGTAAGGGAGACCTGTCTGGCGGAGGATATCTGCCAGACCTTCCAATATCGCCTGACGCCGGAAGAGTGCGCCTTTTTTCCGGAAGAGACAAGAACAGAAAAACTCATGCTGCTGAGGCCGGATGAAGGGAAGCGTTACCTGGAGGAACGCTGCCTGGAGGCCGGCATAAAACTGCTTTACGGGGTATGGCCCGTGGACTGCAGGGAGTGGGAGGAAGATACCAAAGCTGCGGACGGGAAGAATTCCGGGGGCGCCGGGAAAAGACTTCTCCGGGTGGCGGCTAAAGGCGGGGTGTTCGGGATTCTTTGTGATGAGGTATGGATGGAAACTGAAGCATCCATGGAAACGGCCCCTTCCCCTGAAGGAATGTATTCCAAAGAAAACAGATATACCTATACGGCCCTCATAGGAGGCCTGCCGGATAAGGAGGCTGTGGTAAAAGAAGGCCGTGCTGTCTGGAAGGATCAGGAAATTCCATATCTGCTGGAAGGTGAGGAAGGGAGAGGAATCCTCACCGTTTCCCTGCCGCCTTCTCGGAAAGAGAATTCCTGTCAGGAGGAATGCGGGGAGGAAAAGCCTGTCCGTCGCGTACCCTGGCTGTCAGGGAAAGGCTCGGCGGGAGAAATCATTATCTCCGTTTTTTCACAAATACAAGAAGAGATGCCAAAGCTGGAATTGGGGCGTTTGGCACCGCGTCCTGCCTTGGTAAGAACTGGTGAAGATAATTCTGACTTACGGAAAATTCCCCGAGAGGAAGGTAAGTGGATTTCCATCCCATCAGGAAAGGCTTTCTCTGGCGGAAACAAGGCTCTCCGCCGGATTCAAGATGACAGTTTATCCCGCATCTGCATATGCACAGGCAATGGCTTGCCTGAGGAAGGGCGGCACAGATGTCTTCCGGCCGCCAACGAAATCAGTTGCACAGAGGAAGAATACGATCTGGTGGTGGCGGGCGGAGGAACGGCAGGAGCCATGGCTGCTTTATATGGAGCCAGGGGCGGCCTGAAAACAGTCTTGTTGGAGCCGCAGTTCACACTGGGCGGCACATCCACAGTGGGCGGCGTGAGTACCTATTGGTTCGGAAACCGGTTCAGTGATGTGCGGGAGATTGATTCGGAAACAGAGCGGGTGGCCTCAGCCTTGAAGCTGCCCCGAAGGGATGGAATCTGGAGTGAACTGGACGATTTTCATCCGGGAATCCGTGCGGAGGTATTGACCCGGCTCTGCCTGCAGGCCGGAGTGGACATCCGGTTCGGAGAGCTTGTTTTCGGAACGGTATGTGACGATATACCCGGAGGCGGCAGACGGTGTAGGGGAGCGGCAGCCGCAGGGCCTGCCGGTTTGACTGTTTATTACGGAAAGGCGGTCATCGATGCTACCGGCGACGGGGATCTTGCCGTATTTTCCGGAGCGGAAGCGGTATATGGTTCTGACAGGGATTATATTACCTATTGGGCGTCGCTGGCCCAGTATACGGATGTAAACCGGTATAAAAATAATTTCTCATCCATGGTAATTTCTGCGGATCCGGAGGATTTTACCCGCTTTATTCTGCTTGGAAGACGCCGGGGAGACGCGGTTCGGGATCATGGGATGTATGTGAGCATGAGAGAAAGCCGTCATGTGAAGGGGACATATACGGTAAATTTGCAGGATTTAATGCAATTTCGAACCTATCCTGACGGACTGTACACCTGTTATTCCAATTATGACCCGAAAGGGAAACTGGATGCGGACGTGATATACTGCGGCATGCTTCCGCCCCAGGTGCAGATCCAGATACCCCTTTCCGCCCTGCTTCCCTGTGACGGGAGCGGCGGGCGCATAGAGGGGCTCTATGTGGCGGGAAAAGCCGTCAGCGCTACAAGAAATGTGTTTCCCAGCATCCGCATGCAGCCTGATTTGATGCATCAGGGGGCCGTATTGGGAGGTCTTCTTGCGGAAAGCCTGAAAAAAGGGAGCTATCCGGAACAAATGGAAGCAGAAGAAAGAAGGCATTTCCTCCTTCATTTGACAGACGATCCGCTCACCCTGCCCGGCGGGGAAGGGAAGATAGGCGGCCTGTCCGCAGAGGTTCCTTCGTCTTTGGAGCATTTGAAAGAAGAAACGCAGGCCATAACGGCCGACTCCAGAACGCATTGGGTGGATGTTCCTTTTATATATGAAGAAAAAGAAGAGAGTGAAATCCTTTCTGTGGCAACGGCCCCGTCGGAGGAGGCGCTTCCTCTTCTTTTGAAAAGACTGCAGGAAGAAACCCGTCCTTATGACTGGACGGATAAGGAGAATCTCCGTATCCGGCTGTTGGAAATGTGTTTATGGCACGGTTATGCGGAGGCGGCGGAGGAATTAAGCGCTTTTGTACTCAGGGAGCTTTCGTCTGGTACCCTGCCTGAAAGGGAAGGCTCTACGATGTGTGCCCAGCTTCTTCCGGATCACGGAGTCATGCCGGAGACTGTTTACCGGCTGAACCTATTGGGCCGCAGCGGGAGAAAATGTATCATCCCTGTTTTCAGAAAGGTGCTGGATCTGCTTTCCGGTATGGACAGAGATTACGAAGACATCCACAAGGGAATTTACCACTATGTGGAAAGCTTCGCTTATGCTGCGGAGCATAGCGGAAAAACAGACGCCGATACTGCCGCAGAATTTATTCCGATGCTGCGCAGGCTGACAGAATTTCCGGAATTCCTAAGCTGCCTGGAAAGAGAGAGACAGGTAGAATTGATGACGGAAAGGCTGCAGATTTTGCTGCTGATTCTATGCAGGGCCCTGGCGGGGCTGGGAGAGGATGAGGGCCGGAAGCGTCTGAGGGAGCTGGAGAAAGAACCGGCTGGTCTGGCTGTCCGCCTGTCGGCTCGCAGAGCGTTGGAGGAAGCGGGGAAAAAGGAAAGAAAGACAGATAAAATCTGGTAAGTACAGGCAACAGTTCAGATATCTGCATTGTTACAGGGATATAAGGAGAAAAGCTGACGAATGGAAAAGAAAGAGCTTTATATGATAGGAAATTCCCATATCGATCCGGTATGGTTCTGGAACTGGGAAGAGGGGATGCAGGAGGTTAAGGCCACTTATGCCTCCGCGCTGGAGAGAATGAAGGAATTTGAGGATTTTAAATTCACTTCCACCTCCACCCTGTTTTTTGAATGGATAGAAGGGATACTTCCGGAGATGTTTGAGGAAATCAAACAGCGTGTAGCGGAAGGCAGATGGGAAATTACAGGGGGATGGTTTCTGGAACCGGACTGTATTCTGCCCTGCGGGGAAGCCTTTGTAAGACAGGGGCTGTATGCGCAGCGTTACCTGAAAAGCCGCTTCGGACGGCTGTGTACCATAGGCTCCAATGTGGACAGCTTCGGACACAACCACGTCCTTCCCCAGATCCTGAAGAAAAGCGGTATGGATGCCTATGTGTTCATGAGGCCCAGGCTGGACACCCCGGTTTTTGTCTGGGAAGGAGCCGACGGAAGCCAGGTGAATGCCATCAGCCTTCCGGCGGAATACACTACCTGGTTTCATGAGCCTACCGTAAAAAATATAGAAACCACGCTGGAGAGGACAAAAGGGTATGAAAAAATGCCCTGCTGTTATGGCGTGGGCAATCATGGGGGCGGGCCTACCATTGAAAATATCAACAGTATCCTCAGCCTGCAGAAGGCTTCTGGAACCCCGGGGGCACCGTTCGCGGCTTATGGCGATGTCAGTCTGCGATTCTCTTCCTATACGGAGTTTCTGGAAGATTTGGATAAATCCCGTCTTTCGGTGATCAAGGGGCCGTTTGAAAAGGTGAATGAGGGCTGTTATTCCATTGATTCCTATTTCAAGAGCCTGAACCGCCTGGCGGAACGAAGGCTGATAGAGGCGGATTGTCTTATGAGTATGGCAGCTTGCGCAGCCACGGCAGCATGCACATCCACGGCAGCATGTGCAGCCACGGCAGCATGCGCACCAACACCGGCAGGCACCTCCGGGGAAGAAAGCCCCGCCGGCCCGGAATGGATGAAGCAGACGGAGGAAATGGAAAATCTCTGGAAGACGCTTTTATTTAATGAATTCCATGATACCATGGGAGGAACCACCATCAAACAGGCCCGGGAGGAAGCCATCATGCAGATGTCCGGCGTCTGTGCCGGAGCCGGAAAAATCAAGGCGCTGGCCATCCAGAAAATAGTGAACGGCCTTTCCACACTGGGGGAAGGTTTTCCCCTGGTGCTGTTTAATACGGACAGCCAGCCCTATGATGATTATGTGGAAACCGAACTGGAATGGTTCTGCCAGGCTCCTCTTAAGCTTCTGGATGCGGACGGGAAGGAAATCCCTTACCAGAGAATCCATACAGACGCCAAAGTAAGGCATACCACCCTTGGCGGAAGACGGCGTTTTGTGTTCCGTGCCCATATTCCCGCTTTTGGGTTTGCCGTGTACCGGACTGTGAAGGCTGAGCCTGCATTGTGCTGCAATAACCAGATGGAAATCGACAATCCCGCCGCCAATGTTCTGGAAAATGATTTCATCAGGGCGGAGTTCGATACACAAACCGGAGCGCTGGTATCCCTTGTGGAAAAATCCTTCCCGGAGAACGAAGGAACGGAAGGCTACGATGCCCTGAAGGGCGCCTGCAGCATCCGCGTTTACCGGGATGAACGGGATGCATGGGGCGGACTGCAGGGAAGAAGATATGAGGATCGAAATGAAACTTTCCGCCTTATTTCCATGGAAAAAGTGGAAAGCGGCAAAATCAGGGAGGTTATCCGGGTGAGAACGGCTTTTGAGGGAACCACTCTGGAACAGCTCTATTCCCTTGGCGCGCAGGAAAAAGAGCTCTGTGTGGAAAACAGACTGGTTTTCAATCATACATGGACATTGTTAAAGGCTGCGTTTCCCACAGGAAAGGCATGCAGCCATACAGAGGCAGAAACCGCGTACGGAACGCTGGAACGGACGATCATAGAGGATATTTCCGAATTTTATATGCAGCGTTTCCTGGATGTGAGCGATGAAGACGGCAGAGGCCTTGCCATTGCCAATGACGGAAAATATGCCTTTAATATGGAGGACGGAAGAACCCAGATAACCCTCTGCAGAAGCGCCATTTATGCCCAGGGCAACAGCCCGGAGTGGTATAATGAAAAAGAAAGCTATCAATATACGGATATCGGTCCCCAGACCTTTCATCTGATCCTGAAGCCTCACGGCAAAAAGCTGCCCCGTTCGGAAGCCTACCGTATTGCCAAAAAAGCGAACGGCGCATACGAATATCTGGCCGACAGCGCCCATCCCGGCAGAGAGCAGATCATGCAGAAAAGCTTTGCCGGCGTGCGGGGTACGGATGACAGGGCCGCCTGTGACGTATCCAATGTGCGCATCATGCTGGTTAAGAAATGCGAAGACGATAATTCCTTTATTATCCGGCTCCTGGAAACGGAGGGAAAGGATACTGCCTTCATGCTGGAATTTAACGGCAGGAAATATCCCATACAAATAGGCCATGAGGAAATCCTTACCCTGAAAATAGAGGAAAACGCACAGCAGCCAGTCACAGAAGTGAACCTGCTGGAATGGAACCCGTAAAAAAGACCAATAGACAGCCGCTCTTTTTAATAAAGCATAAGGACAGCCCGCCGGACACGGCATCCGCTGTTTATGGCCCGCCGGGACGGGCAGATAGGAGTAATGATGGATAAAAAGAAAACATTATATATGATAGGCAACGCCCACCTGGACATCGTGTGGCTCTGGCAATGGCAGGAAGGCTGCCAGGAAGTAAAAGCCACCTTCCGATCCGCCCTGGACAGAATGAAGGAATACGACGATTTCTTTTTTACCAGCAGTTCGGCAGCCCATTATGAATGGGTGGAGGAAAACGAACCTGCCATGTTTGAAGAAATCCGGGAAAGAGTAAAGGAAGGACGCTGGGTTATCGTGGGGGGCTGGTGGATGCAGCCGGACTGCAACGCGCCCGGGGGAGAATCCTTTGTGCGCCAGGGGTTGTACGGACAGCGTTATTTCCGGGAAAAGCTGGGAGTGACCGCACATACCGGCTATAACGTGGACAGCTTCGGTCATAACGGCATGCTGCCCCAGATCCTGAAGAAACAGGGAATGGACAATTATGTATTCATGCGCCCGGGACGCCATGAAAAAGGGATAGAGTCCGAGCTTTTTGAGTGGGCTTCCAACGATGGATCCAGGGTGACGGCCTTCCGCATTCCTTTTGAATATTGTACCTGGCCTGATGAACTGAAGGAGCATGTCCTCCGGTGCGCAGGGGAAATCAAGGGGGAGGAAGGAAGCATCATGTGCTTTTACGGCGTGGGAAACCATGGCGGCGGCCCCACCAAACGGAATATCGAAAGCATCCGGGAACTGGATAAGGAAGAGGATATGCCTCATCTTATCATGGCCACGCCGGATGATTATTTCCGGGATATAAAGGCGCAGGGGAAAACACTCCCTGTGGTATCCGGAGAGCTGTTCCACCATTCCAGCGGGTGCTACAGCGCCCATTCCGAAGTGAAGAAGCTGAACCGGCTTGCTGAAAACCGTCTTATCATGGCGGAGAAGCTTTCTGTGGCAGCGAAGCACTGGGCCGGCGGCAGATATCCTCTGGAAAGATATACGGAGGGTTGGAAAAAGGTTCTTTTTAATCAGTTCCATGACATTATGGCGGGGACATCCATCGAACCGGCTTATGAGGATGCAAGGGAAAGCTACGGAGCCGCCCTTGATACGGCGGCCAGAGGCCTGAATGCGGCGGTGCAGTCCATATCCTGGCACATCAATATTCCCATGGAAGACGGGATGAAGCCTGTCGTGGTATTCAATCCCAATTCCTTTCCGGGAAAATTTGAGGTGGAGATGGAATCCCCAAATCTGAAGGAAAACCAGATCCTTGTGGATGAGGAAGGAAAGCAGATCCCCTTGCAGCAGGTGCAGCCGCTTGCCTCATCCAACGGAAGAACAAGGCTTGTTTTTATCGCGGATCTTCCCGCGATGGGTTACCGTACCTACCGTCTGGTGATCCGGGAGACGGCCCATGCCTTCCCCGATGTGGAAAGCACCGATACCACAGCGGAAAACCGCTGGTTCAAAATAGCTTTTGATGAAAAAACAGGTTATATCTCTTCCTTATATAAAAAGAATGACGGAACCGAATATTTCAGCGGCCCCGCGGCGGTTCCTGCCGTGATAGAGGACAGGAGCGATACCTGGTCCCATGCCGTCCGTATTTTTGATAAGGTGAAAGGCTGCTTTTCCGGTATCTCTGTAAAAAGGGTGGAAAATGGCCCGGTGAAATGTGTGATCCGTGTGACCAGCACCTACGGCAGTTCCCGCATGTTCCAGGATTTCTCCATTTACAGGGAACTGGACTTCATCCGGGTAAAAACGACGGTGGACTGGCACGAAAAATGGTCCATGCTCAAGCTTCGTTTCCCCATGCAGCTGAATTATCTGCGGGCCACCTGGGAAATCCCTTACGGCACTGCCTGCAGAGAGCCGAACGGTGAAGAATTCCCTATGCAGAACTTCCTGGACGTGGAGGGCGCCAATCCGGGCCTGACGACTGCAGTCAATGGTCTGTCCTTCCTGAATGACGGAAAATCAAGCGGAAGCATTGCAGGAAAAGAAGTGTCCCTCACCGTGCTTCGCAGCCCCATTTATGCCAATCATGAACCCTATGAACCGGATGAAAACCTGGAATATGTATATATAGACCAGGGTGTCCAGACCTTCACCTACGCCCTGTACCCTCATGACGGAAGCTGGGAAAACAGCCATACAGTGAGAAGAAGCCGGGAAATCAATGAAAAGCCGATCGCCCTTTTTGAAACCTACCATAAAGGGGAGCTTCCCCAAAGCGCCTCCTTCCTGGATATTTCCGCTGAAAATGTGCTGCTGACAGTCATGAAGGAAGCGGAAGACGGAAGCGGGGATGTGATTCTCCGCCTGGTGGAAACCGCAGGAAGAAGCTGTGAGACACAGCTGAGGCTTCCGGGGCTGCACAGAGAGGCGGCTCTTACGTTTACCCCTTTTGAAATCAAGACTGTGCGTATCCCGGTACCGGAAAATATGGAAATACAGGAAAACAACCTGTTGGAAGATGCGATGGAATAAGAGAGGCAGGGGCTGAAAGAAAAACTCTTTCAGCCAGCCTGATTTCGAGTGCGCCGTGCGCACAGATGGGAGCTTAAATGAAAAAAGTAGCAGTAATCCATACGACACCAGTAACAATCCCCACACTGAAAAAACTGCTGACTGACAACCGGAGGCCGGATGAGGAAGAAATCGAGGTCATAAATTTTCTGGATGACAGCATGCTGCCGGAAATCAACCGGCTGGGGCACCCTTCGGAGGGCGTAAAATACCGGCTGAATACCCTTTTGCTGTTGTGTCAGACAACAGGAGCGGACGCCGTTCTGTGCGCATGCTCTTCCATCGGAGGGCTTGTGGAGGAAGGAAGCAGTCTTGTGGGAATCCCCGTTTTCAGGATTGATGAACCCATGGCGCGCCTTGCTGCCGGTTATTCCCGCATCGGAGTGGCGGCGACTCTCCATTCAACGATAATGCCTACCACTGAGCTTATTCGCAGAAAAGCGGCGATGGCCGGAAAAGAAATTTCCATCCAGAGCACAGTAATTGAAAATGTGGGAAATCTTCTGGCAGAAAACAAAGGAGATTTATACGATAAGATGGTAGGGGAACAGCTGCGCCTGTTATTAGAGGAAAATGAAGTGGTGGTTCTCGCCCAGGCATCTATGGCAAGAGCGGTGGAGAGATGGCCGGAGGAAGAGAAGAGCCGCTGCCTTACCAGCCCGGTAAGCGGTGTGGAAGCGGTTCGCGATTACCTGCATAAAAAAGAAGGGTAACGGGAAGGCAGGCTGATATGGAACTTTATCTGGGTATTGACATCGGCACGACGCATATCAAGGTCTGTGCCGCGGATACAAACGGCAGGGTGGTGAAAACTGCCCTGCGGGATCAGGAAAGCAGGCCCGTGCCGGGCTGGGGAAACTGCATCAGCCCCGAAGAACTGTGGGATAAAACAGCGGCCTGTCTGGAAGAGGTGCTTTCAGAGACGGAACCCGGAGCGGTGAAAGGAATCGGCATAACCAGCATGGCGGAAGCCGGTGTTCCTGTCGGGCGTGACGGAAAACCGCTGATGCCCATTATACCATGGAACGCATGGGACAGTACGGAAATAACCGGGGAAGAGTTTCCCGAATCCCTCAGAGGATGGGGGCTTTACCGGAAAACCGGGCTTTTATGGCATCCCAAATATACGATAAATCAGTTCCTTTTTCTGAGGAAAAACAATCCTCGGCTGTTGGAACAAATGGATTGCTTTTTGTCCGTTTCCGATTACTTGCTTTACTGCTTTACAGGAGAGCGTCTTATGGAAGAATCCCTGGCCTGCAGGACAATGCTGTATAACATCCATGAGCGGAAATGGGATGATGAGCTGACGGAACTGGCGGGGGCAGCAGGCAGGCTTCCCCGGGTAGCCGGTCAGGGAGAAGACCGGCCGGTTTTAACAAAGGATATGGCGCGGCGCTTCGGGCTGCGTGAGGATGTGAGGGTGTGCACAGGAGGACATGATCACCTGTGTGCGGCCCTGGCGGAAGATTTGAAAGAAGGGGAGGTCCTGAATTCTATGGGGACGTCCGAGGTATACATCGGCTTTCTCACACAGCTGCCGGATCAGGAATTACTCTATAAAAAGGGAATCCAGCTGGGACGTTTTCAGGGGAAATATTATTGGATTTGCAATATGCCTTCCTCGGGAGCGTCTGTGGAATGGCTGCGCTCCTTCCTTTCTGTGGAGGGAAGGCCTGTCCCCTATGAAAGCCTGATGCAGATAGAACGGCAGGTCCCTTCCCGGGTGATGTATCTGCCTTTTGTGAATGGGGCGGGTTCCCACCGGACAGGGCATGGCAGCGGCCATGAAAACAGGAATTATCAGGGCAGCCTGCTGAATCTGTCTATGGCCTCCGGGCCGATGGATGCGGCTCAGGCAGTCTACGAAGGCATAGCCTGTGAGTCCAGGGTGATCCTGGAGCTTCTGGAGGAAGCGGGCATAGGTGCTGAGAAGATAATCTGTGCGGGAGGAGGAACCGGAAACCCGCTGCTGATGCAGGCGAAGGCGGACATAACCGGGCGCTCCTTCCTTATCTCCCATATGCTCCAGGCCACGGCGCTTGGGGCGGCTGCCATAGCCGGAGGGAGCAGGATGAAAAGAAATATGGATGCAGACAGTGAAAAAGAAACCATATCTCCCGCAGATGCTTTGCGGGAGGCATATGATAAAAAATATGAAACCTATCGGGAAATACTTCAGAAGCAGTACCCGATGGAAAGAGAGGCAGGAAGTTTATGCAGTTAGTACCGGTAACACAGATGCTTAAGGCGGCAGAAAAAGGAGGATATGGAATCGGCTCTTTTTCCGCCAGGAATACATACCTGATTGATGCGGTTCTGAAGGGTGCCCAGGAGACAAAGGCGCCAGTCATTGTACAGATATCCGCCAATGAATTTAATTGGTTTGATGTGACAGCAAAGGAATTCGCCGACCGTTTTTATGAGGTACACGGCAGGTATCAGGGACAGGCCGCCCTTCATTTGGATCATACCAAAGACATGGACATTATCAAAGCCGCCATCGATGCCGGATTTCAGTCTGTCATGATAGACGCTTCCCAGAAAAGCTTTGAGGATAACATCGCCATAACAAGAGAAGTAGTGGAATACGCCCATGCCAAAAATGTGGAGGTGGAAGCGGAACTGGGGAAAATAGGCGCTACGGATAAAATCGAAACCGACAATGATGAAAGCCTGTATACCGATCCCGCGGAGGCGGAAGAGTTTGTGGCAAAAACCGGTGTTGATACGCTGGCGGTTTCCATCGGCACGGCCCACGGGGTATATCCGGTAAAAAATCCGAAAATCGATCTGGAACGCCTTGCACAGATCAGGAAACGGGTGAGCATTCCCCTCGTGCTTCACGGCGGCAGTGGCCTTCCTCCCGAAACGGTTCAGGCGGCCATCACCATTCCCGGAGGAGGCGTGAGCAAAATCAACATTGCCACGGATTTGGAGCAGGCCTTTTTAGGCTCTCTCGGCTGTCAGAGAAAGACCAACCGGGAAATCTGGCAGATGGATGAAAAAGCGCTGGCTGAAGCCGCAGAAGCGGTTCAGCGGGTTGTGGAAGATAAAATCAAAAATTTCCTATTGTGGAAGGGATGATTTTATGAAAGAATAGGGAGGTGAAGTTTGAGTGATTGACAGGAGGGGATAATTATGAAAAAGAGAATTGGAGTGGTTGCAGACGATGTGACCGGAGCAAATGACATCGGAGTTATGTTCCGAAAGGGGGGCTACCGCAGCGCTGTTTTTCCGCTGAGCCTTCTTTCCCTGTGTGATTTAAAAGAGGAATGTGAAGAACTGGATGCCGTCATCATTGATACGGACAGCCGTTTTGATGATCCCAGGACAGCGGCGGACAAGGTCGCACAGGCCACCAGGCTTCTGCAGGAGCTGCCCTGCGACAGATATTTTAATAAAACCTGTTCGGTGTTCCGCGGGAACATCGGTGCGGAATTCGACAGCATGCAGGACGTGCTGGGTGTGTCCTGTTCCATGGTAATCGCAGGCTTTCCCGGAAATGGCCGGACTACGGTGGACGGCGTCCATTATGTATATGGAACCAGGCTGGAAGACTCCCAGTTCCGTACGGATCCCATTCATCCCATGGATATTTCTTTTCTGCCCGACATAATGAGCAGGCAGACCGACAGGAAAATCAACCAGATAACCTGGGAGGATCTGGATAAGGGACTGGAGCATGTGATCGGGAAAAAAGAAGAACTGAAAAAACAATGCGCCTATATTCTTTTTGATATACGCCACCAGGAGGACCTGAAGCTGGTTGCCCGTGCCGTGGCGGATGAAATCAACCTGTGCGGCAGCTCTGCGATCGGAGAGGAACTTCCCGCCGCCATCCGGGAAATGTGCGAGGACGGGCAGGATCCGGTATTCCTGATTGCGGGAAGCCTTACCAGGCAGAGCATTGCCCAGACAGAGTACCTGCGGGGAAAAGGATATCCGGTGATAACCTTTGATACCGAAACCATATTTGATGAGGAGGCTTTTTCCCGGGAAGAGGAAAGGCTTGCAGGGGAGGCCCTGAAGGCCATGAAGCAGGCGCCCCTTGTTCTGGTGCATTCCGCCCAGCAGCCGGAAAGGGTGCAGGCGACAAAGGAGAAGGGACAGAAGCTGGGATTTACCCATGAAGAAATCGGAAAGAGGATATCCGGGTGCCTCTGCAGGGTGACCCGCAGGGTTCTTACGGAGACAGGCTGCCGGAAGTTGGTGGTGGCAGGAGGAGATACCTCCGCGGCGGTTACCGGTGAGCTGGAAATATACCGTATGGAAATCGGGGAAGAAATCGAAGCCGGAGTACCGGCGATGACAGGAAAAACAAATCTGGGAGAAATGTCTCTGGTGCTGAAATCAGGAAGCTTCGGCAGTGAAAGCTTTCTGGAAAAAGCGGCGCGTTATGTGTAAACAGAAAGGGGAAAACGAGCACAATGAACGATCTGGAACATTTGACGGAAAGGTATCCGGCCCTGGCAGGCATGAAGGAAGAGATTGCCGGAGCCTTCCGTATTTTGAAGGAGTCCTATGAAAACGGAGGCAAGCTGCTTGTATGCGGAAACGGAGGCAGCGCTTCGGATTCCGACCATATTGTGGGCGAACTGATGAAGGGCTTTTATAAAAAGCGTCCTTTAAGTGAAGAAGAAAAAGAAAAATACGGAGAGCTCGCCGGGCATCTTCAGGGAGCGCTCCCGGCCATTTCCCTCACAGGGCATCCGGCCCTTTCCACGGCGTTTCTCAACGATGTGGATCCGGAAATGGTTTTTGCCCAGCAGGTGTATGGATATGGCAGGGAAGGCGATGTGCTGATTGCCATCACCACGTCAGGAAATTCCGTGAACGTGCTCCATGCGGTGAAGGTGGCAAAGGCAAAGGGAATGAAGGTAATTGGACTTACCGGACATGACGGGGGCGCCCTGAAAGGACTGTGCGAGGTGTGCCTGATCGTTCCGGGCGGCACGACTGCGGATATTCAGGAATATCATCTGCCGGTTTACCATACGCTCTGCGCTATGCTGGAAGAACATTTTTTCCCGGGTGAATGACCGGGATTCGGAAGGAGGAAATCGTGGAAGACAAGAAAGAATTACTCTGCCGGATTGCGGGCCTTCTTTTTCAGAAGGGGCTTGTGAGCGGCAAGGATGGAAATATAAGCATAAAAACCGGGGAAGATGAAATGCTGATCACCCCGTCGGGGATTTGCAAGGGCTTCCTTACGCCGGACATGATCATACGGCAGAGGTTTGACGGCACAATAATAGAAGGCAGTCTGAAATCAACGAGGGAAGCAGGCATGCACAGCAGGCTCTATGAACTGCGCCCGGATATCGGTGCTGTCGTACATACACATCCGGCGGCCGCCACGGCCTTCGCCGTATGCGGACGGAAGTTTCCGGAAAACTGGCTGCTGGAGGTCCCCGCTCTAATCGGTAAGATAGGGATTGCAGGCTTTGCCCCGGCAGGCAGTGCCGAGCTGGTGGCAGAAGTGGAAAAGGTGGCCGACAGCGATGTCATTTTCCTGCAGAATCATGGCGTGATTACCTATGGCCCGGATATATACGAAGCCTTTTCCAGGATGGATGCGGTGGAGAATACAGCCAAGACAATCCTGTATTCGCAGATCCTGGGGGATGTGAGGGAATTTTAAAACGAGTGAGCTTCATACATCCTCATTCCTCTGTTTTTCGCTCTGTGCAAATGTTAATCAGTGTTACAGCTTTTCGCTGCAGGGAATCCATTTCTGAACAGAACTATCCCAAGTATAGAACCACTCTTTTTCCTCAATAACTGCATGAAATATTGGTTCGAGGAATTTTTCCAGCTGTTCTATCACTACATGAAAATCCGGTTTGTTCTCTTTAGTTCCGCTTTGATAATTATTCCATAGATTTATCATCAAAGTGTTGTTTTTAAAACTTTTGATTCGATCAAAACTATTTGATTTATAAATAGTACCTCGATGATCAAGTGTACAAGAAATGGCCTCCTGCAGTTTCCTGCCCTCAAAATCAAATACCCCTGACAGATAATAAATATCAAAAAAGTCTTTCATACGGCTTGTGGCTTCCATACGTTTGACGATAGCATCAAATTTCTCCGCTATAGTACTTTCAAGCGAATATGTATAAATTGTTGGCGAATGGAATCCTTCAAGTCTTGTATGGACTGTTCTTTTGACTGCTCCCGGCACAATGACATCGTCCACGCCCACGTCAATGGAAAACGGTATCTTTACATTTTTGATATACGCCCTGAATTTTGTCCTCACGCCATGGTATTCTTTTTCTTCAGTAATATTTTCAGAACTGAGCATCTCAAGTCTTATAAAATCATTTCCTGTATTAGCAGTGCATATTTTTTTCATAATCTGAATCATATTTTCCATATCATTGGAAATCCATCGTATCATAAAGTCAATATCACGAGTAGGGCGGCTCTCAAATTCTGTCATTATATATAAATACATTCCGCCTTTGAGAATAAAATTTTCAGAATATCCCGATGCCTCTAATTTTCTCAAAAATTCCTCCTGACAAAAGAGCTGCAGACACATCTGATAAGTTAAACCAGTCTCTTTTGCCTGGTTTTTTAATCTTGTCAATACTGATGCCGCCATATCTTTTACAGCCATATCGCAACCGTCCTCCTTACCTTGTCCTCCACGCCGAGTTTCTTTGCATATTCCATAAGCCGTGCAATATCCTTCCTGGAATCTGTGACATACCGCTTTATTGCCTTATTAAAAATCTCGCCATCCATGCGGTTGATGTGACGCAGACAGTCACAGATAACCCGTTCCCGGTCATAAATATTAACTTTTATTCCATCTATTTCACCTTCGGATTTACCAATATCCAATCGGTCTTGCTTAATAAAATGGGGTTTTACCTTAGGATGCTCAATAAAAAAACGCGTCCGCCCAGAACGATTATCTACCGCAATATGCCATTCATCCGGTATTCGATCTGTATAGTCATAATAAAGGAGGGCTGTTTCCATACACAAAATTCCCTCAGGAAAGAGAGACACTACTATTGATGCCTCACTGAAGGCCTTGTCATCCTGCCATTGATAATAACCATAACGGATTTTCTCGACCTTGCCCTCTTCTATCAAAGTTCTCAGCCTGCGATAATAAATTCCCTGTTCAGACAATTCCTTTGTGCGCATAACACCGCCATGTTTTTTGAAAATATTTCTTACGTATTCTTCTTTCACCACTGTTTTACCTCTTAATCATAACATTGTACAATTTATGAATAGTTTTTGTATGAAGTTATGATTTATTATAAATGTTTTTAACGGGAAAAACAAGCATTACTTCATACAAAACTTATAATGTCTTTGTATGAAGTAATGCTTATGACGAATAATTCATTATTGCCGTAAGGAAATACAACTATAAGGATTGTTATAAAACGCTTGACACCGGAATAACAGAGGAGTATATTGAATTCATAACAAACCTACTGAAATAGTAGGAAATAAAAAATAGAAGGAGCATCACAAAAAGGAGAGCGGAAATTATGGCAAATATTAAAAAGAGTGCGGAAGAGCTTATCGGCAGAACACCTTTGATGGAGCTTGTTAATTATGAAAAAAAGGCGGGGGTAACGGATGCCGTAATTCTTGCAAAGCTGGAATATTTTAATCCCGCAGGAAGTGTAAAGGACAGAATTGCCCTGCAGATGATTCTGGATGCGGAAGAGGCAGGCCTGTTAAAGCCCGGAGCCACCATTATCGAGCCCACCAGCGGCAATACGGGAATCGGTCTGGCGGCTATGGCTGCGGCGAGAGGATATAAAGCCATTCTTACGCTGCCTGAGACGATGAGCGTGGAACGGCGTAAGCTGCTGAAGGCTTATGGCGCCCAGATTGTACTGACACCCGGAGCGGAAGGCATGAAAGGGGCGATTGCGAAGGCGGAGGAACTCCACCGCGAAATCCCCGGTTCCTTCATCCCCGGACAGTTTGACAATCCTTCCAATGCAAAAGCGCATAAGCTGACCACCGGCCCGGAAATCTGGGAAGATACCGACGGGAAGGTTGATATTTTTGTGGCAGGCGTAGGTACCGGCGGAACGCTTACCGGCGTGGGCGGTTACTTGAAGGAGAAAAATCCTGATGTAAAGGTGGTTGCCGTGGAACCGGCGCAGTCTGCCGTACTTTCCGGAAAGAAACCGGGCCCTCATGCCATTCAGGGCATCGGCGCAGGATTTGTTCCCGGCGTGCTGGATACGGAGATTTATGATGAGATCATACAGGTGGAAAATGAGGATGCTTATTCCACAGGCAGGGCTATCGCGCATACCCAGGGACTGCTTACCGGCATTTCCTCCGGGGCCGCCCTGTATGCTGCCACACTGCTGGCAAAACGTCCGGAAAACAAAGGCAAGGTCATTGTAGTGCTCCTGCCGGATTCCGGAGATCGTTATCTGTCCACCCCTCTTTTTTCCGAAGAATAAACTTTTGGACGGAAATGTCCGCCTCAGGAGGAAAAAGGGAAGAATCACCGGCAATAGTTCAAACAGGAATCCGGCCCGCCGTGCAGCCTTTTGGGGGCCGGATGCGGTAAAGGGCCGGACCTGTCCGGACGGCTGCTTTCCCCGCTTTGCCGGAGGAAGTTTGAAGTGCTTTACTATTTACAGGATAATAAGAAATGTGGTATGATAAAGCTTACGCGGGAGGATTGATATCATGCGGGCATAAGCTGTACAGCATTACAGCGAGCCGGCAGGATGGAAGCCGACGGCCTGTTTTTATGAACACATGTCCGTCGATTGCGGACATTATAACAAAACAGAAGCGAAAGTGAAAGGGCCTGGAAAAATGGGACTGCCTATCATACAAATCAATAATGTAACCAAATCATTTGAAACGAAGGACAGCAGAGTGGAAGCCCTCAAGGGTATCAGCCTGGAAATCAACAGAGGGGATATCTACGGAATTATCGGTATGTCCGGCGCAGGAAAAAGTACTCTGGTACGCTGCCTGAATTTCCTGGAAAAACCTACCGAAGGCACTGTGCTGATAGAGGGACAGGATTTGTCCTCCTGCAGTGATAAGGAGTTGAGGAAGGTTCGCAACAGCGTGGCCATGATTTTCCAGCATTTCAACCTGCTGATGCAGCGGACGGTCCTGGATAACGTATGTTTTTCCCTGGAAATCCTGGGAATGAAGAAAAAAGAAGCCAGGGAGAAAGCGCTGGGCATTTTGAAAATCGTGGATCTGGAGGAAAAGGCCAACGCCTATCCGGCGCAGCTGTCCGGCGGACAGAAGCAGCGTGTGGCCATTGCCCGTTCCCTGGCCATGGATCCCAAAATCCTGCTATGCGACGAAGCAACAAGCGCGCTGGATCCCACAACCACACGTTCCATCCTGGCGCTTCTTAAAGAAATCAACCAAAAATATGGAATAACCATTGTCATCATCACCCATGAGATGGGAGTGGTTCAGGAAATATGCAGCCATGTGGCCATTATAGAGCAGGGAGAGCTGGCGGAAACCGGCACGGTGGAAGAGGTTTTCTCAAGCCCCAAATCAAAGGCGGCAAAGAAGCTGGTTTTCCGCGGGGAAAGAAAGTATTCCCTGATGAAGAGCAAACGCTGCATCCGTATTGTATTTACCGAAAATTCCTCTTTCGAACCAGTGATTGCCAACATGGTCCTGGAATGCAGGGCATCGGTGAATATTTTACTTGCGGACACCCAGGATGTGGGCGGCACTGCCAGAGGACAAATGATCCTGCAGCTGCCGGAGGATGAGCAGATTGCCGAAAAAATGATACAATACCTGAAGGACAGGAATCTTGCGGTGGAGGAGTTGGACGATTATGTGGAATAGTGCAACGATTATGATGATTGTGGAAGGCACCTTTGCCACCATATATATGACCCTGGTATCCACGCTCATGGCCTACGTGATCGGCCTTCCGGCGGGAGTCGCCCTGGTGGTAACCGGAAAGGAAGGGCTCAAGCCCAATAAAGCCGTGAACCGTATCCTGGATGTTCTGGTTAATGTGATGCGCAGCATCCCCTTCCTGATACTCCTTATCCTGGTAATACCCCTCACCCGTGCCATCGTCGGAAAAAGCTACGGCCCAAGCGCAACCATTGTCCCACTTACCCTGGCGGCAGCCCCCTTCATCGCCAGACTGGTGGAATCCTCACTGCTTGAGGTAGATAAGGGAGTGATAGAAGCCGCACAAAGCATGGGAGCAGGAATCCCTACCATAGTGATGAAAGTCATGCTTCTCGAAGCCCGTTCTTCCCTGCTCAGCGGACTCGCTATCGCCCTCGGAACTATCCTTGGATATTCCGCCATGGCCGGCGCCGTAGGCGGAGGCGGCCTGGGAGACATAGCGATCCGATACGGCTACAACCGGTACCAGCTGGATATCATGATAGTAACAGTTATCCTGCTCGTGGCCCTGGTTCAGATCATGCAGGCCATCTGCATGAGGCTTTCCAGAAAACTGGACAAAAGGATCACCGGATAACGCCCCCAAAAAGCATATTTATTTATACGAGCCATGCGCCCGTGCCCAAACACCACGGACTTACTATACAGATACATGGTCTATGATATTTCATGAATGGAGGAGACATTATGAAAAAGAAAGCATTATCATTAGCACTTGCGGCTGTCCTGACAGCCGGTTTACTTACCGCCTGCGGCTCTTCAAGCACAGGAACGTCCGCCCAGCCCGAAGGAGCATCAGAACCTGCTGCGGAAACAACAGCCAGCCAGGCCCCTGAAAGCGAAGAAGCTTCCTCAGAAAGCGCATCCACACAGGCAGCCGAAACAGAAGTGGAATCCAAAGGAACCGTTACCGTAGCGGCAACCAGCGTACCCCATGCGGAAATCCTGGAAGCGGCAGTTCCCCTCATGGCAGCAAAAGGATGGGAATTAAAGGTAACCGAATTCACCGATTACGTACAGCCCAATGAAGTAGTGGAAAGCGGCGACATGGATGCCAATTACTTCCAGCACATCACCTACATGGAAAGCTATAATGAAGAAAAAGGCACACACCTCGTAGATGCCGGAGACATCCACTACGAACCCCTCGGAGTATACCCCGGAAAACAGACAGACCTCTCAGCCATCACTGACGGTGCAGAAATCGCCGTACCCAACGACACCACTAACGAAGCCAGAGCCCTCCTCTTATTACAGGAACAAGGCCTGATCACCCTCAATGACGGCGCAGGCATCACCGCAACCGTAAACGACATCAAAGAAAACCCCCACAAAATCAAATTCGTGGAACTCGCAGCAGAACAGATCCCCAGAAGCCTCCCCGATTTTGACTTTGCCGTAATCAACGGAAACTACGCCCTCGAAGCCGGCCTCAACGCATCCACCGATGCCCTCGCAACAGAGACCTCCGACTCCGACGCCGTCAAAAAATACGTAAACGTCATCGCCGTTAAAGAAGGCAACGAAAACAACGAAGGCATCAAAGCCCTCGTAGAAGTCCTCAAATCCGAAGAAATCAAAAAATTCATCAACGACACCTACCAGGGCTCCGTAGTACCCTACGAAGGCTAATAAGTATAAATATCAAAATTTTTTCCAAGGCCTGTGTCCATCCCTCCGGAGAAACACAGGCCCTTTCCTTCTTAATTTAAACACATTCCAATTCCCCCTCCCCCATTTATCACTACCTACGCGAGTCCCGTCCTTATGCCTGCCAGCCGGGGCCGGGGTGCTTTCGGTTTTTCCGGCAAACACATGGAGCTGTAAGGGCCGTCATAAACACGCCGGTCCTTAGGTTGCGTCCTTTGCAACCTTAGTACCGCTGCGTGTTTATCCGAGCGAAAGCGT
>ERZ772882.546-NODE-546-length-48962-cov-8.445274_pt1 | contig 48962 bp, 36 predicted proteins | sample MGYA00580576_ERZ772882 | MGnify/ENA primary metagenome ERZ772882 (study PRJEB29015, sample SAMEA2737658) | human gut metagenome | biome: human gut; feature: human-associated habitat; material: faeces | place: China | collected 2012 ... | reverse complement strand
AGCATACATAATAAAAAAAGAAAAGTAGGGGCGCATTCCATATCCGCCCGCGGGGCGTCGAGGACGCCGCCCCCTACAAACATTGTTGCTCCAACCAAAACACATCCTTGAAAAAACAGCAAAAATCTCTTGACATTCCCTCCAAAATCCGCTAAAATAAAACCATTCCAAATGCAGTGAAGGGGAAAAAGCAGAGTTGAGCCCATTTCAGAGAGCCGCCGGACGGTGCAAGGCGGTATGGCAGGCGCTGTATACTGGCCCCGGAGCAGCCGCGCTGACAGGTAGGCGCGGACGGAACCTGACCGTTATCATGCAGGCGCGATTCGCCCGGTGGCTGATCGTACAGAGCGGCTGTTTTACAGCAATGAGAGTGGTACCGCGGGTACAGCAACATTGATCTTGCTCCCGTCTCTCAAAGGTCTTTCGCCTTTGGGGGACGGTTTTATGTATGCCTCCTTCAAAGCGCGAACCGAACGCTTTGAAGGAGGCAGTTTTATTATGATGGACGCAACCAAGTACAGTGTAGGGTATTATCCGCCGCCGGTAGAGCCCGGCCATGTCTATGAGTGGCCCCAGAAAGACCATATCGAGCAGGCCCCGGCCTGGTGCAGCGTGGACCTGCGCGACGGCAACCAGAGCCTCATCGTGCCGATGAGCCTGGAGGAAAAGCTCGAATTTTACGATATGCTGGTCAAAATCGGCTTCAAGGAGATCGAGGTCGGCTTCCCCGCTGCCAGCGAGACCGAGTATGAGTTCCTGCGCACCCTGATCGACGGCAACCGCATCCCGCAGGACGTGACCGTGCAGGTCCTGACCCAGTGCCGCGACCACATCATCCGCAAGACGTTTGAGGCCGTCAAGGGTGCGCCCCGTGCCATCATCCACTTCTACAACTCCACCAGCGTCGCCCAGCGTGAGCAGGTATTCAAAAAGTCGAAGGAGGAGATCAAAAAGATCGCCGTCGATGGTGCCAAGCTCGTCAAGCAGCTGAGCGAGGAGTACGAGGGCAACTTCCTGTTCGAGTACAGCCCCGAGAGCTTCACCGGCACCGAGCCGGAATACGCCGTCGAGGTCTGCAACGCCGTTCTCGACGTCATGCAGCCCACGCCGGACCGCCCCATGATCATCAACCTGCCGGTCACGGTGGAGATGAGCATGCCGCACATTTACGCCAACCAGATCGAGTGGTGTTCCAAACACCTGAAATATCGTGACAGCGTTATTTTGTCTACCCATCCGCACAATGACCGCGGCTGCGGCGTTGCCGACGCCGAGCTGGCCGTCCTGGCCGGTGCCCAGCGCATCGAGTGCTGCCTGTTCGGCAACGGCGAGCGCACCGGCAACGTCGATGCCATTACGCTGGCCATGAACATGTACAGCCACGGCGTAGACCCGCATCTCGATTTCAGCAATATGCCCGCCATCTGCGAGGTGTATGAGCGCGTGACCCGGATGCACGTCTATGAGCGCACGCCCTATGCGGGCGCACTGGTGTTCGCGGCGTTCAGCGGCAGCCATCAGGACGCCATCGCCAAGGGCATGACCTGGCGCAAAGAAAAGCAGCTCCACCAGTGGACCTGCCCGTACATCCCCATTGACCCGCACGACATTGGCCGCACTTACGATGCCGACGTCATCCGCATCAACTCCCAGAGCGGCAAGGGCGGCATCGGCTTCCTGCTGCAGCAGAACTACGGCTACAATCCGCCGCCGAAGATGCGCGAGGACCTCGGCTACCGCGTCAAGGATGTCAGCGACCACGAGCACCGCGAGCTGAGCGTGAAAGAGGTGCTGGGCGTCTTTGAGAACAGCTACCTCAACCACACCCAGCCGCTCAATGTACCGGACGCGCACTTCATCCAGAACTCGGACGGCAGCATTACGGCAAATGTCGTCGTCACCGGCGGCGGCAGCACGGTCAAGTGCACGGCCACCGGCAATGGCCGCCTGGATGCCGTTGCCACGGCCATCGAGCAGCAGACCGGGATGCACTTTACGCTCGTACACTACAGTGAGCACGCCCTGGATTCCGACACGAACTCCCGCGCCTGCTCCTACGTCGGCCTGAAATGGGCCTCCGGCGAGGAGACCTGGGGCTGCGGTACCCACACCGATATTATCGTGGCGGGCATTAAGGCTTTAGTCAGCGCTATTAACAATAAGTAACCGCTTCCTTGCCTTCCCCCCAAGGGGTAGCCAAAGAACACAAAACGGAGGTACACGATCATGGGCATGACCATGACCCAGAAAATCTTAGCGGCCCACTGCGGGGAAGCAGCCGTTACGGCGGGCCAGCTCATCAACGCCAGGCTCGACATCGTGCTCGGCAACGATATTACGACCCCGGTGGCCATCAATGAGTTCAACAAGGCGGGCTTTGATTCCGTCTTTGACAAGACCCGCGTCAACATCGTGCTCGACCACTTTGTCCCCAACAAGGACATCAAGAGCGCGACCCAGTCCAAGCAGTGTCGCGAGTTCGCAGACAAGTACGACATCCTCAACTTCTACGACGTCGGCCAGATGGGCGTTGAGCACGCGCTCCTGCCCGAAAAGGGCATCGTGACCGCGGGCGACTGCATCATCGGCGCGGACAGCCACACCTGCACCTACGGCGCGGTGGGCGCGTTCTCCACCGGCGTCGGCTCCACGGATATGGCCGCCGGTATGGCAAAGGGCATGGCCTGGTTCAAGGTCCCCGCCGCCATCAAGGTCGAACTCAAGGGTCAGCTGCACAAGCCTGTCACAGGCAAGGACGTCATTCTGCATCTGATCGGTGAGATCGGCGTTTCCGGCGCACTGTACAAGAGCCTGGAATTCGTCGGTGACGGTGTGAAGTCCCTGACGATGGAGGACCGCCTCTGCATCTGTAATATGGCCATCGAGGCCGGTGCCAAGAACGGCATCTTCCCGGTGGATGAAATCACCGAGGCATATTTGAAGGGCCGCAGCCAGCGCCCGTGGGTCAAGTACGAGGCCGACCCCGACGCCGAGTATGAGCGCAGCATCGTCATCGACCTTGACGCGCTCGAGCCGACGGTCAGCTACCCGCACCTGCCGGAGAACACCCACCTTGCGAAAGAGGGCAAAGACATCAAGATCGACCAGATCGTCATCGGCTCCTGCACGAACGGACGCATTGAGGACATGGAGGCCGCCTACGAGATTCTGAAGGGCAGACACATTGCTAAGGGCGTGCGCGGCATCATCATCCCCGCCACGATGGCCGTCTACAAGGAGTGCATCCTGCGCGGCTACACCGAGGCGTTCATCGACGCAGGCTGCATCGTCTCGACGCCCACCTGCGGCCCCTGCCTGGGCGGCTACATGGGCATTCTGGCGGCGGGGGAGCGCTGCGTCTCCACCACCAACCGCAACTTCGTGGGCCGCATGGGCCATGTGGATTCCGAGGTCTACCTCGCCAGCCCCGCCACCGCGGCGGCCAGCGCACTGACCGGCTACATCACTGACCCGAGGGAGGTTTGAGCTATGAACGCAAAAGGTCCTGTTTTCAAATACGGCGACAATATCGACACCGACGTCATCATCCCGGCCCGCTACCTGAACACCCAGAGCGAGGCCGAGCTGGCCAGCCACTGCATGGAGGACATCGACAAGACGTTTGTCACCCGCGTCAAGGCCGGTGACATCATGGTCGGCGGCGAGAACTTCGGCTGCGGCTCCTCCCGTGAGCACGCGCCCGTCGCCATCAAGGCATCCGGCATCAGCTGCGTCATCGCCAAGAGCTTTGCCCGCATCTTCTACCGTAATGCCATCAACATCGGTCTGCCGATTCTGGAGTGCCCCGCCGCCAGTGAGGCAATTGCTGAGGGCGACACGGTCAGCATCGACTTCGACACCGGCGTCATCACCGACGAGACGACGGGCCGGACCTTCCAGGCCGCCCCGTTCCCGCCGTTCATCCAGAACATCATCGCCAAGGGCGGCCTGATGAACAGCTTGAAGGATTAAAAAGGCTTCCCCCGCGGGGGAAGCTGTCACCGAAGGTGACTGATGAGGGGCGGCGCTGCCTTTATTGCCCGTTTATGGGCAGTTGCGGAAAGCTCCCCCTCATCCGACCTCACTACGTTCGGCCACCTTCCCCCTCAGGGGAAGGCTATATGCGAGAGGAGACACCCATGAACAAAAACATCACTCTGATCTACGGCGACTGCTCCAGCCCCGAGATCGTGACCCAGGCGGTGCGCGTCCTGGATAAGATTGCGGCCAGGCATGGCCACACCTTCACCTACACCCGCGCCTACATGGGCGGCGAGGCCATCGACAGGTTCGGCGACCCGCTCCCCACGTCGGAGCTGGAAAAGTGCAAAAGCTCTGACAGCGTCCTGCTCGGTGCCATCGGCGGCCCCAAGTGGGAGGGCCTGCCCGGCGACCAGCGCCCCGAAAAGGGGCTGCTGCGCCTGCGCGCGGGCATGGGGCTGTACGCCAACAACCGGCCAGCGAAGATCTGGCCGCAGCTGGCGGACGCCTCCCCGCTGAAAAAATCCATCGTTGACCAGGGCATTGATTTCATCGTTGTGCGTGAGCTGATTGGCGGCGTCTACTTCGGCGAGCATAAGACCATCGAGCAGAACGGCGAGAAGGTCGCCATCGACACGATGCCCTACTCCGAGCGCGAGATCGAACGCATTGGCCGCATCGGCTTTGAGACGGCGATGAAGCGCCGCAAAAAGCTGACCTGTGTGGATAAGGCCAACGTGCTGGACACCAGCCGCCTGTGGCGCACCGTCATGCACCGCCTGCAGGCCGAGTACCCCGAGGTCGAGTACAGCGAGATGTTCGTGGACAACTGCGCCATGCAGATCTGCAAGAACCCTGCGCAGTTTGACGTCATTGTGACGGAAAATATGTTCGGCGACATTCTCTCCGACGAGGCCAGTGAGATCACCGGCAGCATCGGCATGGTGCCGTCCTCCTCGCTGGGCGAGGGCACCTGCGGCCTGTATGAGCCGATCCACGGCTCTGCGCCCGATATTGCCGGGCAGGACGTCGTCAACCCGATTGCCTGCATTCTCTCTGCGGCTATGATGCTGCGCTACAGCTTCGATATGCCCGCCGAGGCCGACGAGATCGAGGCGGCTGTCAACGCTGTTCTCGACGAGGGCTACCGCACCGCCGACATGATGGCCCCCGGCTGCACCAGGGTAGGCTGCACCGAGATGGGCAGCAAGATTTTGGAGCATATTTAAAAGGCTTCCCCCGCAGGGGAAGGCAAAGAGTCCCCCGATGGTTCCGCACCATCGGGGGACGCTTTTATTTCTCCATCACATCCCGCCAGGGCCGTTTTTCGGCAAGCTCGTTGCGGCGATGGTTGCGCCAGATAAGCAGCGCTGCCAGTGCCGCGCCGAACAGGATGACTGCCGCAAGGTTGGGCAGGCCCACCGCGGGCAGCAGCGGCGTGATCCATTTGTCGACGAACCAAAACTCCACGAACCACAAAAACAGCATGGCGGCTGTAATGGCACCGTACCGCACACCTTTTTCGGTGGAGGCCGCCCACTCGGCGGGGACAATGCGCTGCAGCAGCCACGCACTGGGCATCATAATGGCAATGCAGAGCACAAGCCAGACCGCGTCGTAATAGCAGTCCCACGCCCGCCCCATCACCGTATAGGTCGCGGTGGAAACCAACGCAAAGGTGCACAGCCACACAAGGCTGTCTGCCATGTAATCCGCAAACTTCGGCTTGGGCATGCTTGCCAGCAGATTCCGCTTAAAAACCTCTACATCCCCGATGACCGACGGCAGATAGTCGCGCCGGGCCTCGGCCTGTGCCGCCATCGCAATCAGGTCCTTGCGGATCAGCTCGATCTCGTACCCGATGCCGCGCGTGTTGTCTGCCACGCTGATGATTTCCGTGATGGTGTCGCGGTCGTACTCAGCCAGCGTTGAAAAAATCAGGTCGTTCTCCTTTTTCAAGTCGCGGTATTCGTTGCGCATTGTTTTCATGGTTCAGCCCTCCTTGTCGTGCAAAATGCGGTTCACAGTGTTGCTGGCGTTCTGCCATGCCTCCGTAAATTCGTTAAGGTACTGCACCCCGTCGGGGGTCAGGCGGTAATATTTGCGGCTCGGCCCGCCGGAACCCGCGCGGTACTCGGCGGCGATCAGCCCCTTGCGCTCGAGCCGCAGCAGCAGGGGATAGAGTGTGCCCTCGGTCAGGTCGGCAAAGCCGCTGTCCCGCAGGGTGGTGGCAATGGCATAGCCGTAGGTCGGTTCCCGGTCAATGATCTTTAAAATGCAGCCTTCCAGCGTGCCCTTGCGCAGCTGTGCCTGGTCAAACACCGGCTCACCCCCCTCTGACTACCTTGCATTACCATATTCTCTGACTATATTGTATTGCAAAGTAGTGGGAATGTCAAGCAGAAATCCCACCCGCATTTTTGTGTAGAATAGACAAAAGCGGCAGTCCCTTTTTCAAGAGACTGCCGCCGGCAGAGGTTATTTTCGTTTGTACCAGCAATTCGCCACCGCGTCACACGCCCGCTGCACCGGGCTAAGGTTCAGCACGGCCAGCGTCACCGCGGCCAGCAGCACGGACCAAAGCACAACGACAATCGTCGCCTTCCCGCGCATAAGGTCGTACAGACCCAACTCGACCAGCAGCGCCTGCACCGGCAGATGCAGGAGATAGATCGCCAGCGTGTGCCGCCCCAGCCCGGCCAGCAGATGCCGACGGCTGGCCAGCACAGTCAGCGCCGCCGTGGTCGCGATGCCCACGAGGTAGAACACGACCCGGTACTGCACTCTGTCGCCGCCCGCATAGCTCACATCGTGGAACAGCTCCGCGCTGTGGTCCATGATGGGGTCAGCCCGCAGCACCCAGAGAAAATACGCTCCATAGCCAAGCACCAGCCCTGCCGCAGCCACAAGCCGCACCGGGCGGTGCTCCGCCGCAAACGCGGCCAGCCTGTCCAGCTGCGGGCGGAGCAGCACCCCGCACGCATAAAACGGGTAGAATGCAAATACCCGCACCAGCGTGAAGGGCCAGTCCACCAGCCCGGCAGCCAGCGCCAGCCCCACGGCCAGCGCCATGCCAAGGCAGGAACCGGCCAGCCCCAGCCTGTCCCGCAGACGGCACAGAACCGGCAGGGTCAGATGCCAGAAGATCAGCGCGTACAGATACCATATATGCCGCCACGGCAGCAGCCACGCGGCCAGCAGGCCGCCCGTCTCGGCAAAATTTTCCCGCAGAACGGCGGCACGGAACGCCAGCATCAGCGTCTGCCCCACAAGGTACAGCCATAACTGCTGTGTGACCAGCTTGCGCGGGTTGAACCGTGCTACCAGCCCGCTGCAGATGCAGAACAGCGCCATGTGGAACGCATAGATGCAGAAAAACGACGCACTAACGAAGGAATACCCCATGCGGTACTGCTCGATAAAATGGCCGAGCACAACCAGCAGGATGCCAAGACCCTTCAGCTCGTCAATATAATCGCGGCGCTGAGGCATTATTGATTCTCCCACGGGGAGCGCACGATCTCGCCGGAATCGACCTTGCCGAAGTCGGCGACCTCTGCGCTGGCCTTGACGATGCCGCCCGGAGCTACATGTACGCCGCGGCCCAGATGGGCGTTGTGGTCTACGATGGCTCCCGCGTTGACGATGCAGCCCACGCCCAGATGGGCGTCCGCACCGACATACGCCTGCGGCAGGATGATGCAGCCCGGCTCCAGCACGGCGCTGGGGCTGACAGACGCGGCGTCACTGATAAAAACCGGCGTGCTGTAGCCCGCTGCTGCCAGCTTTTGCAGCAGCTCGACGCGCAGCTTGTTGTCGCCCAGCGCCACAAAGGCGGGGCGTCCGCGCTTCAAAATCGCGGGGTCAACGTAATCCCGCAGGCCGCCCACGGCGTCGGGGGCGTTGTCGTCCAGAAAGTCCGCGCTGCCCCAGCCCTCGTCCATCAGCCAGTCGTTCAGTTGGGTGCCAAAGCCGCCGCGGCCCAGGATCAGCGGGCGCTTTGTGTTGAAACCGATCTCAATGAATGCCATAGTTATTCCTCCTGTTGGGTTACTTCACCGTCGGGGGCCTCGCCCTCGGCGGGCTGTGCGTTGGGTTCCTCCAGGCTGGTACGGGGGTGTACGTCCAGCGGATTGGCCAGTGTGCCGTTCTGCAGGTCGCTCAGGGCCTGGGGGATGCCGGGGAAGAACCGGGCAATGCCGGTGCCGCCGCAGTGCAGACCGTCAAAGAAGTCTGTCTCCTGTAAGCCTTCAATGCACGCGGGGTCGTAGCTGCCGTAAATCGGCACGTTGTTGTCGGCGCAGTACTGCCGCAGCCAGTTTTCCACCTGGAAGAAGCCCTTGTGGTTCTCCGGCTCGGTCAGCAGGTAGCCGTACAGATACGGGTGCCACGGCGACAGCACAAGGATGACCGTTGTGCCCTGCGACTGGGCGTACCTGACGAAGGAGTCGAACGCCTGGATCTGAGTCTGGCTCAGCTCGTCAAAGCCCTCCATGTGTACGCTGTTGAAGCTCATACAGGCCTCGGCGGCCAGCGTGCGGATCTGGTCCTCGGTCTGATTGCGGAACGCTACATCGTACAAAACGCTGCCGTCGGACCGCTTGATCGATGTGGTCTGGTTGTAGGGGTCGCCCTCGACGGGGTTAAACTCTATCGTGTTGCCCTCGTCGTCGGTGACGGTGGCCTGCCCGCGGTTCTTTATGTAGTAGTCTACGTTGCCCTGGAAGTACGCCGGGTCGGCCAGTGCCTTCCACAGCTCGACCTTGTCAGGCTCCTCGTAATCGGTGGGCACGTTCAGGACCTTCGTCAGGAACTCGTTGTACAGGTCGGCGTCGGCGCGCGCGTCAAACGCGGCCTCGCTGCCGTAGAACACCCACGGGTCTATGCTCCACAAAAGAACCTTCGGGGCCTTGCCGTAGGTGACCATCTTGTAGTAGCTTGTCATGTTGTCGCGCACGTCCGCGCCGGTGACGCCCATGTTGAAGAAGCTCTCGACGCCGGTGTTTTCGCGGTTGAACTGCAGAACACGGCTTGAGCCGATGCCGATGGCCTCGGGCGTCTCGGGCACATCCTGTGCAAATAACTGTACCACCTCGCGCTCGTCCATCTGCTCGAAGTTTGTAACGTCGTAGCCCTGGAGCATCAAGTCGACGATGCGGCGGGGTGCCAGCGCGCCCTGGAACAGGCCGCTGCGGTCCACATTGTAGCTGAACGCCACCATGAACACCAGCACCGGCACAAACAGCAGGAACTTGAACGCCGTTTTGATGCCGAAGTAGAGCCGCCGCGCCAGCCCGCGCAGAAACAGCACGAACGGGTTGACCTTCTTTCTGCGGCGGCGCTGCCGGGCTGGTGCGCTGCCGGGGGCACCGCGGTGGATCTTGACCGGCGGTGCGGGAATCGGGGTAGGGGATTTCGCCATGATACACCGCCTTTCTCAATACTGCTGGTAGATGAACGCCGACTGGCCGAAGGCGGCGAAGAACAGAATCGCTGCAGCCATGCCGTAGTAGAGCGTCCAGCGCAGCGGCCAGACCTGCTGGCGGATCCAGCGGGCAACGCTGCGGCCCTTGTGCTCCGCCGCAAAGACGACGAAGCAGCCAAACAGCAGCACGACGGGCAAACGGCCATCAATGCCGCTGCTGTAGATGAGATTCGACACCTGCGCCCACGACCCTGTCAGGCCGTCCCAGCCCTGTAAAAGCGAGCCGTACACGGCAAACGGGTCGGTGTTGTAGATGGCCGACGCGAAGAACACGAGCGTCAGGCAGAACAGCGCATTGGTGAAAAGACACTGCCAGAATACCTTGAACCAGCCCATGCGGTAGAGCGGGTTATAGCGGTTGATTCTCTGCCGCGCCCTGGCGGTCATGACACCGAAGGCGGCCAGCAGACCCGTGAAAAGGCCCCACGCCAGATACCGCCAGTCCGCGCCGTGCCACAGGCCGGAGCAGACAAAGACGATGACGATGTTTAAGTAGTGCCGCCACGGGGCGCAGCGGCTGCCGCCGAGGCTGAAATAGACGTAGTCGCGGAACCAGCTCGTCATCGAGATATGCCACCGCCGCCAGAAATCGTTGAAGGTCCGCGCCTCAAACGGGGACTGGAAGTTCTCGATCAGGTCATAGCCCAGAATGCGCGCCGCGCCCAGGGCAATGTCGCAGCAGCCGGAAAAGTCCATGTACAGCTGCACGGCAAACAGCACCGTGGCGGCCACGAGGTTCGGGCCGCTCATGCTGCCGACATCGCCGTAGACCAGCGAGACATAGTGGCTCAGGTTGTCGGCAATGACCATCTTTTTGGTGTAGCCCCACAGCATACGGAACGCGCCGCCCGCGCAGCGGCCATAGCTGAACCGGCGGCTTTTCCGGATCTGCGGGCGCATCTGGGGGTAGCGCTCAATGGGCCCGTTGATGAGGGTGGGGAAGAAGCTGACAAACAGCGCGTAGTGCAGCAGGTTTGTCTCGACCCGGCAGCGGCGCTTGTAGACGTCGATGGTGTAGCTCATCGCCGCAAACGTGAAGTAGCTCAACCCCAGCGGGGCCAGCAGATTCTCCCGGTGGGAGAGGATGCTGCCGCCCACCGTGTCCGCCAGCAGGTTCCAGTATTTGTAGTAGACAAGGATGCCGATGCCGAACCCCACCGACGCAGCCAGTGCCAGCACCCGCACGGGCTTGGCCCTGACCTTGCCGATGATGAGGCCGCACAGCCAGGTCAGCACCGTGGCGGCGGCGATCACCCAGACCAGCGGGCGGTTGACGGGGTCATAGCAGAAGAAGCCGTAGCTGGCGGCCAGCAGAAAGTAGGGCCGCAGTACACGGGGCAGGGCATAGTTGATGAGCGCCACTGCCGCAAAAAAGGCGAGGAACAACAGCGAGGTAATTGCCATGGTCTGATCCTCGCACAGGAAGGCGAGGACCTGCTCCCAAGTTATCGTCATGATTCCTATTCTCCGCAATTATTTCTTTTCTTCCAGGTCGCGCACGCGTTTTTCCAGCATGGCGTTGGCCTGGGTCAGCCGCTTGCACTTGTCGGCCAACTGGCTGATGGCAATGCTCAGCGAGAGCAGTACCACCAGCACAAAGCAGAACATTAACAAAAACACCAGATTGACCGGCATCTCAATGTCCAACAGGTCGCGCAGCACGTAGACCACGTAGGGGAACGCCGCCGCAATGACCAGCCCGACGGCCAGCGCAAGCCAGAGCAGACTGTACTTGACGCTCATCAGCCCGCGCTTCAAAAACGCAAAGATGATGAGCAGCAGCACCACCGCGCCCAGAATCATAAACAGCTGTAATTGTGCGGTCATGCGCGGCCCCCCTTGCTTTTGCGGATGGACAGACGGTCAATGATGAGCGCCAGCGAGACCTTGATCATGTAGTAGACGCTCTTGAAGCTGTGGATGCTGGACACGCCGCCCTGCCGCTCCCGCATGATGACGGGGGCCTCGGCCACCTTGAAGCCCGCCAAAATCGCGGCCAGCGCGGCCTCCGGCTCCGGGTAGTCAATGGCGTAGTGCCGGGCAAAATAGGCGGTCATCCGCGCATTGGTCGCGCGGAAGCCGCTGGTCACGTCCAGCACCCTATGCCCGGACAGCAGGAAAATCAGCCCGCTCAAGAACCGGATGCCGACCCGGCGCATAAAGCTGGTCTGGAAGCCCTCTTTTTTGACAAAGCGGCTGCCGATGCACATATCGCATTCGCCGTCCAGCACGGGCTGCACGATCTCCATCAGGTAGGCGGGGTCGTGCTGGCCGTCGCCGTCCATCTGCACGGCCACATCGTAGCCGTTGCGCACGGCGTACAGGTAGCCGCACTGCACGTTGCCGCCGATGCCCAGATTGACCGGCAGGTCCAGGAACGGGTAATGATGCTTGCGAAGCAGCTCGGCGCTGCTGTCGGTAGAGCAGTCGTTCACGACGAGAAAATCCACCTCCGGGCATTCCGCGCGCAGATTTTCCACCGTATTGACGATGTTATCCTCCTCATTGTAGCACGGGATGATAACAAGAACTTTTTTATCCAAAGGGGTGTACCTCTCAATCGGATAGTTGTCACATTTCTTGGCCCCCTCTGGGAGGGGGCTCCGCCCGCAGGCGGTGGGGGAGAGAACCTTGCGGTTATCCGAAACATTTCGGGCCGTGGCAAGGTTCTCTCCCTCCGGCCCTGCGGGGCCACCTCCCTCCCAGAGGAAGGCAGGGAGAAAACCGCAGAGCGATTTGCAAAAGGAAACGTAGGGGCGGATTCCATATCCGCCCGGGGAACCTGCCGCTGCTGCACACGGCTGCGGGCGAGCAATGCTCGCCCCTGCAACGCGGTTCCGCTCAAACGCCTTTGACCGTAAACTCCTCCAGCCGCTTCAGCAGCTCGGCACGGCGGTAGTGGGCGGTGTAATACGCCTTTGCCTTCGCGCCCAGTGCGGCCCGCTCGGCGTCGGTCATGCGGTACAGCGCCAGCATATTGTCCGCCAGCGCCTTTTGGTCGCAGGCCGGGCTGACAAGCCCGCCGCCGCTCTCCAGGACTGCCGCATAGCCCGCGCCGTTCATCGAGGCCAGCACCGGCTTGGCCGCGGCCATGTAGCTGGCCAGCTTGCCGGGAACGGTCAGTCCCAGATCGGGTGAGTCGGAAAGCGAGATCAGCAGCGCGTCGGCCAGCGCCGTAAACCGGGGCACATTAGCGGCGGGCACACTGCCGTAAAACATCACGGCGTCCCCGGCGTGCAGGTCGGCAGCCTGTTTCTGCAAAGCCTCGCGGCTCATGCCGTCGCCGACCAGAAGAAGATGCAGGTGCTCCGCCCCGGCGGCGCGGGCGTCCAGCACGGCACGGATCACCATGTCCAGGCTCTGCGCCGGGGTGAACGTGCCGGTGAACACTACGTTGAACCGCCCCGCAAACTGTGCCTCCAGCGCCGCGTCATGCTGCGGCACGGCATAGAAATCCTCGCAGTACTGCGGAATGACCGTCACGTCCGCCGTGCTCTTGCCGGTGCGGGCGCACAGCCGCTCTTGCAGCGGCCCGCTCATGGCGATCAGCCGGTCACAGCGCCTGTACAGGCTGTCGCTGACCGACTGCGCGACCCAGCGCATAAACCTGTTTTTGACCGGCAGCACGCTGTACAGATTCTCCGGCCAGAGGTCAAGGACGTAATTTGTAAACGGTATATGGTGCTTTTTTGCATACCGGATGGCAGGCCAGCACATCAGCACGGGGCTGGTGTTGAAGCAGAACACCGCATCGTACCCGCCGGGCAGACGCTTTAACGCCCCCGCCGCGTAGAGCGGCCAGCTGACGTAGTTCAGAAAAATCGTCTTGCCGGTGTTGCCCTTGCGGGGAATCTCCCGTGCACGGAACACCCGCGCACCCTTGTAGACTTCCTCAAACGGGCCGTCGGCGCTGTAGCCGTCGAACCATTCGCCCTTCGGGTAGTTGGGCAGACCGCAGAGCACGTCCACGGAGAGACCGTCCTGCACGAAGCCTTCGACAATATCGTTGATGCGGAAATTTTCCGGCCAGAAATGCTGGGTCACTACCAGTATGCGCATAATATATCGTGTTCCTGTCGCTTAGTATTTGCGCCACACCATCTTGTTGACAACACCGGTGTAGCTCTGGATGATCTTGACGACCTTGTCGGAGACATTCTCGTCCACGTAGTTAGGCACGGGCAGGCCGAGGTCGCCGTTCCGGTTCATCTCCACAGCCACGTCCACGGCCTGCAGCAGGTGGTCGCCGTCGATGCCCGCCAGAATGAAGCAGGCCTTGTCCAGCGCCTCGGGGCGCTCGGTGGAGGTGCGGATGCAGACCGCCGGGAACGGATGGCCGACGCTCGTGAAGAAGCTGCTTTCCTCGGGCAGCGTGCCGGAGTCGGACACGACGCAGAAGGCGTTCATCTGCAGGCAGTTGTAGTCATGGAAGCCCAGAGGCTCATGCTGAATGACGCGCTTGTCGAGCTTAAAGCCGCTCTGCTCCAGACGCTTGCGGCTGCGCGGATGGCAGGAGTAGAGGATCGGCATATCGTACTTTTCCGCCATCTTGTTGATGGCGGTGAACAGCGAGGTAAAGTTCTTCTCGGTGTCGATATTCTCCTCGCGGTGGGCAGACAGCAGAATGTACTTGCCCTTCTCGAGACCCAGATGCTGGTGGATATCGGACGCCTCGATTTTTTCCAGATTCTGGTGCAGCACCTCGGCCATCGGGGAGCCGGTCACGTAGGTGCGCTCCTTCGGCAGGCCGGTGTCGGCCAGATAACGGCGGGCATGCTCGGAGTAAGCCATGTTCACATCGGAGATGATGTCCACGATGCGGCGGTTCGTCTCCTCGGGCAGGCACTCGTCCTTGCAGCGGTTGCCGGCCTCCATGTGGAAGATGGGAATGTGCAGCCGCTTCGCACCGATGACGGACAGGCAGCTGTTTGTGTCGCCCAGCACCAGCACGGCGTCGGGCTGGATGGCGGCCATGAGCTTGTAGCTCTCCGAGATGATGTTGCCCATCGTCTCGCCCAGATCCGCGCCGACGGCGTTCATGTAGACCTCGGGGTCGGCCAGCTGCAGGTCGTGGAAGAACACGCCGTTCAGGTTGTAGTCGTAGTTCTGGCCGGTGTGGGCCAGGATAACATCAAAATATTTGCGGGTCTTGTTGATGACGGCGGCCAGACGGATGATCTCCGGGCGGGTGCCGACGATGATGAGCAATTTCAGCTTGCCGTTGTTTTTAAAAGAAATGCTGCTGTAGTCAGACATACTTTTCTCCTTAGTAGCTAATATGTGCAGGGGATGTAGGGGCGAACATCGTTCGCCCGCAGAAACGTTACGACCGGGGCAAACTTCCGGGTCGATGACGAGCATCGACCCCTACATCGCAGGGGCGGATTCCATATCCGCCCGGGGACTTTGTCGCTGCCGCACACGGGCACGGGCGAGCACTGCTCGCCCCTACAATGCGCCCGTTTTACACCTTTTCAAAGAATGTATCCGGGTGGGCCGGGTCGAACTGCTCGTTCGCCCACATCAGGGTGACGAGGTTCTCGGTCTCGCTCAAATTGATGATGTTGTGGGTGTACCCCGGCAGCATGTGGATGGCCTGGGGCTTGTCGCCGGTCACCTCAAATTCCAGCACCTCGCCGCTGCCGACGCGGCGCTCCTGAATCAGACCGTGGCCCGAAACCACGATGAAAAACTCCCACTTCGTGTTGTGCCAGTGCTGACCCTTTGTGATGCCGGGCTTCGAGACATTGACGCTGAACTGGCCGCAGCTCTCGGTTTTGAGCAGCTCGGTAAAGCTGCCGCGGGCGTCCTCGTTCTTTTTTAGGTCAAAGATGACCTTCTCTTTGGGCAGATAGGACAGATACGTCGAGTACAGCTTTTTTGCAAAGCTGCCTGCCGGAATCTCCGGCAGTACGAGCGTTGCGGGCTGAGCCTTGAACCTTTCCAGCAGGTCCGCAATTTCGCCCAGTGTGACCTTGTGGGTCACCGGCGCGGCACAGTAGCGCCCACTGTCATGGAAAACCGGCGTCAGACCGTCGTAATCGCAGCGGTGAGGCTTACCCTCCAGCGCGTCGAGCATTTCCTCCACCAGGTCGTCAATGTACAATAGCTCCAGCTCGGTGGCGCGGTCATTGACCGTGATGGGCAGGTCGTTGGCGGTGTTATTGCAGAAGGTCGCCACGGCGCTGTTGTAGTTGGGACGGCACCACTTGCCGAACAGATTCGGGAAGCGGTAGACCAGCACCGGCGCGCCGGTCTCCTGCCCGTAGGTGAAGAACAGCTCCTCACCGGCCAGCTTGCTCTTTCCGTAGTCGCTCTCGCCGTAGCGGCCGATCAGCGTCGCTTGGATCGAGCTGGACAGCATGACCGGGCAGCGGTTGGCGTGAGATTTGAGCGTGTCCAGCAGGGTGGAGGCGAAGCCGAAGTTGCCCTGCATGAACTCGTCGTTATTTTTGGGACGGTTGACACCCGCTAAATTGAACACAAAATCGGCTTCCGCACAAAAGTGGTCCAGCTCTGCGGGGGGCGTGTCGAGGTCATACTCAAACACGTCCTCGATCTGCAAGGCGGGGCGGGTACGGTTCTTGCCGTCGCGGACAGCCTTCAGGTTCTCGCAGAGATTGCGCCCCACAAAGCCCTTAGCGCCGGTCACAAGGATCTTCATGCCTTCTCGGCCTCCATCTCTTTCAGCGCGTTTTGGACGTAGTCGGTGGTCAGGATCTTCCTGACCGTGCCCTCCACGTCCAGACGGTGCGTGTTGTGGCTTGTGTAGGAGTCGTCGGCCATCGTGTGGACCTCACCCTTGACGACGAACTTGTCGTAGTTCAGGTCGCGGTTGTCGGCGGCCACGCGGTAGTAACCGCCCATATCCTCACTGCGCAGGCGCTCCTCGCGGGTCATCAGGGTCTCGAACAGCTTCTCGCCGTGGCGGGTGCCGATGATGTTCGTGCCGGTGTCGCCGAACAGCTGCTGCACGGCCTTGGCCAGGTCGCCGATGGTGGAGGCGTCGGACTTCTGGATGAACAAATCGCCCGGGTTTGCATGCTCAAACGCGAACATGACCAGGTCAACGGCCTCGTCCAGGTTCATCAGGAAACGGGTCATATTGGGGTCGGTGATCGTGATGGGGTTGCCGGCGCGGATCTGGTCAATGAACAGCGGAATGACGCTGCCGCGGCTGCACATGACGTTGCCGTAGCGGGTGCAGCAGATCGTCGTGCCGCCGCGCTCGGCGGCCACGCGGGCGTTGGCAAAGATGACGTGCTCCATCATCGCCTTGGAGATGCCCATGGCGTTGATGGGATAGGCGGCCTTGTCGGTGGACAGGCAGACGACGCGCTCCACGCCCGCGTCAATGGCGGCGTGCAGGACATTGTCCGTGCCGATGATGTTCGTCTGCACGGCCTGCATCGGGAAGAACTCGCAGGAGGGCACCTGTTTCAGCGCTGCCGCGTGGAAGATGTAGTTGACGCCGGGCATGGCATCCCGGATGGACTGCGGGTTGCGCACGTCGCCGATGTAGAACTTGACCTTGCCGGCATACTGCGGGTGGTTGGCCTGCAGCTCGTGGCGCATGTCGTCCTGCTTCTTCTCATCGCGGGAGAAGATGCGGATCTCGCCGATGTCGGTGGACAGGAAATGCTTGAGCACCGTATGCCCGAAGCTGCCCGTGCCGCCGGTGATGAGAAGGGTCTTATCCTTAAAAATGCTGTCTGCCATAATATCCTCCTTATAATTGGCTGCGCAAAAGGCACAGTGATCCTTTATAATCTTATTCATTTTAGCACAAAAATCGCTGCTTGAAAAGGGCACAGGGTTGGAAATTGCTGCTTTTTGTGGTATAATAGCTAAGAAATCACAGCAAAATGCTTTTTACAAGGAGGACACGCCCATGCGCGCCTACGAACGTCTTTTAAAATATGTAAAGGTCCACACGACCTCTGACCCCAACAGCGGCACCCACCCCAGCACGCTGCGCCAGTTTGACCTGGCGAAGATCCTCGTTGAGGAGCTGAAGGAGCTGGGCCTGACCGATGCCCATGTGGACGAGCACTGCTATGTCTACGCCACGCTGCCCGCCACCCCGGGGCAGGAGAGCGCCGCGCCGCTGGGCCTTATCGCCCACATGGACACGGCGGACGACGCCAGCGGTGAGAACGTCCGGCCGCAGATCCACGAAAACTACGACGGCGAGGCTGTCACGCTGCCCGCCACCGGCACGGTGCTGGACCCCAAGGTGTTCCCGTTCCTGCGCGAGATGAAGGGCCAGACTCTCATCACCACCGACGGTTCGACCCTGCTGGGCGCGGACGATAAGGCCGGTGTGGCCGAGATCATGACCGCGCTGGAGCGCATCATCGCCGAAAATCGCCCCCACGGCAAGCTCTGCATCGGATTCACCCCCGATGAGGAGATCGGCGAGGGCGCGAGCCTGTTTGACGTCGAGGGCTTCGGTGCGGCCTACGCCTACACCGTTGACGGCGAGGACGTCGGCGAGATCAGCTATGAGAACTTCAATGCCGCCGCTGCCGTCGTGACCGTGCACGGTTTCAGCGTCCACCCCGGCAGCGCCAAGAACTCGATGATCAATGCGCAGAACGTGGCCATGGAGTTCCACGCCGCGCTGCCCGCCTTCTCCCGCCCCGAGCACACCGAGGGCCGTGAGGGCTTCTTCCACCTGACGAGTATGCAGGGTGACGTGACCACCGCGCACCTGGGCTACATCGTGCGCGACCACGATGCCGCCAAGTTTGCCGCCCGCAAGGCCCAGATGCAGCATATTGCCGCCTGCCTGAATGACCGCTACGGCGCGGGCACGGTGGAGCTGGACATCAAGGACAGCTATTATAATATGTTGGAGAAAATTCAGCCCCACTTCCATCTGGTCGAGAACGCCCGCAAGGCCATCCGCGCGGCGGGCCTTGAACCCATCGAGACCCCGGTCCGCGGCGGCACCGACGGCGCGACCCTGAGCTATATGGGCCTGCCCTGCCCGAACCTCGGCACCGGCGGCTTCAACTTCCACGGCCCCTGCGAGTGCATCACCGCCGAGAAGATGGATCAGGGCGTCGAGATTTTGCTGAATCTGGTCGAACTGTATAAATAAGGGCCCGGAGTTTATTGAAAAGGGATTGAATAAGACATAACAACAGCCCGTGCTTCCCAATCGAAGCACGGGCTGCTTGCCTATATGGCTTCCCCCCCTCGGGGGAAGCTGTCAGCGGCCACGCCCGCTGACTGATGAGGGGCGACCTGCCGTCAAAACTCGCTAACGGATAGCAATGGCACACCTGCCCCTCATCCGGCCCTGCGGGGCCACCTTCCCCCAAAGGGGAAGGCTTTAGGCCCTTACTTCATCTTCCCCACATACACCAGATACGAATACAAATAGATCCACGCGCTGCCGCCAAGAACGGCGACCAGCAGCACGATCAGTGTAGCAACGTCGCCCAGCAGACCGCCCAGGAAGGCAAGCACCAACAGGACAATGCCCATAACGACAAAGGTGTACCCGCCCATGCGCTGGGTGCGCTGCCAGTTGTGCTCGTCGTTCAGCGCCCAGGGCGTGCGGCAGCCGAAGGTATAATTCTGCTTGATCTGAGGCATAAAATTGCCCAGGATGATGAACAATACGCCGATGCCGCCGCAGACCAGAATGCTGACGAGGTTGCTGCTGTCCGGCAGCTTACCGAAAACAGCCAACTCACTCAGCCAGCTGAACGCCGCCGACATTACGGTGAACAGCCCCACGAACAGGTTCCATGCCTTGCCGAACTTCTCAAAATTTTGATGCTTGGGGTCGATCTTGCGGATGACCTCAAACAAAATCAGCGTGACAAACGGTATCGCGGCCAAAAACAAAATCGTGGATTTCGGCCCCCAGCCGTTGACCTGCCCGCTGGCTCCCCAGTGGGTGGGCACAATGTCCGGCAGGGAGGGGTAGAAGTACAGGTGCGCGGCAAAATTCAGCACGCAGACCACGGTTAAAATCCAGAACAGCTTATTCTTTTTCATTGCTATCGTCTCCCTTTACAAGGCCGCAGTCATAAAACCACTTCATCAATTCCTGAAATACGGTCAGATTCACACTGTACACAATGTTCTGGCCGCGGCGCTCATCGGTAATAAGCGCCGCACTTCTTAAAATGTTCAGGTGGTGGCTGACGGACGGCTTTGTCATATCAAAATGTGCGGCGATCTCCCCGGCGGTCAGATCGCCCTGTGCCAGCAGTTCTAAAATGCGCCGCCGCGTCGGGTCGGCCAGCGCCTTGAAAGCATCTCCCAAACAGAACAACTCCTTTCCTGATAAACAATTAGATAAACGTCTAACTGTCTATGCCTTTACTATACTCCTATGCACCTGCCGCTGTCAATAGACATTTTGAAAAATATCTAACTATCTGTTCCCCTCCGATTGTTTCTCCAACTTTTACCAATGATTTTTCCTGCAAATTCACAATTTGTTTGCAATTTTCCTATTGACATGGTATGTGAATGTGCTACAATATTAGCAGTCGAACGGATAGAGTGCTAAAGAAAAACGAACACACAGAATTTGCGAAAGCGGATTCTTGAACTGCAAAACAAAAGCACTTTACGTGCGAGACTGCCAGAACAATGCGCTATCTGCACTAAAGGAGGTACGCACTATGAACATCGAACAAATGACACAGAAAACCCGTGAGGCTTTGCAGGCTGCACAGCGCATCGCGGTGGAATATTCCAACAACGCGGTGGAGCAGGAGCATCTGCTGGCCGCCCTTGCCCAGCAGCAGGACGGGCTTATCCCGCAGCTGCTGCAGACCCTCGGCATTGACGCCAATGCCTTTGCCCAGGCGGCCTTGCAGAAGGTCGAGGCGCTGCCCCGCGTGACCGGCTCGGGCCGTGACCCGGAGAAAATTTACATCTCCAACGATCTGGACCGCGCCCTCAACGCCGCCGAGCAGCAGGCCAAGCAGATGAAAGATGAATACATCAGCGTAGAGCATGTATTCCTCGGTATTTTGCAGCGGCCCGGCAAGGCTGCCAGCGAAATCTTCAAGACTTTCGGCATCACAACCGAGAAATTTATGAAGCAGCTGAGTACGGTGCGTGGCAATCAGAGGGTCACGAGTGATAACCCGGAGGACACCTACAATGCCCTGAAAAAGTACGGCCAGGACCTTGTCGAGATGGCAAAGGCGCATAAGCTTGATCCTGTGATCGGACGCGATACGGAAATTCGCAATGTCATCCGTATCCTGTCCCGCAAACGCAAGAACAACCCTGTGCTGATCGGTGAGGCCGGTGTCGGTAAGACCGCCATCGCCGAGGGGCTGGCGCAGCGGATCGAAAGCGGAGATGTGCCCGAAAATCTGAAGGATCATACCGTGTTCAGTCTGGACATGGGTGCGCTGGTCGCAGGTGCCAAATACCGCGGCGAGTTTGAGGAACGCTTGAAGAGCGTCCTCAACGAGGTCAAGAAGTCCGAGGGCAAGATCATCCTCTTCATCGATGAGCTGCACACCATTGTCGGTGCGGGCAAGACCGACGGCGCGATGGATGCCGGCAACCTGCTCAAGCCCATGCTGGCCCGCGGCGAGCTGCACTGCATCGGCGCGACCACGCTGGACGAGTACCGCGAGTATATCGAGAAGGACCCCGCGCTGGAGCGTCGTTTCCAGCCGGTCATGGTCAATGAACCGACTGTCGAGGACACCATCTCGATCCTGCGCGGCCTGAAGGAGCGCTACGAGGTCTACCACGGCGTCAAGATTCAGGACGCCGCCCTGATCGCCGCCGCGACGCTGTCGGACCGCTACATTACGGATCGCTTCCTGCCTGATAAGGCCATCGACCTCGTCGATGAGGCTTGCGCTATGGTCAAGACCGAGCTGGATTCGATGCCCGCCGAGTTGGACGAGATGAACCACCGCATCACCCAGCTGCAAATCGAGGAGGCCTCTTTAAAGAAAGAGACCGACGAGCTGTCCAAGCAGCGTTTGGCCACGCTGGAAAAGGAGATGGCCGAGCTGCGCGACAGCTTCAACAGCAAGAAGGCGCAGTGGGAGAACGAGAAGAACGCCGTGAACAAGGTGCAGAGCCTGCGCGCCGAGGTGGAATCCACCAAGGCCGAGATAGAAAAGGCGACCCGCACCGGCGACTACGCCAAGGCCGGTGAGCTGCAATACGGCAAGCTGCCCACCCTGCAAAAGCAGTTGGAGGAAGAAGAAAAGCTGGCCGAAGCCAAGAAAGAATCCAGCCTGCTTCGTGACCGCGTAACGGAAGAAGAAATTGCGAACATCGTCGCCCGCTGGACCGGCATCCCGGTCTCCAAGCTCGTCGAAGGCGAACGCGAGAAGCTGCTCCGCCTGCCGGACACGCTGCATCAGCGGGTCATCGGCCAGGACGAGGCCGTGCAGAAGGTCTCGGACGCCATCCTGCGCTCCCGCGCCGGCATCGCGAACCCGAACCGCCCCATCGGCAGCTTCCTGTTCCTCGGCCCCACGGGCGTCGGCAAGACCGAGCTGGCCAAGGCGCTGGCGCAGGCCCTGTTTGACGACGAGAAGAACATGGTCCGTATCGACATGACCGAGTATATGGAGAAATTCAGCGTCTCGCGTCTGATCGGTGCGCCTCCGGGATACGTCGGCTATGAGGAGGGCGGCCAGCTGACCGAGGCCGTGCGCCGCCACCCCTACAGCGTTGTGCTGTTCGATGAGGTCGAAAAGGCCCACCCGGACGTGTTCAACATCCTGCTGCAGGTGCTGGACGATGGCCGCATTACCGACAGCCAGGGCCGCACGGTGGACTTCAAGAACACCGTCATCATCCTGACGTCGAACCTGGGCTCCGACCTGATTCTGGAGGATCTGGAAAAGAGCCGCGCCAACGGCAGCAACGAGCTGTCCGACGAGGCCAGAAACGCCATTGACCAGCTGCTCAAGCGCCAGTTCCGCCCCGAGTTCCTGAACCGTCTGGACGACATTGTCTACTACAAGAGCCTGACCAAGACCGAAATCGGCTCCATCGTCGACTTGATGCTGGCCGACCTGCGCAAGCGTCTGGAGGACAAACAGCTGAAACTGGTTGTCACCGACGCGGCCAAGAACGCCATCATCGACGGCGGCTATGACCCGATCTACGGTGCCCGCCCCTTGAAGCGGTACATCCAGTCCCATGTGGAAACGATGATTGCGAAGGAAATCATCGGCGGCGCCCACACGGCAGGGGACACCCTGACCGTGGATGCGGATGGGAACGGACAGCTGGTGCTGCGCTGAACCCTACAATAATAAATGACGCTCCGGGCGGTATGGAGAATATTCCATACCGCCCGGAGCGTTTTTTGCCTGTCTTGAAGCGTTGCAGGGGCCGCACATCTGCGGCCCGCAAGATTCCGGCAGCCCAGGCGCTTCCGGGGCGATGACGAGCATCGATCCCTACGCCGTAGGGGCGGATTCCATATCCGCCCGCTCATCCGGGCGTTTGCGGGTAAGCCGCGGGCCGGGCATGCCCGGCCCCTACAGGTACACCAAATTACAGCACACCCAGCCCCGTCAGCAGCGTCTTGACACCGATCAGGATCAGCACAATGCCGCCGATACGCTCGGCGGGAGCGCGGTACTTGTCGCCGAACATGGCACCAACCTTGACGCCGATGGTGGACAGCAGGCAGGTGATAACGCCGATCAGCCCGGCAGCGGGCAGAATGTCCACCTGCATGGCTGCAAAGCTGACGCCGACGGCGAACGCATCAATGCTGGTGGCGATGGCCAGCGGCAGCATGGCTTTGGCGGAGTAGTCGTCGTCCAGCTGCTCGTCGCCGCCAAAGCTCTCCTTGATCATGTTCGCGCCGATGAGCGCCAGCAGCACAAACGCGATCCACGGGCCGAACTTCGTCAGCAGCGCGGCAAACCTGTCACCGAGAAAATAGCCCAGTGCAGGCATCAAAAACTGAAACCCGCCGAACCAGACGCCGCAGATCATAGCGTGCTGCAGACTTACCTTGCGGACGGACAGCCCCTTGCAGATCGAGACAGCGAATGCGTCCATCGAGAGGCTGACGGCAATCAGGATCAGGTCGAATAAAGTCATGATTTTTCCTCCGTTTTGGCAGGGTGCAGACAATAAAAAAGACCTATCCACCCGTGAAAACGGGCAGATAAGTCTCGTCGTTTAAAGTAAAGCCAGAGCAAACGCTCATTGTGTTGGCAGAACTGCGCGGCGGCTGCTCCACCGCTGCGCTGACTACTCCCTTATTGCTTCGGATAGTGTAGCATAGGTGAGAATGCTTGTCAATACGTTAGAAATGGCTAATCTTAAACAAAAGGCTTCCCCCGCGGGGGAAGCTGTCAGTGGCTCCGACCACTGATTGATGAGGGCCGACCCTGCCATGGTATCCCACCAACGGGTAAAAATGGCAAACATACCCCTTATCCGGCCCTGCGGGGGCACCTTTCCCCCCACAGGGGAAGGCAAGATGCTTGCATAATCCCCCATTTTAGAGTACAATATACACAAATCTGCATTCCGGGGGAGTAACCATGCAATATAAAGTTCTGGCGCTGGACCTTGACGGCACCCTGACCAACACCGAAAAGGTCATCACGCCGCGCACAAAGGCGGCATTGCAGGAGGCGGCCCGCCGCGGCGTCTGCATCGTGCTGGCCAGCGGGCGGCCCACCGTCGGCATTGAGCCGCTGGCCAGGGAGCTCGAGCTCGAAAAGTACGGCGGCTGTATTTTGAGTTACAACGGCGGCAAGATCATCGACTGCCGGACCGGACAGACACTGGTGCAGCATGCCTTCCCGGCAGACCTGATCGAGCCGGTCTGCACGTTCAGCCGCTATTGGAACGTCGTGCCGCTGACCTACGATAAAAACGGCATCGTGACCGAGGTTCCCGACGCCCCCTACGTGCTGGAGGAAGCCCGCATCAACAAGATCCCCGTGCGCAAGGTGGAAAACCTGCCCGCTGAGGTGACCTACCCCATCAACAAGCTGCTGCTGACCGGCGACCCCGCCGACATGCCGCACGTTGAGGAGCTGATGCAGCAGGAGTTTGCGGGCAAACTGTCCATCTGCCGCAGCGCACCTTTCTTTATTGAAACAATGCCCCTCGGCGTCGGCAAGGATACCTCGCTGGAAATTCTGCTGCGCGCCAAGGGCCTGACCCCCGCCAACCTGATGGCCTGCGGTGACGGCTGGAACGACCTGCCGATGATACGCCTGGCCGGTATGGGCGTGGCCATGGGCAACGCCCAGCCGCCGGTCAAGGCCGCGGCCAACTACCTGACCGCCGATAACGACCACGACGGCGTGGGCCTGGCAGTGGAAAAGTTTATTTTGAATGAGGAGACCTGACCTGTGAATCTGATTGTTTTCGATTTGGAATGGAACATCGGCTACCAGCCGAAAACCTTCCTCTATCACGGCACGGAGCTGACGCTGCGCGGTGAAATCATTCAGATCGGCGCGGCCCGCATCAATGACCGCGGCGACGTGCTGGATACGTTTGAGGTCAACCTCAAGCCGCACATTTTCCGCAAATTGCAGCATCATATCGCCAAGGTAACGGGTCTGTCCCAGGGCGACCTGGACGCGGGCCTGCCGATGAAGGAGGGCCTGCAGAAATTTCTTGACTGGGCGGGCGACGATGCCGAACTGGCCGAGTGGGGCCTGGACGACGTGCCGGTTTTAAAGCAAAACCTGTTCCTCGTCGGGCTGGATGAAAACTGGCCGAACCGCTGGTACGACCTGCAGCGCATCTTCCTGCAGGCTTACCCCCGCAAGGAGGGAGAGGGCCTGACCCTGGAAAGCGTTGTGGACCGCCTGGGCATCCCCAAGGAAGAACCGTTCCACAACGCACTGGACGACGCGCTCTATACGGCCAGGGTCTGCCGCAAGCTGCCGCTGGCCGAGGGCCTCGCGACCTATCCGACGGAGGAGGAGCTGCTGACCGAGGCGCTGCTCGGTGCCGAGAACACGGGCCGCGACGTGCAGCTGTTCATGAACCGCATGGAACACGACGACTACCGCAGCGTGCCCGAGCTGTATCAGGCCGGCTGCCCTGAGTGCGGCGCGCCGCTGCAAAACGACGAGGTCTGGCTCAAGCGCGGCAACACGGGCTACTTTACCAGAGCAGCCTGCCCCTACTGCGGGCACTGGTATCTGCGCTTTAAGCTGAGCCGCCGCGACGGCCTGCATTGGAGCTTTGCCCGCTGCATCGACCCGGCTACCCCGGAGTACGATGCCAGATGGGACAAGCAGAAGGCAGCTCTGCTTGAGCGCATGAAGCGCAAGCAGGAGCGGAATATAAAAGAGTGATGAACCCCAAGCTCCGGCTCTGCGGGGCACCTCACTCGTAACCGGGGGAGGCTTTTTTATTTTTCGTCCTCCTGCTCTTGACAAATCCTGCGTTCTGTCTTATGATTGATGAAAACGTAACACGATTTTTACAAAATTGCAAACATAGCAACAAGAGGTACAAGATGGATACAGAACGCTGGCAGATCTTATTAAAGGCAATCGACCGCGGCAGCCTGCGTGCGGCGGCGGATGAGATGGGTTTTACGGTCTCCGGCATCAGCCGCAGCGTGGCAACGCTGGAAAAGGAGCTGGGCTTTGCCCTGCTGTACCGCGCCAAAAGCGGCGTGCAGCCCACCGCGGAATGCCGCCAGCTGCTGCCGTCGGTGCGTGAGCTGCTGTTTGCGCAGGAGCGGCTGGAACAGACCGCAGCCAAGGTGCGCGGCGCAGACTGCGGCACCATTGTCATCGGTACGGCGTATAACTGCTACTATGAGTGGGTCACCCAGATGATGGCGGCGTTCCGCACACGGCACCCCGGCGTGGTCATCAAGATCGTCAACGGTACCAGCAGCGAGCTGGCCGAGATGCTGCTGGATCACCGCACGGATTTCTGCCTCATCAGCCACCGCGACTCGCTGCCGGTCTGGCTGCCCATCCGTCAGGACGAGCTGATGGTCCTGCTGCCCAAAAACCACCCGCTGGCGGACCGCGAGTCTTTCCCGGTGGAAAGCCTGAAGACCGAGCCGTTCATCGACAGCTACCCGGGCATGGAGACCGACATCACCCTGATTTTTGACAAGCTGAAGGCCCGCCCCGACGCGCGCTATTCCACGATGGACATCACGGCGACCTATGCTATGGTGTCGGCGGGCTTGGGCATCAGCGTAAACAATGCCATCAACCACCAGGACGGCTATCCCGGCGTCGTGGAGCGCCCGATGAATCCCCACCAGATGATGGAGATCGGTCTCGCCTGCGGCGAGAACCTCGCCCCCGCCGCCCAGGCGTTCCTGGATTTCGTAAAGGAGCGGCTGCCGGAATAAGAATGCCTTCCCCCGCGGGCGGGGGAAGGTGGCCGAGGCCCCGCCCGAGGCCGGATGAGGGGGCGGGTCTATGTCATATCCCGCCAACGGATGATGGCCGTACACCTGCCCCTCATCAGTCAGCGGTCAGGGCCGCTGACAGCTTCCCCCAAGGGGGAAGCCGACAAAACAAAAACCGCCGTGCAAATCCATGCACGGCGGTATATTTTTGCCTTAATACGTGATAATGATGCCCTGATCCTGCGCGTAGAAGCTGCACAGGCCGGAGCAGGGCACGATCTTCACCGGGGCGCCGGGCCACTTGGCCTCAATGCCGTGATGCAAAAGCTGGGCGGCGTTCTGATTGCCGCACTCGCTGATGAGCACCGGATGGACACCATCGTATTTGTCCTCGTCCATCTGCTCCAGAATCTTTGCCAGCACGCGGGTCTCGCCGCGGGTCTTGAAGTAAAAGTCGATCTTGCCGTCCGGCGTGCGGCGGCCCAGAACGCGCATGTTCAGGCGGCCTGCGATAAAACCGACTACCCTGTTGACACGGCCGTTCTTGGCCAGATTGTCAAAGCTCGCCAGTGCAAACAGGATGTGGGTGCTATCGGCAAACTTTTTCAGCGCAAAGCAGATGTCGTCAAATGTCTGATCCTCGCCGATCAGCTTGTTGGCCAACTCGGCGGCACCGGCCAGCGCACCGGAGCAGCTCAGCGTGTCCAGCACAAAAATTTTCTTTTCGGGGTGCTCCTCCAGCACCATCTCGCGCGCAGCCATGGCGGCATTGTAGCTGCCGGACAGGTTGCTGCTGATGGTGAGGGCAAACACGTTGTCCGCCTGCAAAAAATATTCGGCCCATTCCTCGGGGCTGGGGCAGGCGGTGGTGCTGGCACCGTTGTAGTCGGTCATGGCCTGCAGCATCTGCTGGGTGTTCAGCGTGGCAAGGTCAACATACTCGCGTTCGCCAACGCGGATTTTAAACGGTACAAGGGCAAACTGCACGCCCGGTGCCGGGTTTTTCAGCTCGCGGATCTCGCAGGAGCTGTCGGATACAATCATCCATGCCATGGGGCAGGACCTCCGTTCTGTGATGATTGGTCACGTCTATTCTTACTCTTATTATAGAGGTACAGGAGAAAAGCGTCAAGCTGATTTTTGCAAACGTCCATTTTTTGTTCTGTAAAATTTGCTGTGGCCACTTGTACCCGGTGCGGTTCCGGCGTATAATAACTATACATGCTTGATTGCGTAAAGAACAGGAGCTTTTATGGCTGATTTTTATACCTACCGCAATGAGGTCGCAGGCAGGCGCCGCAAGCGCAGACTGTTCCTGATCCTCATCGTTGTTTTGGCGGCGCTCTGCATCGGCGTGGGCTACTTCTGGTTCACGCGGCAGAGTGCCCCGGCTCAGACTTCCCCGGCGGAATCCGCTACGCCGGAGCAGGCCGCATCCGCCGCTGTGCCCACCGAGGCCCCCTCGGCGGCCCCGGCAGACATTGCCGAGCCGCAGCGCATCCTGCCGGGCGTCGACACCGCCGCGTGGGACAAGTCCGAGGCCGTCGCGGCCACGATCGACACCGAGTACCGCAACACCGATCACCGCATGGTGGCCGTCCCGATGCTGGGCACCGTGACGAACGACTATTTCAACACTGTCACCTTCGCGGGCGACAGCATCGCGTCGGGCCTTGGTATCTACGATACGGGCTACCACAATGCCCACTACGCCACCTACGTCAGCGCGGGCGTGCAGACCTTTGTCAACAATGTCAGCGTCAAGAACGCCGTCACCGGTGCGAACGAGACTCCGATGGAAACCATTGCCGCCAGCCAGCCGGATTATCTCTATATCCTTGTCGGCACGAACAACCTCGTCGTGCAGGGCAGTGAGGACAGCTTTATCGCCTACTACGAGCGCCTCATTGATATGCTGCGTGAGCAGCTGAACCCCGGCGTGACGATTTATATCCAGTCCATCCCCGGCGTACAGGAGGATGTGGTCGCCTCCAAGCCCGGTCTGGACAACACCCGCATTGCCACAGTCAACGACCTGCTGGCCAACATGGCGCTGCGCAAGGGCTGCTACTATATCAACATCCGCGAGGCCCTGACCAACCCCGCCGACGGCAGCCAGATCGACGACTACGCCACGAAGGACGGCGTCCACTTCAATGCCGCGGGCTACCATGCCTGGGCCGAATATCTGGCCACCCACACGGTCTGGAACCGCCGCAGCGTCTACAGCGGCGAGAACCCGTACTACATCTACGGGACCTGAAAATAATTTCCGGATTGCACAAATCCCCTGCAAAGTGTAAAAAGAACCTTGCAGGGGACTTTTTTTGTACATTTGTCCGAAAAAACGCCCGATTTATGTCGAACTTGTACAAAACGAATGGGTAACATACGAAAATTTTAGCAGAATATTACACAAAAGACCTTGCATTTCCCGTAAGAAACAGGTAATATAGAGACAGAGATTATATAGAGTCGGTGTACTGTATCCACTACAGCACCGCTCAAAAGGGGAGATTACGTTGAAACAGCGCAAAGAAACGCCAAAAAGCTCCGATCTGCCCATTTATCTGTTCAAGCAGGGCAACAATCAGGAGGCCTATCGCTACTTCGGTGCGCATCTGTGCGAGGAAAACGGCGAAGCCGGCGCAGTGTTCCGTGTCTGGGCACCGCACGCCAAGGCCGTTTCCATTGTGGGTGACTTCAACAGCTGGACGCCCGGCGAGCACCCCATGGAAAAGGTGACGGACGGTATCTGGGAGCGCTTCGTTCCCGGCATCAAACAATTTGATGTCTACAAATACTGCATCACCACCCCGGCGGATGAGCTGGTCTATAAGGCTGACCCGTATGCCTTCCATACCGAGACCCGCCCGTCCAACGGCAGCAAGGTCTATGATATTGAGGGCTACACCTGGGGGGATGCCGCCTGGGTCAGTGACGAGGAAAAGCGGGATGTCATCAACAGCCCGATGTCCATTTACGAGCTGCAGGCCGGCAGCTGGAAGATGAAGGACCCCGAAAACGGCGTGCCCTACAACTATGCCGAGCTGGCCGACGAGCTGATCCCGTACATAAAGGAAATGGGCTACACCCACGTGGAGCTGTTGCCCATCACCGAATATCCTTTCGACGGCAGCTGGGGCTATCAGGTCACGGGCTATTTTGCCCCGACAAGCCGCTACGGCACGCCGAAGGACTTCATGGCCTTCGTCGATAAGCTGCATCAGGCGGGCATCGGCGTCATTCTGGACTGGGTCCCGGCCCATTTCCCGAAGGATGGCTACGGCCTGTACATGTTCGACGGCGCCCCCTGCTATGAGGACCCCAACCCCCGCCGCGGTGAGCACAAGGAATGGGGCACGATGGTCTTTAACTACGGCATGAAGGAGGTCGAGAGCTTCCTGATCTCCAGCGCCATGTTCTGGGTGGACCGCTATCATGTGGACGGTCTGCGCGTCGATGCTGTCGCCAGTATGCTCTACCTCGACTACAACCGCAAGGACGGCGAGTGGGAGCAGAACGTCAACGGCGGCAAGGAAAATCTCGAGGCCATCGCCTTCCTGCAGAAGCTGAACACGGCTATCCTGGGCCGCTATCCGCATAAAATGATGATCGCCGAGGAATCCACCGCCTGGCCGCTGGTCACAAAGCCCGCGTCCGACGGGGGCTTGGGCTTCAATTTCAAGTGGAACATGGGCTGGATGAACGACATGCTCAGCTACATGAAAACCGACCCGCTCTTCCGCGCCGGCAACCACGGCAAGGTCACGTTCAGCTTCTTCTATGCGTTCAGTGAGAACTTCGTGCTGCCCATCAGCCACGACGAGGTCGTCCACGGCAAGTGCAGCCTGCTGAACAAGATGCCCGGCGATTATGAGGAAAAATTCTCGAACCTGCGCACCTTCTTCGGCTACATGATGGCCCACCCCGGCAAAAAGCTGCTCTTTATGGGCCAGGACTTCGGCCAGTTTATCGAGTGGGACGAGAAGAAGCCGCTCGACTGGATGCTGCTCGGCTACGATAAGCACCGTGAGCTGCAAAGCTACGTCAGGGATCTGAACCACTTCTACCGTGACACGCCCGCCCTGTGGCAGGTCGATTACAGCTGGGAGGGCTTCCAGTGGATCGTGCCCGACGACAGCAAGCAGAGCGTCATCGCGTTCCTGCGCCGCGACGCTGCGGGCAAGATGGTGCTTGTCGTATGCAACTTCAACCCGGTGCTGCGCAAGGAGTACCAGATGGGCGTGCCGAACCCCGGCAGCTACAAGGAGATCCTCAACTCCGACGATAAGAAGTACGGCGGCTCCGGCGTGACCAACGGCACGGTCAAGTCGAAGAAGGGCCCGATGCACGGCTTCGACCAGCATATTTCTCTGACGTTGCCGCCGCTGTCCACCCTCTACCTGAGCGTGCCCGCTGCCCGCAAGCCACGCGCCGCCAAGGCGGAGGACAAGGCAGCGGAAAAGCCCGCCAAGCCCGCCGCCAAAAAGACGGCAAAAACCACTGCCAAGACTGCGGCCCCTGCCGCAGACGCCGTGACCGAGGCGGCTCCCAAGCGCCGCGGACGTCCGCCCAAGGCCAAAACGACGGTGTAAGCCGTCTTTGGATATATGTTAAAAACGGCATTCTGCCGAAATTTTAAGGGGAGAAATCTTATGGCTAAAGAAATGATCGCAATGATCCTGGCAGGCGGCCAGGGCTCGCGTCTGTACGCGCTGACCCAGAAGCTCGCCAAGCCGGCAGTTCCGTTTGGCGGAAAGTATCGTATCATCGACTTCCCGCTGTCCAACTGTGTCAATTCTGACATTGACACGGTGGGCATCCTGACCCAGTATCAGCCCCTCGTCCTGAACGAGTACATCGGCAACGGCCAGCCGTGGGACCTTGACCGCCTGCACGGCGGTGTTCACGTTCTGCCGCCGTACCAGCAGGCTTCCGGCTCTGACTGGTACAAGGGCACGGCCAACGCCATCTATCAGAACCTGTCCTTCATTGACCGCTATGACCCCAAGTATGTCATCATCCTGTCCGGCGACCAGATCTGCAAGCAGGATTACTCTGACTTCCTGCGCTTCCATAAGGAGAAGAACGCAGAGTTCTCCGTCGCCGTCATGGAGGTGCCATGGAGCGAGGCATCCCGCTTTGGCCTGATGGTCACCGATGAGGATGACCGCATCAACGCCTTCCAGGAAAAGCCGAAGGAGCCCAAGTCCAACCTGGCTTCCATGGGCATCTACATCTTCAACTGGGACATCCTGAAGAAGTACCTGACCGAGGACGAGGCCGACCCCAACTCCGAGAACGACTTTGGCAAGAACGTCATTCCCAACCTGCTGAAGGATGGCCGCCGTATGTATGCGTACCACTTCAGCGGCTACTGGAAGGACGTCGGCACGATCTCCAGCCTGTGGCAGGCCAACATGGAGGTCCTGGACCCGAAGCATTCCGGCATCAACCTGTTCGATGAGAACTGGAAGATCTACTCCCGCAACACGGGCCGTCCCTGCCAGCAGATCGGCAGCGACGCCACCATCTCCAACTCGATGATCTCCGAGGGCTGCAAGGTCAACGGTACGGTCAACAATTCCATCCTGTTCCCCGGCGCAGTCGTTGAGAAGGGCGCTACGGTGGAAGCAGCCGTCGTTATGGGCGGCACGGTCATCAAGGCCGGTGCGTCCGTCAAGCACTGCATCGTGGCCGAGAACGTCACGATCGAGGAGGGCGCAACCGTCGGCGCTATGCCCGAGGGCGGCCTGAACATTGCCGAGCCCGGCGATGTCGCCACCGTCGGCTCCGGCGTCGTCATCGGCAAGGGCGCAGTGGTTGGCCCCAAGGCAATGGTCTCCAGCGATGTAAAGGATGGTGAGGAACAATGGTAAACAGCAATGTGAATGCTCTCGGCGTCATTTTCGCCAATACGTATGATAACCTCGTTCCCGAACTGGTGGCGGAGCGCTCCATGGGCTCCATCCCGTTCGGCGGACGTTACCGCCTGATCGACTTCACGCTGTCCAGCATGGCCAACGCCGGCATCGACAACGTGTCCGTCATCGTGCGTAAAAACTACCACTCTCTGATGGATCACCTGGGCGCAGGCCGTGAGTGGGACCTGACCCGTAAGCGCGGCGGCCTGAATATCGTCCCGCCCTTTGCCGAGCGCAGCGTCAAGCTGTACTCCGGCCGTGTGGACGCACTGGACAGCATCCTGAACTGGCTCGAGGCGCAGAAGGAGCGCTACGTCATCCTGTCTGACTCCTACATTGCCATGAACTTCGACTTCAATAAGCTGATCGATGCCCATGTCAAGTCCGGCGCTGACGTCACGATGGTTTACAACCGCGCCGCCATCCCCGAGGGTGCCCGCAGTGATAACTACACCATCCGTCTGGATGACAATGACCGCGTTGTTGAGATTCTGTCCAACGACTACCGCATCGGTGAGCAGAACCTCGCCATGAACATCTATGTCATTGAGCGCGAGAGCCTGATCCACCTGATCCACGATGCCTCCGTCCGCGGCCTCGTCTACTTCGAGCGCGACATCCTGGCCCGCAACCTCAAGCTGCTGAACGTCCATGCCTACCAGTTCGACGGCTATGTCGCCCGCGTCTCCGACATGAAGAGCTACTTCGACGAGAATATGCGTCTGCTCCAGGACGGCAGCATGGACGCCCTGTTCGGACCCGCGCCCATCTACACGAAGATTCGTGACGATAACCCGACCCGCTACCTGGAGGGCAGCTCTGTCAAGAACAGCCTGCTGGCTGACGGCTGCGTCATCGAGGGCTCCGTTGAGAACAGCGTGCTGTTCCGCGGCTGCAAGATCAAGAAGGGCGCTGTCGTCAAGAACTGCGTCCTGATGCAGGATACCGTTGTTGAGCCGAACTGCAATGTGGAGTACGTCGTCACCGATAAGAACGTCCACATCACCGAGGACAAGAAGCTGACCGGCACCGACACCTTCCCGGTGTTCGTCGCCAAGGGCCACAGCGTATAAAATACCCCCGCCAGCAAAACGCTGACACAGGGGAGACATAACGCTCATAGAGGTCGAACTCCCTCTCCCCGGAGACGACTTTGATGAGAGGGCGGGGGAGAGCCAGACTTTCCCTCGCCCTCATTTTGTGAAACTCGCACGGAGGTGCTTATGAAAATCCTGTACGCAGCCAGCGAGGCTGCACCCTTTGCCAAGTCCGGCGGCCTGGCCGATGTTGCGGGCGCTCTGCCCAAGGCGCTGGTCCGCGACGGCATCGACGCCCGCGTCGTTATGCCGCTGTACGGCGACCTGAAATTTAAGGATACGCTGACCTATGTCACCAACTTCAGTGTGCCCGTGGGCTGGCGCAGCCAGTACTGCGGCCTGTTCAAGGCCGAGCGCGACGGCGTTGTCTTTTACTTCATCGACAACGAGTATTACTTCAAGCGCAGCGGCCTGTACGGCTTCTATGACGACGGCGAGCGTTTCGCGTTCTTCTCCCGCGCCATTCTGGAGATGCTGTTCTACACCGACTTTGAGCCGGACATCATCAACTGCAATGACTGGCAGACCGCATTGACGCCCGTCTACCTGAATCTGTACTACCGCCATCTGGATAAGTTCAGCCGCATCAAGACGGTGTTCACGATCCACAACATTGCCTACCAGGGCAAGTATGGTCTGGATATTCTCGAGGATACCTGCGGCATCGGCGCACGTGACGCCCATGTTGTGGAGTATGACGGCTGTGCCAACTTCATGAAGGGCGCCATCGAGTGTGCAGACAAGGTCACCACCGTCAGCCCGACCTACGCGCAGGAGATCCTCGACCCGTGGTTCAGCCACGGTCTGGACGGCTTGCTGCGCCAGAAGCAGTATAAGCTGTGCGGCATTCTGAACGGTATTGACGTCGATGTCTTTAACCCTGCCACCGACCCTGACATTGCCAAAAACTACGACGCCGAGACCTTCCAGGAGGGCAAGGCAGTCTGCAAAGAGGCCCTGCAGGACGAGTTCGGCCTGCATAAGGACGGCAGCCCGGTCATGGCCATGGTCACCCGGTTGGTTGGCCACAAGGGCGTTGACCTGGTTCAGGCCATCGCCGAGGGTCTGCTGCAGCAGGGCATCGAGCTGGTCATCCTCGGCTCCGGCGAGGCCCAGTATGAGAACTTCTTCAACGAGCTGTGCGCACGCAACCCGGGCCGCGTCGGTGTCTACATCGGCTTCAACGCCAAGCTGGCACAGCAGATCTACGCCGGTGCCGACATCTTCCTGATGCCGTCCCGCTCCGAGCCCTGCGGCCTGGCCCAGATGGTCTCCTGCCGCTACGGCACGATCCCCGTCATCCGCGAGACCGGCGGCCTGAAGGACTCTATCCACGACTCCGGCGACGGCTACGGCAACGGCTTTACCTTTGCCAACTACAACGCCCATGAGCTGTATGAGGCCTGCTGGCGCGCCAAGGAAGGCTATTGGCAGAAGGACGGCTGGCCCGTGCTGGTCAAGCGCGCCATGGAGTGTGACTTCAGCTGGTCCAACTCCGCCAAGAGCTACGAGGGCCTGTACAACGAGGTCGTCAACCTCTGGTAATCTTTTCATAAAATGCGGTCTTTCGTCGAAAAGCGGAGGGCCGCATTTTTCGTTGAAAAAAGCAGCATTTTTCTCAAAAAATCGCTTGACATTTCTTCTGCCAGCCGTTATAATAATACACGTCGTCAGGGCCACGGCCCACGGCGAAAAGAATATGCGGATGTGGCGGAACTGGCAGACGCGCTAGATTCAGGTTCTAGTTCCCTTAAAAGAGTGTGGGTTCAAATCCCTTCATCCGCACCATAAGACTGTGATGAAAAAGATGTCACAGTCTTTTTTCTTTGTTGTAGCGTCGAAAATCGGCGATTTCGCCAACCGATTTTTGAACACGGTTTTACAGTGTTGTCCAACCATTTTTGGGCGGTTTGCCCACCCTGAAGCCCACTTTCTCTGCCACTTTTTGGAATTTGGCAGGGGAGGGGGCAATTTTTTTGAGAAAAAACAGAATAAATCCTGCTGTTTTCAGAATGTTTTCAATTTCCTCGCAGCCAATTTCCTGTTGGCTGCGGGGATTTTTTGTTTTTCCCGGCAGTTTTCAGTTTATTTTCAGGTTTTCTATTTTAATCGCAAAAAGGAACATTGGGTAGGAAAACCGTCATTCCTAATAGGTTGGTTGTCCAATATAAGGCGTCTCCTCACTTTTGCTGAAAATGCGATAAAAAGATACGCGCTTTGTCGCAAAATGAAAATAGTAATCAGAAATTTGATATATTCCGTCTCTGGCTTTTTGCTATTATGAAGTTGTAAAACAATGCAAGAGACACATTCCCCTGCAAGATCAACAAAAAGGAGTGAATCATATGTTGAAACTCTATGACCTGTCCATAGAATACAGGCACGATCCCATAGGACTGGACGAAGTGCAGCCACGCTTCGGCTGGAAGCTGGAGAGCGACGGGCAGAATGTGGTGCAGACCGCCCGGCAGATCACCGTGAAAACCGCGGACCGGTCGGTCTGGGACTCCGGCAGAGTGCAGACGCAGCAGAGCATCCTCACCGAGTACTTGGGTCCCGACCTGCAGCCCCGCACCACCTACCAGTGGACCGTCACCGTATGGGACAACCGAGGCGAGATCGCCACGGCTACGGCAAGCTTTGAGACCGGTCTGCTGCAGGGCACGGTTTTGGGGGACAATGCCTGCTGGATCACCCATGACTGGCATGCGGAATCCACTGCCTGCCCAGTCTATACGGGAACATTCACGGTCAGCGGATCCGTGGCGAAGGCGCGGTTGTACGCCACAGCGCTGGGGATGTATGAGGTGCAGCTGAACGGTGCACCTGTCAGCGATACCTACTTTGCCCCCGGCTGGACCAACTATCGCAAGCGGCTGCAATACCAGACCTATGCCCTGAATGTGCACGAGGGTGAGAATACCCTGACGATTACAGTGGGCAACGGCTGGTACAAAGGCGCTTTGGGTTTTACACCGGTGCCCAACAATTACGGCGACCGTACAGCTCTGCTGGCAGCGGTGTGCATTACCTATACGGATGGGCACGAGGACTGGATCGGCACCGGCACCGACTGGCAGGTGACCACCGGACCTATCCGCGAATCTGAAATCTATAACGGCGAGGTGCAGGACTTCCACCTCGCGCCCGAACCCCCTCGCCCGGTCACAACCTTCGATTACGGCTTCGACACCCTGGTGGGTCAGGAAAACGAGCCGGTGCGTTGCCTGCAGCGGCTGGAGCCGATAAAGGAATTCACCACTCCGGCAGGCGAGCAGGTGTTTGACTTCGGTCAGAACCTGACCGGTTGGGTGGAGACAGAACTGGAGGCGGAGCCTGGTCAGACGCTGGTGCTGCACCACGCCGAGGCCTTGGACGAAAAGGGCAACTTCTACACCGGCAACCTGAGCTTCGCCAGAGCTACCGATACCTGGATCCTGGCGGGTGGTCACGCTGTGGTGCGCCCTCACTTCACCTGGCACGGCTTCCGTTACCTGTGGGTGGAAGGACTGCGAGGGGGGCAGGACGCCCGGTTTACGGCCTGTCATCTTTCCACCGATCTTGCTCAGACCGGCAGTTTTCATTGCTCGGATAAACGAGTGGATCGGTTGCAGCAGAACATTCAGTGGAGCCAGCGGGACAACTTTCTGGACATTCCTACCGACTGCCCGCAGCGCAGCGAGCGCCTGGGCTGGACCGGTGACGTAACCGCTTTCTGTGCTACGGCTGCCTTCAACGAGAACATCATGCCTTTCATGACGAAGTGGCTTCGAGATCTTGCCAGCGAGCAGACACCCGAGACCGGCATGCCCCAGGTGGTGCCTAATGTTCTGAACGGCGGTCAGGACGGTGCAGCCTTCTGGGGCGATGTGGCAACCGTGTTGCCCTGGACCCTCTATTGTGCTTACGGCGACAAACGACTGCTGAGCGCCCAGTATCCCAGTATGGTACAATGGATACAGTTTATCGAAAACCGGTGCGGGGAGAACGGTCTGTGGCAGACCGGTTTCCAGTATGGCGACTGGTTGGGACTGGACACCGAGCAAAACGGATTGGCCGATGCCCGCAAAGGCGCCACCGATGATTATTTTGCCGCCAATGTCTGCTTTGCCTGGAGCCTGCAGATCTTGGCTGACACCGCCGAAGTGCTGGGCTACCGGGAAGAGGAACATCACTGGCGGATGCGTCGGGACGCGCTGATCAGGGCGTTTCGTGAGGAATATGTCACTCCCTCCGGTCGTCTGGTGAGCGAGACCCAGACCGCCCTGGTGCTGGCTCTCCACTTTGATATGGTGCCCGAAGAGCATCGCGCCCGGCTGGTCAATCTGCTGGTAAACAACATTGAAGGTCACAAGACGCACCTGACCACCGGTTTCATCGGCACCCCCTTTGCCTGTCTGACCCTGTCGGATTGCGGCTGCCACGAGATGGCGGGTCGCCTGCTGTTGCAGGAGAATTCCCCCGGCTGGCTGTATGAGATCAAGATGGGCGCCACCACCATCTGGGAGCGTTGGAACTCGATTCTGCCAGATGGCAGCTTCAACCCTGCGAACATGAACAGTCTGAATCACTATGCGTACGGTTCCATCGGAAATTGGCTGTACACCAGACTGTGCGGTCTTCAGATCGTTGAGCCGGGGTATAAGGTGTTTGCGGTCAAGCCGCAGTTTATCAAAGGCATCACCTGGGCGGAGCTTTCCTACGTGAGTGTTTACGGCAGGATTGCGCTGGCATGGCGGTGCGAAAAGGGTCAGATCACGGTAGATCTGACGGTGCCTGCCAACACGACGGCTCTGCTCACCTTGCCGGAGAAGACGGAAACGCTGACTTTAGGGAGTGGCACCTATCATTACGAGTATGCCACCGAGACGACGCTGGAGCAGAGCCGCTACACGATGGATACCACGCTGCATATTGTTCTGGAACATCCGGCAGCGCAGGTCATCCTGCGGCAATATGCTCCGGAAATGCTGGAGAACCCTATGCTGGAATATGTGGTCAACGAACCTCTCAGCGCCCTTTTTACCTACAGTCCGGACGCGAAGCCTTTATTTGAAATGATCGTGGCGGCCATGAACGCTGCGGAAGAGGAGAATGTATGATGGAAAAACGTATTGCAGATATTTTGCAGAAGATGTCCCTGAAGGAGAAAATCACCCTATGCAACGGCGCCGATTTTTGGCACAGCAAGGCGATGGAGCAATATGGCATCCCGGCTGTGACTATGAGCGACGGTCCCCACGGCGTACGCTGCCAGAAAAATACCGGAGATATGCTGGGAGTCAATGAATCTGAACCCGCTACCTGTTTCCCAACGGCTGTGGCAAGCGGCGCAGGATGGGATCCCTCCCTTTTGGAAGCCGAAGGAAAAGCCATCGGTGAGGAGGGCCTCAGCTATGGCATCGACGTGGTGCTGGGACCTGGAGTCAACATCAAGCGCAACCCGCTATGCGGGCGTAACTTTGAATACTTTTCCGAGGACCCCTTCGTGGCAGGAGCTATGGGCCAAGCCTGGGTGAAGGGTGCGCAAAGTACCGGGGTGGGGACAAGCCTGAAGCATTTTGCCGCTAACAATCAGGAGTACAAGCGCTTCAACGGCAACGGTCAGGTGGACGAACGTACCCTGCGGGAGCTTTATCTGCCTGCGTTTGAGACAGTCGTCAAGACGGCTCAGCCTGAGACAGTCATGTGCAGCTATCCGCGCATCAACGGTGTGCATGCCAGCGACAATGCATGGCTGCTCACTGACGTACTGCGTACCGAATGGGGCTTTGAAGGGCTGGTGGTCACCGATTGGGGTGCCCTGTGCGACCGGGTAGCGGCCATGCGGGCCGGGTGTGACCTGACCATGCCCGGCGGCAGCAATTACATGGAGGACTGGGTCGAACAGGCGGTACTGGAGGGTACTTTGCCTGAGAGTGCCGTGGATGCATGCGCAGCCCGGGTCATTGCCCTGGCACTGAAAGGAGAGAGCCGCCCCAAAGGAAAATCTTTTAACGAACAAGCCCACCACGCCCTGGCCCGCACCATCGCGGAAAACGGCGCGGTCCTGTTGAAAAATGAGGGAGATATTTTGCCGGTGGCGAAAAATGATATCACCCTCATCGGTGAGATGGCCCGCACCATGCGGTACCAAGGGGCGGGGTCCAGCCACATCAATCCCACCAAACTGACTACGCTGTGCGATGCATTGCCCGGTGTGCCCTTCACTGCCGGATGCGACGCGCAAGGCGCTGTGACGGAGGAAAGCTTGGCTCAGGCGGCAGCCTCTGCTCGCGCAGCTCAGGTGGCAGTGGTTTGCGCGGGTCTGCCGGATGCTTATGAATCCGAGGGCTTTGATCGGGAGAGCATGACCATGCCGGAGGGGCATATCCGCCTCATCGAGACAGTGGCTGCCACAAATCCCAACACGGTGGTGGTGCTTTTTTGCGGCAGTGCGGTGGAGACCCCGTGGATCGACAAGGTAAAAGCGGTACTTTATATGGGACTGCCTGGTCAGGCAGGCGGTGAAGCAGCCGCAAACCTGCTTACCGGCAAGGTCAATCCCAGTGGAAAGCTTACCGAAACCTGGCCCATGCGGTACGCGGATGTACCCAGCCGGGAGACTTTCGGCCAAAAGACCACACATTATAAAGAGGGACTTTATGTGGGATATCGGTATTATGATAAGGCCGGTGTGCCGGTGCGGTTTGCTTTTGGTCACGGACTGAGCTACACTCGGTTTTCCTACTCGGATCTGCGGATTGAAGGCCGCACAGTGCGCGTAACGGTGGCAAATACCGGCAGTCGGGAAGGCACCGAGGTGGTGCAGCTGTATATCGCCCCGCCTCAGAACGGACTTTATCGCCCTCTGAAAGAGTTGAAGGGCTTTGCCAAAGTGGTGCTGGCTCCCGGCGAGAGCAAAACCGTAACCTTCTCTTTGGAGGATCGCAGCTTTGCAGTGTGGGCGGATGGATGGAAAATCCCGGCCGGAACCTACGGGGTGCTGGTGGGCGCTGCCGCCGATGATATCCGGCTACAGGGCAGCTTGGAAGTGGATGGTGAGAATGTTCCGGCTCCTACCTGGCAAGCAGGCAGCTGGTACGAGACACTGAAGGGTCTGCCCGCCGATGCAGAATTCGAAGCCTTGTACGGCAGTGCGCTGCAGACTGACCCGCCCATAGAGAAAGGCAAATTCACCATGGAACACTCCGTCATGGAGATGAAGGACCATTCCTTTGTGATAATGCAGATGTTCAAAGGCACCGAGGTCACCATTGCCAAATCCTTCGGCGGCAAGGTGGATTACAGCAATCCCACCTTCAAGATGATGGTGACGTTCGGTGCGGATGCACCACTGCGGGCGACGGTGCTTTCCAGCGGAGGTGCCTTCCCGGCTCAGATAGCCGAGGGTCTGTTGGCAACCGCCAACGGTCACCCGCTGGAAGGAATCAAAAAGATCATAAAAAAGTGATGTGAGATCGGAGAGATTTGCCATGTCTTTGACCAGCTTTATGGTACGGACCATATTCAAGCGCGGGGATGATAAGCGAGATGCAGGATGTACAACGCCGGAAGATATACGCCGTTTTGACGATATCGTCTACGGATTGAACCCTAGGTGGAACCGACTGGATGTGTATCGTCCGAAAGATGCCGAAGGTTTGCTGCCGGTCATTGTCAGTGTACATGGCGGCGGGTGGGTCTATGGAGATAAGGAACGGTACCAGTATTACTGCATGAGTTTGGCGCAGCAGGGGTTTGCGGTGGTCAATTTCACATATCGGCTGGCTCCGGAATACAAGTTTCCGGCTCCTGTAGAGGATACAAACCAGGTATTCACATGGCTGCTGACCCATGCGGATTCGTACAGCTTCGATATCGGTAATATCTTTGCGTTAGGCGACAGTGCCGGCGCACAGTTGTTGGCTATGTACAGTTGTATCTGCACCAATCCGGCGTATGCATCAGGGTTTACGGTGCATACGCCCAAGGGGATTGTTCTGCGGGCAGTTGCGCTCAACTGCGGTGTTTACCGGATTGAAAAAAGTGGGAAGAAGGATCTAACCACCCACTTGATGGCCGATTATCTACCCGGCAAAGGGACGCAGGCGGAGCTTGAGCAGATGAGTGTGCTGAACCATGTGACCGATGCGTTTCCACCGGCTTTCGTCATGACGGCAGAAGGAGACTTCCTTGCTGAACAGGCTCGCCCCCTAGTGGAACGATTGCACCGGCTGGGGGCGGAAGCGGAATATCACTACTATGGAGATCGGGATCATGTGCTGGGTCATGTGTTTCACTGTGATATCCGTTCGGAAGCGGCCAATCGCTGCAACCGGGAAGAATGTGAATTCTTTCAAAGGCATCTGAATCGATAAAGCCCACAACCGAAAAAGACGGCAGCTTGTACAGCTTGCCGTCTTTTTATGTTTAGGATGTATTTCTACATGGGAAGATACGGGTTGCAGCCTTGTTTTTCCATCCGGCGCCGCCCTTGTCTGTTTATGCTTTACACATTGGGAGACTGCGTTTTCTTGCGCGCCTGTATCGTCCGCAAGATTTCGGTGTAGCGGTTTTCAATGTCAAACCGGCTGGTGAGCAGCAGCAGAGCCACCATCATAGCAAGAGGAATGTAGATGGAAAAAGCGTAGATGCCGTAGCGCACGGCCGTGGTGGTGACGGTGGCGTTGGGGTCATAGTTGACAGCCGCCAGGATCCAGCCAATCAGCGAGCCGCCCAGACCGCCGGCGACCTTACTGCCGAAACTGGAGGCAGAGGCAGACATACCTACGATCTTGTTGCCATAGAGATAATCGTTATAGTCCATGGCCATTGTGTTCATGGTTCCGCAGACACACATCAGCGGGATGATAGCGAAACTGGTCAGCTGGCCGGCAGTCATCAAAACGATCAGGCTGTCCGGGAAGAAGATACGCACCACAGAACCGGCGATACCGATGATCATGCTGATCATCAAGGTCTTGCGGATGCCCAGCTTGTTGGTCATAGGACCGACCACACCGAAGCCGACAAAGGTGGAGATCAGACCTACCGCGCCCATCAGGGCTACAAGGTTGTCGTTGCCGAGGATCCACTTGGCGTAATAGGTGCCGGAAGCACTGGTGAGCGCGAAGATCACGGCGGAGAAAAGGTTCGAGATCAGAACGATGACCCAATACTTATTTTTGAACAGCATACCGATGGCTTTCACAAAAGGCACGCCGTCGTCCTGCTTCTGCTCGGCAGTGGCCGTCTCCGCACTTTTGGCGTACAGGATCAGCAAAAGCACCATGCTGATCAGACCCAAGACCACCGCAAATTTGATGTACGCGGCCTGATCCGCCACGCCGTTCACACCCAGCAGGTTGGTGATGGGCACCAGCGCGATGGCAATGATCATGCCGATCAGATAGCCCATAATGGACCGGAAGATGCCCATCTTGGTGCGCTCCTCAATGCTGGGGGTGCGCATACACTGTATCGCGTTGTAGGGGATAGAGATGGCAGTGGAGACGACGGCGCTGGCCAGTATGTTCGTAATCAACAGGTACGCGAACAGCATGGGGCTGCTCAGTCCGCTGGGCACTGAGAACAACGCTACAATTACCACAAAGGCCGGAATCGCCATGCGCAAAAACCACGGGCGGCACTTTCCCTTCGGGCTTTTGCCGTTGTCCATGATGCGACCCATTATAAGGTCGGTAAAGGCGTCCACAATCTTGGCAATCAGTAGGACGTTGGCGGCCGTCATGGCGGCCACACCGATTTTGTCCGTGTAGAAATAGGTGATAGCTCCGATCAGACCGCTGATGCTGTTGAGCGCAAACTGTCCGCCGCTGTCGGCCAGATAATCGCCCAAGCGCATGGTCTTCTGAATCCCCATGCTGTCAAGTCCGAGCTGCTTTTTACTCATTTTGATTCTCTCCTGTCTGTTTGATTTTGACGCGCCCCTTGGCTTGTGTCTACATCATAACACGTCAGACCCTGTGCTTATAATAATTACTTGATTTATATGGTAATTTTATGATATTATTTGAAATAAGGAGGTGTTTCGCCGTGAAAAATGCCTGGATCGAAAAGCTGCAGTCCCTGTACAATGTGACCCGCGTCCCGCTCTCTTTGCTGGATGGGGATGGAGACCTTGTCGCGTCATTCCCAGAGATCCCATACGAGGCGGTGAATCTCTTTGCCACCGCCGTCGTTCTGGCCGATTTCCGGGCGCAGGGGCGAGATGCCGCGCACCCGCTGGTCAGCTTCATCGAACCGGGATTCTTTCTGGGCGTAATGGAGCTGGATGCGGACTGCTTTCTGCTTCTTGGACTCGTCAGCCCGATCCGCCGGGCGCGAAACGAGGTTTTGAGTATGGTGACGACTGTCGGTCGGCCTGAGCATTTGCAGAGCACCTGCGACCTGATTCTGCAAGTGCCGCTAATGACCTTGGAACAGGTGAAGGATCAGCTGTGCCTGATCGCGGACCTGCTTTTGGAAACGCGCGTTAAAAAAGAGGACATTCTGTTCATGGATGTCTATACCTCTATGGTACGAGACCCGTCCTGTCTGGAAGAACGGCTCTTTGAGCAGCGGGAATCCGCTGAACCGCACCTGTCCATGGACTTTGAAATGAGTCTTTGTGAGGCTGTGGAACATGGCAACCGTGCCCAGCTGGAACAGCGGCTGAACACACCGGTTTCAGGTCGCGTCGGCCGGATGTCCAGCGATGCCCTCCGGCAGGAAAAGTATATCTTTATCGCTCTGGCCACCGTGACAGCCCGGGCGGCCATCCGCGGCGGACTGTCGGAGGAAACCGTGCTGAACCTGAGCGACCTGTACTGCCAGCGCATGGATTCCCTTTCGGAACCCGCCCTCATCAAGGAGCTAAGCATCCGGATGCTGCTGGATTATTGTGATCGGGTAGGTGAACTTCGACACAAGCCGGCCGCATCCGGCTTGATCCGGCAATGTCTGGCCTATATCTCGGTGCATCTGCATGAGGACATCACCCTGGAACAGCTTTCCGGCGTGTGCGGGCTGTGCACGCGCAGCCTGTCCCTGCGTTTCCGCGATGAAATGGGCATTAGCATCCGGGACTATCTCAACCGGGAAAGAATCAATGAGGCCAAGTACCTTCTTCGGCACACGGGTTATCCGTTGTCCCAGATTGCAGCTTACCTGAACTATTCCTCCCAGAGCTATTTCACGCGGCTGTTTCAAAAACAGTGTGGCATGACGCCCAGTCAATACAGAGAGAACATCGGATAGTGCAGCGTTTCACCGGCGAGACCCGGAGACTTTTTGAGAGTCTCCGGGTCTTTCTGCTGTTGGGGCGGGTGCCGGGCGAAACAGAGCAGAAATTTTGATAGAATATCACGAAAGTATCAAAGGAATCTGTTTTTTAATATAGTGAATCCGGTTTGTCTGATAGAATACAGGCATAGCAGAAGTTTTCTACGCAGAAATGAGGGTATAAAATATGAAAGCCATTCATTTACGGACCGAATATCTGGAAAATCCCGTCGGGATTGATGTGATAGAGCCAAGGCTGTTCTGGAACTGCGAGGGCGGGAAGCGGCAGACGGCGTATCGCATCACGGCACGCTGCGAAGGGGAGGTCGTGTGGGACACGGGGAAGGTGGCATCGTCCCGGATGACGCATATCCCGTATGGGGGCAAGCGGCTGCAAAGCCGACAACGCATCGAGTGGAGCGTCCGGCTCTGGGACGAGACGGGCGCGGAGGGCGAGGCTACGAGCGCCTTTTTTGAAATGGGGCTGCTGGAGGCGGGCGACTGGCGTGCAAAGTGGATCGCCGGTGATTACAAGATCGACCCGAAGACGCGCTACCCGGTGGACTGCTTCCGCAAGGTGTTTTCTACCGGAAATGTTGTTTCGGCCCGGCTGTATGCCACCGCCTGCGGTCTGTATGAGGGATGCCTCAACGGCAAACGCATCGGAACCGCTGTGCTGACGCCGGGGCATACCGGCTACCCCAAGCGGATTCAGTACCAGACCTACGACGTGACGAACCTTTTGCAGCAGGGCGAAAACGAGCTGACCTTCCAGCTGGCGGACGGCTGGTACCGCGGCAGCTGCGGGGCAAACGGTCTGAGAAATCAGTACGGCACACAGACGAAGCTGCTGGCGCAGCTGGAGTGGACGGACGCGGACGGTGGTGCGCACTGTGTCATCACCGACGGCACATGGGAGTGGAGCAGCGACGGTCCCGTCCGCTTTGCCGACAACAAGGATGGCGAGGTGTACGACGCAAACCTCGCGCCCTCGTATGCAGGGAAGGCAAGGGAGACAGCGTACACTTGCGTGCCAACGGCGTCGAACAACGTCCCGGTGGAGGAGCACGAATGTCTCGACGCCGAATTGTTCACGGCACCATCGGGCAAGACGGTGCTGGATTTTCACCAAAACATCGCGGGGTACGTCGCCTTCCGCGTGCGAGCCAAGGCGGGCCAGCGCGTCACGCTGCGTTTCGGCGAGATGCTGGACGAAGCCGGTGAGTTCACGCAGAAGAACATCCAGATTGTGAAGAAGGAACACGTGACGCCCTTGCAGCAGGTGGTCTTTACCTGCAGGGACGGCCTGAACGAGTACAAAACGCGCTTTGCCATCTTCGGTTTCCAGTACGTGCTGGTGGAGACGGACGCGGCGTTTGATGCGGCAGACTTTACGGCCATTGCGGTGTACTCGTCGATGGAGCGCACCGGCTGGGTGGAGACGTCGAACGAACTTTTGAACAAATTTGTGGAGAACACGGTCTGGAGTACGAAGAATAATCATGCTGACCTGCCCACCGACTGCCCGACCCGCGAGCGCCACGGCTGGAGCGGCGACGCACAGATTTTCTGTTCGACGGCGAGTTTCTTCTTCTCCTACGCACCGATGGCGCAGAAATACGAAAACGACCTGATTGACGCGATGAACAAAGAGGGGTGCTTCACACAAATCGCCCCGCACGGTGGCGTAGATTCCTATATGAACCGGATGGACGGCTCGGCGGGTTGGTCGGACGCCGGCGTGTTCATCCCGTACGACATCTACAAGCAGTATGGCGATGTGGTCATTTTGGAGAAAAATTTCCCGCAGATGGCGCGCTATGCCGAGTACAAGATCGGGACGCTCGGTAAGTTCTACTTTCCCTCACGTCCTACGGGCATCAGCCGGAGATACCGCAAGCAGATCAGCAACTACGGGCAGTCCTACGGCGAGTGGGCGGAGCCGGCGGACGTGAAGGACTTTGCGATTTCGGAGTTCATCCTCCCGCACCCGGAGGAGACAACGGCGTACATCGCGCTTTTGATGGACAGAATGCAGGAGATCGCCGCCATTCTGGGTCGCGCGGACGATGCCGCCCGGTATGCGGACGTCGCGGCCAGAGTACGGGAGGGATATCAGCACCTGATGACGGTACCGAAGTTCTCGCTGGATACCGACCGACAGGCGAAACTTGTGCGCCCGCTGCATCTGAAGATGCTGAACAAACAGCAGACGAAATATGCCCAAAAGCGCCTTCTGAAGGCGCTGGACAACTACGGCTGGCGGCTCGGCACGGGCTTTCTCTCGACGCCCTTCATTCTGGACGTGCTGACGGAGATGGATGTGGAGTACGCCTACCGCCTGCTGGAAAACGAGGAGCTGCCCGGCTGGCTGTGCATGCCAAAGCAGGGCGCAACGACAATCTGGGAGAACTGGGAGGGTCCCAACACGACCAAGCCCGCCTCGCTCAACCACTACTCGAAGGGCGCGGTGTGCCGCTGGGTGTTTGACACGATGTGCGGAATCCACGTGGACGGGGAGAATCACTTCGTCATCACGCCGCAGCCCGGAGGACATTTCTCTTCTGCAAAAGCGTGTTATCAAAGCATTTTCGGCATGGTGGAGAGCGGCTGGGTGCGCGACGGAGAGAGCTGCGCGTTCACCGTGACTGTCCCCGCAAACTGCACGGCCACCGTCCGCCTGCCGGACGGCACTGAGCGCACGCAGGAGTGCGGCACGCAGACGTACACCGTTTGACAGGGCGAACAGTTGAAACAGCGGAATCCGTTATGAAAAATAGGAGAAATGCACTATGCCCGGACTGATGATCAGGCTCATTATGAACGCTTTGAAAAAATCAAAGCCGAACAACCTTCACTATGTTCCCCGAGATTACAAGGCCGTACGAAACCAAGGCAGGGAAAACAGTACGAAATTGCCTCTGCCGAAAAACACCGTGAAAGAGAAAACGCCTTATGGCTACTGGTATTGCAAACCCGGCGCCAACCGCAAGAAAGTGCTGTTCTATATCCATGGCGGCGGGTTTAACAGCGGCGGCGCGGAGTACTCCATCAATATGACCCGGAATTACTGCAAAAGCGACGACTACGCCGTATTTAACGTAGAGTACCGCCTGGCGCCCGAGCACCCGTTCCCGGCTGGGCTGGAGGACTGCATCAGTGCCTACCGGTATCTGACACAGCAGGGGGTGCGCGGAGGCGATATGGTGTTTGCCGGCGACTCGGCCGGCGGCAACCTGGTGTTCGCCCTGGCGCTGTACCTGCGGGACCACGGGCTGGAACTGCCCGCCGGGCTATGTACCCTTTCACCGGTGGGGGCTCTGGATGACAGCATGCCCTCCCGCAAAGAGCGGGTCGATCGGGACTGCATCATCGGCGCCGACTTCACCGAGGAAATGCAGATCACCTACATTGGTGACCACGATGTCCGTACCCCCTATCTCTCGCCCATCTATGGGGACTTTACGGGTCTGCCGCCCATCTGGATGTGCGTGGGCACCGAGGAGGTGTTCTACGATGACGCCTTCGCCCTGCAGACGGCCGCACAAAACAAAGGAATCCCGGTAGAGCTTCTGATCGGCAAGGGTATGTGCCATGTCTACCCCATGTTCCCGGACAGGCAAAGCAAGATAGCCGTTAAGCGTATGCGGAACTTCATCGAAAAGCACCTGCGGGTATCAAAATCCTGATTTTTGCGCGATCCTTCAATCATTAGATTCCGTCAATTGTAGGCTTCAAGGCATCTATAGAAAGCTGCATGGTCTGACCTGCCGCTTGGATTTGTGCCACAACAGCGTTCAGGGTATCCGCGGTGGCAGTGTAAGCCAAAAGCGCAGATAATACTGGATGTCTTATCGAGCATTTTGGCAACGCAG
>ERZ772882.545-NODE-545-length-49079-cov-7.941131_pt1 | contig 49079 bp, 41 predicted proteins | sample MGYA00580576_ERZ772882 | MGnify/ENA primary metagenome ERZ772882 (study PRJEB29015, sample SAMEA2737658) | human gut metagenome | biome: human gut; feature: human-associated habitat; material: faeces | place: China | collected 2012 ... | reverse complement strand
CGCTGCATCTGGTCGTTGAAGCCGTCGTTTCGTTTTTTGAACTCCGCCATATTGATCGCACCGGCAATGCTCATTTCAAGCAGCCGGTCTTTTTTCTGTTCTAGCGATTGCAGTTCTTCTTCGACGCGGACACTTTCGCGTCGGAAGTCGCGATCATTCGGCACAGCCTCGATCACCTTCATGACCGCATTTATGACTGCTTCTTTATCCTGTACAAGCCCTTCAAAAATCCGCGCCATGATCTGGTTCAGATCCGATGTCCAGAGCTGTGGCGAGCAGCAGCCTGCGCGGCCGCGGTCGCGGTAAACCCTGCATTGCCAGACCTCCTGGCTGCCGGCCTGCGTTTTATAGAGCTGCCGGTGATAGCCCTTGCCGTGTTCCTCGCAGATGATTTTACCGCTGTATGGATAGCGGTTGTGAAAATCCGCGCCGCTGGCGTGTGCCTGCATCTGTTTGCTTCGCGCTTTGTAGAGGGCGTTTGCCCGGTCCCAGAGTTCTTCCGAGACAATCGCCGGTACCGACGGGTCCGGGTACATGACCCACTCGCTCTCATCGAGAAATACCTTTCGCTTGCTTCGATAGTCAACAGTCTGACTCTTGCTGCCGCAGTACCAGCCCTTGTATTTGGGATTGCAGAGAATGTGGCGAATAGTCAGCACGTTGAACGCATTCCCCTGTCTGCTTGTAAAGCCCTCGTCGAACAGAATTTGAGAAATGCGGCGGATGCCAAGCTGCTGGTTGGCATACAGATCAAAGATACGCCGAACCACCTGTGCCTCCGTTTCGTTGACCGTCAGCACACAGCCGCTTTTGTCGTAGCCCCAGAGCCGGTCGTTTCCCAGCACATGACCATTTTTGATCGCCTGCCGGAAGCCGAATTTCAGACGCTCTGAGAGCTTTCGCACCTCATCCTGTGCCACGCCTGCCATGACGACCAGCCGGAATTCGCTGTCTGGGTCAAGCGTATTGATGTTGTCGTTCTGGAACAGGACGCCGACGTCGTGTTCCAGAAGTTCCTGCGTGTACTGGATGCTGTCCAGCGTAGAACGCGAGAAGCGGGATATCTCCTTCGTGATGATAAAATCGAAGCGCCCGTCTTTGGCGTCCTGTATCATCCGAAGGAAGCTATCCCGCTTCTTTGTACTGGTGCCGCTGATGCCCTCGTCGATATAACCCGGTACATAGCTCCAGCTTCGTTTGGACTGAATCAGCTCTGTGTAATACTGCACCTGATTTTCCAGACTGTTCAGCTGCTCGTCTCTGTCTGTGGAAACGCGCGCGTAAAATGTCACGCGCAGCGGCAGATCGAAGATCGTTCGCCCGTTTCGCAGTTCATTGCGGATTTTTACAATGTTCATGATCGAGCCCTCCTGCGAGGCACACAGGATACCGAAAGAAGCTGGGAAGGTCTATCGACGAATGTACCAAATCAGCCGCGCCCAGATAGGTCGTTTTTGAGATCAGGCCCAGCGTACAGACCGCTTCCAATAAAACAGTCAAAAGCGCTCGCTCTGCATTTTCCATTTTGATCACCTCGGTTCAGCGTATGAAAAAGCAGCTTCTGTCATGCCAGCTTCCGCGTGGCGCTCAAACATTTTTCCGGGTATGAGAAAACAAAGATTTGCTTTCCGGAGGAAAATCTGCTATACTGTATCTTAGTATATGTTTTCTGCCCAAAAGCACGAGAAGTTTCGGGCGTTTCGCCTTGATTCCGGCAAAACGCTACATGATCACAGGAGGTTCGATATGGCAGACGAAAAGACAATCCTGCAATACAAGGGGCATCCCCTGATGCGCAAGGACAATATGATCTACTACGGCTCGATGGCGGACTCGCACATCGTTATGCTGCAAATTCTTGAAACGAAGAAGGTTCAGGATACCGACATCGCAACAAAGGTCAGCGTGGAGCTCCAGCTCACCGACCCCAACGCAAGAGCAAAGGACCGTATCGTAAAAAAGAGCGAAAAGGACGGCTTCTTTACCGCGCTCGATTTAGGCAGCGTCTGGCTCGCCCGCGCGCTGGCCGCAAAAAAATAATTCTCCATCACGTATAGCAGAACAGGAAGCCGCACACAATATGGGTGCGACTTCTTTTTCATTTTTCCATTCCTCTTGGCCGCAGTGGTTTTTCCGCTGCGGTTCTTTTTTTGCCTGCACGCGTAATTTTTAAACATCCCGGCCATACTAACCAAAAAGGAGGGTGCGCCATGCAGGAACTGCACCGGGGAAAGCAGAGCGTCGTTTTCCCAAACTTCCCCGCCATTGAGGCAAACGCCGCCATTGTTGGCAAAAAAGAGGGCGAAGGCCCCCTGCGGGAGGATTTTGACCAGATCACACAGGATACGAAGCTGAATCAAGCCAGCTGGGAAAAAGCCGAGAGCGAGCTTCAAAAGACCGCGCTCGAGCTGGCGCTCGGGAAAGCATCGCTCAACTATGACGATCTGGACGTTTTATTTGCCGGAGATCTTCTCAACCAGTGCATCAGCTCGAGCTTTGCCGTCCGGGACACGAAGATTCCGTTTCTCGGGCTCTACGGCGCATGCTCGACGATGGCAGAGTCTCTTCTGCTTGCGGCGAGCTTTGTAAACGCGGGCTATGCCAGACGGGCGGGCGCGATTACCTCGTCCCACTTTGCCTCTGCCGAGCGGCAGTATCGCTTCCCGCTTGGATATGGCGGCCAGCGCACGCCGACCGCGCAGTGGACGGTTACCGGAAGCGGCTGCTGCATCGTATCAAGCAGCGGCAAAGGCCCGTTTGTTGAGTGCGCGACTGTCGGCAAAATTCAGGACTTCGGCATCAAGGACGCCAACAACATGGGCGCCGCGATGGCGCCCGCCGCAGTCGATACCATCCGGCAGCATTTTGAAGACTTTGGCCGCAGGCCGCAGGACTATGACCTCATCGTCACAGGCGACCTCGGCGTTCTCGGAAAGCAGATTGTGCTCGAGCAGATGAAACTGGACGGCTTTGACCTGACCGGCCGCTACGACGACTGCGGCGTGATGATCTTTGATTCCGTGCGGCAGGACGTTCACGCGGGCGGCTCCGGCTGCGGATGCAGCGCAAGCGTTCTGTGCGGACATCTGCTGCGGCGGATGCGGGAGGGCAAGCTAAAGCGGCTTTTGTTCTGCGCGACGGGCGCGCTTTTGTCCCCTGTTTCCTCGTGGCAGGGCGAGTCGATTCCCGGCGTGTGCCATGCCGTATCGATCGTTTCGGAAAGAAGGTGATGGGATGGACTATCTCAAAGCGTTTGTGGTCGGCGGGCTTATTTGCATGCTCGGCCAGATTTTAATCGATAAAACGAAGCTGACCCCCGCACGTATTTTAGTCTGCTACGTGGTGCTGGGCGTCATTTTAGGTGGCGCAGGCGTGTATGAAAAGCTCGTCGACTTCGCAGGCGCGGGCGCAACCGTGCCGCTGACGGGCTTCGGATACAATTTATCCAAGGGCGTGCACGAAGCGGTCGCGGAGGACGGGCTTCTCGGCGCGCTCACGGGCGGGCTCAAGGCGGCGGCAGGCGGCGTGACCGCAGCCATGGTCTTCGGCTTCCTCGCCGCGCTGATTTTTGACCCGAAAGATAAAACCTGACAGGTATGACACGCCGCAAAAGGCGGCATACTACCGTAAATTCAATTATTGGAGGTAATCTCATGTCTCACAGCAAAAAACAGAACCGTTCCCAGCAATCCAGCCAGAACAGCGAAAACAGCCATAACCCCTTGCAGAGGGCCGCGCTTGAAGTCAATCAGGCGCAGAACCAGAACAGCAAGAACTGCAAATAAACGCACGCGCGCCCGCAAGAGTTTCTTGCGGGCGCACAATTTTTATTCCAACCGGTATGCGCAGTCACAGGAGAAAAAGTAGAGAATTTTCTCTCTGACCGGCAGGCCGTACATCCGGGAAAGCGCCTTGGCGTAGGCGCGTAGCTGCGGGGCATAGTGCGCGGCGCGCTCCTCCGGCCCATAGGGCGTTTTGTCGGTCTTGAAGTCGACGAGGACAATGCCGTCCGGTTCCAGCCAGAAGCAGTCGACCACACCTTGCAGCATCACCTGCTCGCCCTCCGCGCCCCGGACATATTCTCCCGCATCGGTCAGGATGGAGAACTTGAACTCGCGCCGGAGCGTTTTTGCCTCCAGGATCCGCGCGCCGAAGGGTGATGCAAACAGCCGCACGATTCGCTCGGTCTGCACGCTTCCGGCCTGCTCCGGCGTTAAAAACTTCTGGGCAGCCAATCTCTCAAGCTCGCCTGTTACGCCGCCCTCCGTCCGGCAGGCTTCATAATTTGCAAACTGCATGAAAAGGTGCGTGGCGCTGCCGCGCGCCCTGCCGGAAAGTGATTTCCGCCCAAACACAGGAAGCCGGAACCGCTCGGGATTTTTCGTCTCCTGCGGCGTCTGCTCGGCGGCCTCCAGATCGAGAAGCCTTCCCTTGAGCGCCGTCGCCGTGAGTTTCGAAGGCGTTTTCGATGCGGCCAGATGCGCATACGGCGTGAAATCCGCCTCCGGCGCGGGCTTCTGGGTCTCTGGCTCCCCCAGCTCCTGCCGCACTGTATTTTCAAGCCTCTCCTGCAAATCCGCCGAATGGTGCAGGCGAATGACCCACGGGTCACTTTGCACCGCGCTTACCTCGTTCGGCCCCGTCTCGGCAAAGAGCTCTCCCGCCTCCGTCCGGCAAAGCGCCGTCAGAAGCACCCAATCGCCGAGGCAAAGCACACTTGCCGCCGTTCTCGGAGGCAGCGGAAGTGTGAGCGCTTCGTTCCACTTTTTAAGTATCGAGGAAAGCCGGGATGCGCAGTAGCTCATGACGAGCACCTCTTTCGCCCGCGTCATCGCCACGTACAATACGCGAAGCTCCTCGGCAATTGTCTGCCGCCTCATTTTTTCGCCAATCGCGAGCCGCGCCAGCGACGGAAAATACGAGCGTGACTTCATATCGACGACGTTCGCCCCCGCTAAAAGCGTCTCATCGAGCAAAACGCCCATCGAAGCGTCGCTCAGATTAAAGCGCTTGGAGAGGTCCGCCAGAAACACGACCGGAAATTCCAATCCCTTGGACTGGTGCATGCTCATGATCTGCACCGCGTTTTCCACTCCGCCTCTCGCCCCGACCGCAGGCGCGTTCCCCGATTCTGCCAGATCGTCCATGTACCGAAGAAAGCCCATCAAACTCTGATTGCCTCCGGCGGAAAAGCTTGCGATCTGCGCGCGCAGAAGCTGCAAATTCGCCCGCCGCACCGCGCCGTTTTCCATCGCGGAAAAGATATCCTCCATACCGGTCGTCTGCAAAACAAGGTCAAAGAGCTCCGGGAGCGGCAAGAGCCTTGCACGGCTGCGCATGTCCGCCAGCCACGATAAGAACGCATCCAGCTTCTCCCCACGCGTATCTAATGCCAGAAGGCTCTCATAATAGTCCCCTTTTCGGATTCCGACGCGCGCGCGCGCCAACTCCTCAGCCGAAACGCCGAATACCGGGCTTGCCAGCGCCGCGACAAAATCCACGTCCCGGTGGGGATTGTCGATGATTTTAAGCGTCGCCAGCAGTACCTGCGCCTCGGTCGTGTCAAACAGGCTCTCGCCCCGGTCGCATTGGCTGGCAATCCCCTGCTCCGCCAGCGCCTTTTGATAGCTTGCCGGGTTTTCCTTCAAAGAGCGCAGAAGAATGACAATGTCGCCCATCCGGACAGGGCGAAGCGTGCCTGCGTCCGTGACCTGCATGCCGTCATCCAGCATCTTTCGGATGCGCGAGGCCACGAACCGCGCCTCCACCTCCCGCTTTTCCGGGCTCTGCTCGTCCGCGTCCGGCTTATCGAGTTCGATGCAGTGGAGCTCCACCTTGGGGGTATCCGTCTGCGGATAAGAAAGCCCCGCGCGGAGCTTTTCCGCCTCGCCATAACGGAGCTCGAGCGATTCTCCCTGCATGCAGAGCGAAAACACATCGTTTGCCGCTGCAAGCACCTCGCGCCTGGAGCGGAAATTATCCGACAGCAGAATCTTGCGCGGCTCCGCGTCCTTCGCCTCTTCATAGGAAGCATAGCTTTCGTATTTTTGCAGGAAGATACCGGGGTCCGCCAGCCGGAAGCGGTAAATGGACTGCTTCACGTCGCCGACCAGGAACCGGTTCTGTCCGTTTTTGGACACGGCCTCAAAGATGCACTCCTGCACCTCGTTGGAGTCCTGGTACTCATCGACCAGAATCTCGCGGTACTCCTCAGATATTTCGCGCGCCGTCCGGCTTAATTTGCCGTCCTTTGTATACAAAAGCGCGATCGTCTCGTGCTCGAGGTCGGAAAAGTCCAGAAGCTTTCGCCGCCGTTTTTCCTTTGTAAACGCTTCGTCAAACGCGCGCAGCAGCTGAAGAAGGCCCCGGATGGCAGGTGTCGTTTTCTTTAAATCCGCTTCGACTGTCTCCGCCTCCGCATAAAATGCCCGCTGCGCGTCCCGGATGGCCTCTAAGGCGTCCTTGCGGAGCTTCTGTGCGCGCGCTTTTGCCGCTTCCTCCTTGCAGTCGCGCACGCCGGGAATCCGTCCGAAGTCCGGGATTTTGTGCGCGAACACGCCGTCCCATGTCGTCTCCTGCGCAAGCGTCTGCACCTGCGCAAGATTCTCCTTGAAAACCGGCCCGTATTTTTCTTCCAGCGTCTCGTCCCGGCGCAAAAGCATCATTGCCTTTTGCAGGCTCTCGCTTGCGAACCGGAGCGTATCCTGGAGTTCTTTCATCCAGAACGCGCCCCATGGGCTTTCCTCGAGCGGAGAAATGCGCGCATACGCTGCCTCTGCCTGTTTCATCCAGCCGTCCATATCGCGGCGGCAGCGCACCTCATCGTAGCAGGAAAGGCAAAGATCGATGAGCCGCCGGTCGTCGCGCCCAAAGCCAAGCTGGTCCGCCATGGCGGAGAAGTCGGCCTGATTGGCTCGGTCTTTGTAGAAGTCCTCGAGCGTGTTCTGGAAAATCTCCAATCGGATGGCATCGGCCTCCGTCTGCTCGGCTACCCGGAAATCCGGCGGCAGATCGCGCAGCGTGCAGTACCGGCGCAGCAGCATCGCGCAGAAGGCGTGTACCGTTGAGATCTGCGCGAGATGGATTCTCGTGAGCTGGCGCTGGAGATGGCGGTTTTCCGGTTTAGATGCAAGGCGCTTGGAAATTTCGGCGCTGATTTTGCCGCGCAGCTCGCTGGCCGCCGCCTTTGTGTAGGTGATGATCAGAAACTCATCAATGTTTGCCGGATCGATCTGGTCTTCGACGTAGGAAAGAAGCCTATCGACCAGCACCTTCGTCTTGCCCGATCCCGCCGCCGCAGAGACAAGCAGCGCACCGCCCCGGTTCTCCACCACCGCCTGCTGCGCCCGTGTCAGCTTCACCTCAGCCATCTGTCTTCCTCCTCTCGAGCGTCTGCCAGAATTCCTCCGCCTTGACCTTCTTCATAAACCGCGCCGCAACCCGGCACGCGTCCTTGTGGCACGCGCTCTGATAATCGCAGTACATGCAGCTTGAAATCTTCGGCCCGCGCACAATGGGGTTGGGCGCGACCGCGCCGGAGAATATCTGCCCCGCCAAATCCCGTAGGCTTCCGGCGACAAACTGCTCCAGAAGCGCAAACTGCTCCCTTGTCGCAAGACTTCCCTCGAGCTCGCCCTTTTTGTTCTGCTCATACGGCAAAAAGACCGGCTTGTCCCCGGGCTCCATCGCCTGCAAAACGTCCTCGTCCCGCAGCAAAAGTCCCTGCCGCACAAGGTCCTTCTGCCGCTTTTTTGAAAGCGCCGCCTCCCCGGCTCCGGGCTCTAAGCTTACCACATCCACACGCCCCGGCACGTAGAGTACGCCCGCAGGCTTTCGTCCGGCTGCCTCGTGGCTGCCCTTCGAGCGCTCGATGGCAAAGAGGTACAGAAGCATCTGGAGTCCCTGTCCGCACAGAAGATCGGTATAGTCAAATTCCTTGTGGCCCGTCTTGTAGTCGATGACGCGGAAATAGCCGCCGTCCGGCGTGTCCAGCGTATCGACCCGGTCGACAAAGCCGGAGAGCACCGCCTGTCCGTCCGGCGTTTCGACGATTACAGGCGGAAGCTTGCCGTTATCTGAAAATGCGAGCTCCTCGTCGCACGGGGCGAAGCGCGACACACGCAGTTCGTCCGCTACATTGCCAACGATCCCCAGCACCTCCTCGCGGTTCCGCCGGAAGAGATAGTCGCACCGTTCGTCTGTCTGCTGCGCGGCCGACATAAAATTCTTCGCATACTCATCCATATGCTGCGCCGCGATCCGGAGAACCGTTTCCCGCGGGACCGCATGGAACCCGTCCTGCTCCATCACATCGCGCACCGTACACTCGAGCACATGGTGCGCAAACGTTCCGAAGACGGGCGCGTCAAAGCTTGCCTGCCGCCACGGCTCGAGTTTTAACCCATAGCGCAGGAAAAATGCGTACCGGCAGCCCGCAAATTGGTCGAGCTTCGACGCGGAGAGCCCGACTTTTTCGCCATAGAGCCCCTGCACCGTTTCTCTGGAAATTGCGGAGACAGAAAAACCGCACCGCTTTTCCATCTCGTATTTGATTTGCAGCGTCAATGGGTCCAGCGGCCACGTTTCGCCCTCCCGGATGGCCTCCGCCGCAAGCGCGCGCCTGTCCGGCACAAAGCGGCAGTCCCCCTGCAAAAGCATCCCGCACCGCGGCAGAATCGCCTTCGTTCTTGCCATCAGGTAAGATGGCTGATCGCTGCCGGAAATGAGCCAGACGCGCTTGCGTGCGCTTTGAAGCGCCAGCTGCGTCCAGCCGAGTTCCCGCTCCAGCCGTTCCTCCGCGCACGGAGAAAGCGTCACGCCGAGGCTCAAAAGGCTCCTTCTCTCGCTGTCGGAAAGAAGGCCCTCCGCCTGAGAAAACGCTGGGAACGTGCCCTCGTCCGCACCGAGCACGAGAAGATACTCCGAGCGCAGGGCGCGCATCGCGTCAAGACTTCCCACGAGAACCTCGTCAAGATTCGCCGGAATCGAGCCGACCTGATAGCAGCCAAGGAGCATCCGGAACATCTGCAAGAATAACTCGAGCTCCATCTCCTGCACGCCAAGAACGAGTTCCGCCTGCTCCATCGCGGTCAGCAAAATCTCATAGAGCTGCTCCTGCTCCTGCGCGGCCTGCGCAGCTCCTTGCCGGTAGAGCTCGTTCGTCTGCTCGCAGGCTGTCTCCGGGAAATGCGTCTGCTCCAGAAAGCTTGATAACGCGCGGAGCCGCTCGGACACCGTCCTTCCGGAGAGCCACGCCTTGTGAAGCGCCTCCAAAGGCTCCAATCCGCCTGCACGCCAGGTATTGAGCTCCAGAAGCGTCTGCTGTGTCTCGTCCATAAATTCATGTCCGAAGCCGTCCGGGTGACGCGTCCAATCGCTCAGCCACTGGCTGCCCCGAATGTTCCAGAAATACGCGTACCGCTCGAGCCGGTCGCACGCATCAGCCGTAAGCGGTGAGAAGCCGGACTTGAGGTACTGCATCACATCCTCATACGAAAACCGGCTTGCCGCCTGCATAGCGGACAAAACGGCCTGCAGCAGCGGCTTTTGCAGAATATCGACCGTTCCCGCAAAATACGCGCCGATCCCGGCCCTTTGCAGCATGGGTCTCAAGGCCCTGACATAGCCTTCGTCCGTATACGCGACCGCAATCTCGCGCCATCTTGCGCCGCTTCTCACAAGCTTTTGAATCACACCTGCTGCCAGTTCGCACGCGTGCGCGGGAGAATCCGCCTGTGAGAGTGTTACCGCCTCCGCTTGTTCGTCCATCGCCGTGCCGCCCGGCTCCAGCACATGCGTGAGCCAGAATGAGAGCGCTTCGGGCCGCTGCGTTTTCTCTTTGACGCGCAGGCGCGAGACCTCGACATTCCGCCTTGCCGCCATGCGCGAAAGCGTCTTCGCCGTCTGGGTCCCGCAGGCGAAGCTTCCTGAATCTGAGCCGTCGGTGCAAAGATACACACGCATTTCCTCTGCTTGCGGGAGTATTGCATCCAAGATTCGCAGCTGCACACTCGTAAAATCGGAAAAGCCCGCCAGATAAAAGCGCCTGCCTGCGCAGTAGTCCTCCTGCTCGAGCGTTTCCGCCAGCCGCGCCATCCGCGTCACAGGGTCGGAGCGCCCCGTTTTGCAGACGCTTAAATAGCTTTCATAGAAAAGCCCCAGCTCCGTGAGCTTCTGCGCCTGCTGGCCGGTCATCTGCCCTGCCGCCTGCAAAAGCTGCTGCGGCGTGACGCAATAGGTCATGAACTCCTCGAGCATTTTACCGAGCTGCTTTAAAAACTCCGGCCGAAGAAGCGACGAAGCGTAATATTTGATCTGCGACTTCACACGATCGGCCGCCAGGTACAGGCAAAGAAGCCGTCCGCCCTCGTCCAGGTATTCCTCGCTCACGCCGCCGTAGATCGAAAACACACGGCTCGCTAACCTCGTAAAGCTCAGAACCTCCGCAAAGCGGGAAATCCCGTCTCCGCCCGTCTGGCACAGCGTGCGCTCTGCTTCAAAAGAATACTGCTCGGGCACGATGATAATCTGATTGTCTTCGCCCGCCTGCGCGCGCTCGCAGATGGTACCGATGAGCTCGGCTAGTCCTGCCTGCCGGTCCTCTCCCAGCAAAAGTGTCAGCATCCGCGCCCCTCCTTTCATTCGTCTTCTTTTTTCCTATTATATCAGGTTGGATGGGTAAAAAAAAGGACGCTTACGCGTCCCAGAGGATTTTTTTGAGTTTTCCGAGCAGTTCCAGCGTTTTGAACTCCACTTCAATTTCACTGGTCTCCTCTGTCAGAACAGAAATTTCCCCCTCCGTAAAGCCCGCCGCCGCGCAGACCGCTTCCAAATCCTCCACGTTCGCGGGCAGGCACAGCGCCGGAAAAACCACGCACCACCAGTTGTGCCCCTCGCCTGTTCCGATCGTCACCCGAAGCGTCCGGTAGACCCCGGCAGGCAGGCGGAAGGTCTCGTAATCGCGCGTCGGAAAAAGCTCCCGCCGGAGGCTGACCTTCGCCATGTCCCCGCTTCCAAGCCTGCTGAGCGTTTCATTCGCTGCCTGCTCGATGGCAGGAAGCCCATTTTGAAGCGCCGCTTCCGGGTCGGTTTTTTCCTCCAGCGCATCGGCTGCCGCCCGCAGAACTGCGTCGCGCACGAGAAGCTTCACGCGCTGATCTTCTGCCGTGTCCGAATTTGCCACCACATGGAGCCGGATGAGCTTTTGCGCGAGCTGCTGCTGCCGGTTCTGCGAGATGGCACACAGGCACATGGAGCAAGCCGCCAAAGCAGAAATCGCCGCCGTTATGTATCGTTTCCTCATAAAAAACACCGCCTAAGCCTCGAGATACCCAAAGCTTAGACGGATGTTTCAAATTTTATACGTTTTTGGCCAGGAAAACCTGCGTGTACTTGTCTTTCAGCATCGTGCACGCAACGGTCGCGTACTCGAACGAGTCGTAAATCCCGAACACTGCCGAGCCCGAGCCCGTCATCTGCGCGCCATACGCGCCGTAGGTGATCATCATCGAGCGGATGTAGTTGATGTCAAAATGCTCTTTGAGGACGATCGGCTCAAAGACGTTGCACATGCTGCCGCCAATGCCAAGAAGCTCGCCCTTTTGAAGATTCGAGATCATCGCCTTGTGGTCCGGCCGCTTTTCGATGAACGTCTCGTCAAGCTCCCGGTAAAGCTCCGGCGTGGAGACCGAGAACTCCGGCTTACAGACGGCAAAATACATCTCCGGCGCGTCGGAAAGCTTGGTAAGCTTATTTCCCACGCCCTCGACAAGCACCGTCCCCTGCATCACGCAGAATGGCACGTCGCTTCCGATGGTGCTTCCCAGCTTGCAGAGCGCCGGCATGGAAAGCGGATGCCCATAGTGCTTATTGAGCACGCGCAGAACCGCCGCCGCGTCTGCGCTTCCGCCGCCGAGACCCGCCTGCATCGGAATGCGCTTGCTGATGAAGATCTCCAGGCCTTCCTCGGGAAGCTTCGTCGCCTCATAATAGGCCTTTGCCGCCTTCCAGACGAGGTTTTCCTCGTTCTGCGGATAGCCTTCTGTCACAAGCGTCGTGGTCGGGTTCTCGCGGTCGGTCTCATCGAGCACCTCGCGGTAGCAGTGCACCTGCCATGGCGCATTTGTTCCGATGTCGACCGTTACGTCGTCGTGCAGAGAGATGGTCTGCATGACGGACTTGATGTTGTGGTACCCGTCCTCACGCTTGTCAAGCACGTCCAGCGTCAAATTGACCTTGGCAAACGCGCCTTCTGAAATCGTAACCATTACTTGATCTTTCTGCCTTCCAGATAATATCTCTTTTCACGGCTGTGACCCATGGAGAAGGTCTTTCTGGGAAGCACGCCGTCGGCGATCACGCCTCTAAACAGCTGGCTCTTTTCCATCGCGGGCAGCAGGAAGCCGATGGCGTTTTCCTGTTTCGCGAAGCCAATCAGCGCGTCGTCGTCATGGATGTAGTCGATCTCGCCCGCGTTGTTCTTGAGGTACTCATCCAGGAAATGCTGGAGGATGCCGACCGCCAGCTCGCCCTTGTTCTTATCGAGAACGATCGTTCCGGACTCGTCGCCTGCGTACCACTTCACGGGGAAGCCTTCGGTGCCTGCGCATGCCTCTTCCAGAGCAGCAAGCAGCTTCTTGGGCTCGGTCTTGAAGATGACGCGGTGGATGGGCTCGAACGCCTGCGCCGGGTCGTGGATGTTCTCGAGCTCGACGAGCGCGTATCTGGCCGGATGGTTCGAAAGGTCCACGCCGGGGTTGTTCTTCTTGAGCTCTTCGTAGCAGCTCTTCGCGGTCGCCAGAGAATGGTTGCCGTCGCCGACAGCGAAGACCATCGGCGTGCCCTTGAGACCCACGTACTTTTCGCCGACAGTCGCGGTGTACTCGGTGAGCGCCTTGTTGAAGTCGTCAACGTCTTTTCCTTCGACGAGCCAGCCGGTGATGTGGCCGCCGCCTTCCATAAGGTCGAAGTCATAAACTTTCTTCAGGCTGTTCTTCTTCGCGCCGATCGGCTCGATGAGCTTCTTGTCGTGGTCATCGCAGAGCATCAGAACATGCGGCAGCTCAATGGGAGCGTCGCGGCGGACTCTCTGACGGGGCGGAATGCGCTCGGGAACCGTGCGCTCGGTCGCGCGGATGGCAGACGTTGCGCCGGGGTTATAGTCATACGTGTCAAGGTCGACCATACCCACTAAGCCTTCGCGGATGGAGCCGTTTTCAAGCGTTCTTTCAACATAGATGAAGCTGTTGGGATACTCGGTAAACACGCCGTCTTCCATGTACTTCTTCATGGTGGCGTTAATTTCTGCCGTGTGCGCAGCTTCCTTTTCAGTGCCGAGCTCAGCTTCAGGGAGAATGAGGTTGATCGTGGAGACAGCGCCCTCGGCGTTCTTTCTCACGCGATCCCAGTACGCCTGGTTGGAGGTGAACTGGTCGCAGGCGATGACGGCCCACTTTTCCATATGGTCGGTCTTCGGCAGCAGAATGTTTGCGGGTAAGAATGCGTTCATAGTATTTTTTCACCTTTCATTTTCATAAGTTTTTTCGCGGAAACAAAAGGACGTTGCGACAAAATCAAAGCGCGGCGCGGATGGCCGAAAGAAGCTCGTCATACGTTTCAAACGCCGGAAGCTGCGGGTAATCGTTCTTGATCTTCTCCGTCGAGCGGAAGAGGAAGCCCGCCTTGCCGGCGAGGATCATGTCAAGGTCATTGTAGCTGTCGCCGCTCGCGATCGTATCGTAGCCGATGGACTGGAAAGCCCGGACGGTTGTGAGCTTCGTGTCCTTGCAGCGCATTTTAAAATCAGAAATAAAGCCGTCTTCGCTGATGACAAGGTTATTGCAGAGAATCGTCGGCCAGCCGAGCTTTTTCATGAGCGGCTTTGCAAATTCTTCAAACGTATCGCTCAAAATGACAACCTGCGTCACCTCGCGCAGACTGTCTAAGAATTCCTTCGCGCCCGGCAGCGGGTCAATCTTCGCGATGACATTCTGCGCATCCGCGAGCTTCAGCCCGTGCTCCTTGAGAATGCCGAGCCGCCAGCGCATGAGCTTATCGTAATCGGGCTCGTCGCGCGTGGTTCTCCGCAGCTCCGGAATGCCGCTTTCTTCGGAAAACGCGATCCAGATTTCGGGCACCAGCACGCCCTCCAAGTCCAGACAAACCATGTTCATATCCATACCTCCTGTCAGGAAAGACTGTTTCCTGCGGAGACAAATCCGGACGGGAAACTCAAAAATTGTCATAGCGCCTAAAAATTTTACAGCTATAATTATTATACAGGATTTCGCCAAAAAAGCAATCTCAATTTCTCCTGTTCCTGTGCGTTTTGCAGAATAATTGGCGGCCGCGCCGTACATACTACGGATGTGTTCATAAAAAGGAGGAAGTAACATGGATACCTTGGCATTGATTCTGGCCATTGTCGGCGCAGTCAACTGGGGTCTGGTCGGCTTTGCGCGGTTCGACCTGGTCGCGTGGATCTTCGGCGGCCAGACCGCGAGCGTCAGCCGCATCGTCTACGCGGTGGTCGGTCTCGCCGGGCTCTGGTGCATCACGCTTCTGTTCCGCAGAAGCAGAAAATCAGAGGCCTGAACAAAAATTCCCGGTCGCAGGAAAACGCCTACGTCCGGGAATTTTTCTGTTATTTGAGGTTGCAGCGGATGATGCACTCGAAGCTCTTACCGCCGTAGGTGGTGGAGACAGTCGTCGTGCCCTTGCCGGTCGCAGTGACAACACCGTCGGCGTCGACTGTGCACACGCCGGTATTGCCGGAGCTCCACGAGAGCCCCTTGATGCGGTTTCCGTCCGCGTCCTTGAGAGAAATCTTGAAGTATTCGCCGAGGAACGCCATCGTCACGTCCGAATGGCTGATCGTGCAGCCCTCCGCGTCCGCTTCCGCACCGGATTCTGCGCTGGAGCCGAGCTTGCAGCGGACGATACATTCAAGCCTTGTGCCGCTGAACTCCGCGCGCACGGTCGTCGTGCCGCTGCCAACGGCGGTAATGGTGCCGCTGGAGGAGACCGTCGCAACGGATGCGTTTTCGCTCGTAAACGTCACCTGCGCGCCGTCGGGAAGATTATTGACGATCAGCGGCGCCTGCTCGCCGGGATAGAACAGCGTCATATCCGTCGAGTTGAGCGCGGGTGCAAGCTCTTCTTCGCTCGAGGTCTGCTCTTCCTCCGCAATAAAGTCGCAGGTTACAAGGCACGTTGCCGTCTGGCTGCCGCAGGTCGCGGTGATGACCGCCGTACCGCCGTTTACCGCAACGACCTTTCCCTGCTGGTTGACCGTTGCGATCGTCTCATCACTCGACGAGAACGTCACATCCTCGTTGCATGTCTCAGGAAGCTTCTGCACCGTAATATTATAGAATCGCTCGGGCTCGTCAAAGGTAATGGAGCTTGTCGCGAGCGTCAATCCCTCGCACACAATGACCGCCTCCGGCTCCTCCTCCGCCTCTTCGGGCTGATAGTCCTCTTCGTTCATATACTGCCGCTCGGTGGGTGCGGCGGGCACGGGCTCTTCCTGCGCAGGCTGCTCCGGCTGAACCTCTGCTTCCTGCTCCTGCATGCTCACAGGCTCGGACGGGCCCAAGAATTTCGGGAACCAGCTGAGCTGATAGAACGCGAACGCCGCGCCCATCAAAACGGCAAGTCCCAAAATCACGCAGATCGTGACCATCATCCACTTTGGGATCTTATACGGGTTTTCCACGGGCTGTTTTTCCTCTTTTGCTTTCTTCGGGCTCTGCGCAAAGCGACCGCCCTTCTTTTTGCTGAATTTTCCGCCGTGTCCGCCTGCCGGCTTGTAGGCCGCGGGCATGACGGGCTGCGGCTCGGCTGCGCCGGGCTGCACGGCCTTTCCGCAAAGCGGACACTGGCCGAGCGCGGCGTCAAACTCCGTGCCGCAGAATTCGCATTTTCTTAATTTCATGCAAATCCTCCGTTACGCTGCGCGCAGGAAAAAGCACCGTGCGCGCGGGGCTTGTCACAGACGATGCTGTGATTTTCTGATACCTATCGCGTATCATACCACACCTTTCGACAAATTCCAACCCCAATGTACAATATCTTGTATTGCATTTTTATCGAATATCGCTTAAAATAATAGGACGTATGAAAAGGAGGCGAACCATTTGGCCGAACTCAAACTCATTTCGCCGCTGCTGTCCAATATGGAGGTGGTCGAGTGTCTGAGTGTCCGCGGCGCAGCCGCAGTATATATTGTCAAAAGCACCAAGAGCGGTCAGACCTACATCCTCAAGCACATCTCCGTACCGGAGTCGCAGAAGCAGGTCGACGCGCTGATGTTCACCGGCGCCGCCGCCACGACCGAGGACGCGCAGAAATATTATGAGCAGGTCGTCTCGGATTATCAGACCGAGCTCACCACGCTCGAAGCGCTCTCCGCAAGCCCGAACCTTGACTGCTTCCGCAGCTATCAGATCGCACCTAAGGAAGACGGCGTGGGCTACGATATGTATCTGCTGGCCGAGCACCGCAAGACGCTCGTCGATTACCTGGCGGACAACGCCATGACAAAGCTCTGCGCGGTAAACTTAGCCATGGACCTTTGCAGCGCGCTCATCGACCTTCGGAACGCGGGACTCATTCACCGCGACGTAAAGCCGTCCAACATCTACTTAAATGCGCAGGGGCATTTCCTGCTCGGCGACCTCGGCATCGCGAAAATCGACGATCTCAAATACTGCACCATGCCCGAGAGCATGCTCAGCTCCTACTCCGCGCCGGAGCTGTTCAGTCTGCTCGGCACGATCGAGCCGACGACGGATATCTACTCCGTGGGCCTCATTCTCTACCGGATCTTCAACGGCAACCACGCGCCCTTTGAGGACGAAAACACGTCTGCAAAGGCTGCCGACCGCCGCAGGGTCACGGGCGAGGCGCTCCCCGTCCCAATGTACGCGGACTACGAAATTTCCGAGATCATCCTCAAGGCCTGCGCCTTCAAGCCCGAAGACCGGTACCAGACGCCGCAGGAGCTCAAGGACGCGCTGGTCGAGTACATGAAGCGCAACCAGCTCGACGATACGCTCATCGTTCCCCCCATCGCGGGCGAGCACGAGCCGGTCGACCTCACGCAGGAAGAAGAGGTCGAGCCCGTCCAGTTTGCGGACACCGAGGCCATGCCGGAGGATTTTAAGGAAAACTTCTCGCCGGATACACAGATGCTCAACGACCTCATCGACTCCGTCCACAAAGAAGCGCTCAAGGACCCCGATGGCTACGGCATCGCGGGCTCTCTGGAGCCGGACGAGGAGGACGACGCGCCGCTGGACGATTCGGGCTCTCCCCCCAAAAAGCGCAGAAAGAAGAGCCGCTGGCTCCCCATTGCGCTTTGCTGCCTGCTTCTGATCGCGGGCATCGGCGCGGCGGTCTACTTCTTCATCATCGCGCCCAGCAACATCCACATTGACGACATTACCCTTCTTGATGCGGGCACGGATCATCTGACCGTGCAGGTCGATTCCGCCGAAAAGGACGGCTCGTTCCAGGTTGTCTGCTCCGACACCTACGGGAACAAGTTCCACCAGAGCTTTCAGGCAAATACCGGCCTCACGTTCTCCGGCCTCGTGCCCGGCACGCAGTACACTGTGACCATTGAGCCTGCCAACGGCGAAAAGCTGACCGGCAACTACTCGATCATGGCGACAACGCTGGCGCAGACGGAAATTCTGAGCTTCACCGCGACCGCCGTCTCCGTGACACAGGCCGAGCTGAACCTCATCATCCTGGACGGTCCCGACCCCGGCAGCTGGACGGTCAGCTATACGGCGGAGGGCTTAGAGCCCCAGACGACGACCTTCTCCGGCCACAGCACTGTCATTGCGGGCCTTCAGTCCGGCACCGAATACACCTTCACGCTGCAGGAGCCCGAAAACACGAAGCTCATCGGCCAGACACAGGCCACGTTCTCGACGGTTCCGACCGTCAGCATCGTCCCGCCGCTGTCGGTTGCGATTTCGAGCTCGTCCGCAATTCTCTCGTGGAACATTGAGGGCGACGCACCAGAGAGCTGGACCGTCACGATCACAGGCGCAGACGATTACTCCGACACGCAGATCGTTTCCACGCCGTCTGTCACCTTTGAGGGTCTCACCCCGGGCGAAACGTATGAGGTCATCATCTCCACGCCCACGATGCTGCAAAGCGTCTCGACCACCATCACGCCGAACATCACGAAGCTCTCCTCGTTCACAGCGAACGTCGACGGCGAAGAGCTCGTGCTCGACTGGACGTGCGAGGTCGACCCGGCGGAGCCCGGCTGGACGCTCGAGGCAAAGATCGCGGGAATCGATACGCCCGTCACACTTCCCGAGACAGAGGAAGCGCCTGTTCGCATTCCGCTTTCCGATCTTGTACCGGACGCGGACTATACGTTCACCGTAGCGCTCAAGAGCGGCGAAAAGCTCGAGGGTGAGACGAAAACGACGTATCACTCCCCCGCCGTCACGGACAAGTACACCGACCACGGCATGGCGGGCACATATCTTGGCTTCTTCCTGAAGCCCGCGAATGTGGAAACTGTCAACAGCACGAACATTTCCACCACGCGCAACAACTATTACACCATCAACGAGCAGATGGCCTTTGCGCTGCAGACGCTCGTGACGCTCGACACAAAGGCGGAGGAAGATATCGCCGTCATGCTTGTTGTCCGCGACGAGGCGGGCAAGCTTGTAAGCTTCGAGGAGTCGCAGCGGCAATGGAGCACGATGTGGGAGAAAAATCTCTTCGTCGGTACGCTCTCGAGCATGCCGCAGAAGGCCGGAACCTACACGCTTGAAATCTACTTCAACCATAAGCTCGTCACCACCAAGGACTTCAACGTCCGCGAATCGTAACTGCAAAACACAGCCACCGGCAGAGCCGGTGGCTGTGTTTTTTTGCCGTCGATCATCCAGCAAGGCGCGTCCCACGCGCGGCGGAAATCAGCGCTTTCCAATTTTTTTCGGGGCGTGCGGCAATGGCAGTTGCAATATCCGGGAATTCACAGTATAATACCGGTGAATCAAACAAAATTTCGGAGGTGAATATGTTTTTTCTTGCGCATATTGCCGAAGACGGAAGAGAACAGACTGTAGCTGAGCATTTGCGCGGAACCGCCGCTCTGGCGAAGCGGTTTGCTGCAGTCTTTGGCGCGGAAGCAGATGCGGAGCTTGCGGGTCTGCTGCACGACATCGGAAAATGCACGCCCGAATTTCAGGCGCGGCTGCATGGCGGCGCGATCGTAGACCATTCGACAGCGGGCGCGAAGCTGGCCTTTTCCCGCCGGAACCTTCCCGCCGCGCTCGCCATCGCCGGACACCATGGCGGAATTCCGGATGTGGGCAATCCGAAAGCCGACGGACCGGACGAAGCCTCGCTCTTTGGCAGGATGCAGCGGCCGGTAAGCTTTGACCAATCGGCATTGCCGCCGCTGCCGGGTCCTGCGCCTGCCCCGTGGCTGACCTCTGATTGGATACAAAACGCGTTTTACACCCGGATGCTGTTTTCCTGCCTGGTTGACGCGGATTTTCAGGACACGCAGAATTTTATGGAGGGAGCCCCGGCGCCGCGCGGAGGGTCTGCCGCCATTTCGGAACTGCTGGACAAAGTGCGCAGCCGCGCGGCAACATATCTTGCATGCAAGCGGGAAAGTGCGATCGGCAGACAGCGCAATTCCGTGCTGCGCGCGTGCATCGATGGCGGACGGACGCTTCCGCCGGGGCTCTATACCTTGACCGTGCCGACCGGCGGCGGAAAGACATTTTCCTCTCTGGCCTTTGCGCTCGAGCAGGCCGCGGCGCAGAAGATGGACCGCGTCATTTACGTAATTCCCTACACTTCGATCATCGACCAGACCGTGTCTGTCTTTTCAGACCTTCTCGGAGCAGAAAACGTGCTGGCGCACTATGCCGGCACGGAATATCAGCTGGCAGAGCCCGAGGAGATGACCGGCGCGCAGTACCGGAAACTTCTGGCGAGCGAAAACTGGGACGCGCCTGTCGTCGTCACAACGGCAGTGCAGTTTTTTGAGTCGCTCTATTCCAATCGCCCCAGCCGCTGCCGGAAGCTGCATAACATCGCAGGCAGTGTTGTGATCTTCGACGAGGCGCAGACCATCCCGATTGATTATCTGCTGCCGTGTCTTTCCGCGATCGCGCAGCTGGTACAGTTTTACCATACGACCGCCGTCCTTTGTACGGCAACGCAGCCTGCGGTTGCGCCGCTTCTGAAGGAGCTCTCTCCCGCGCTTGCCATACGGGAAATTTGCCCGCATACCCAGGCGCTGTACACCGCGCTGCGCCGAACAACGCCGGCCGATTTGGGACATATTTCTCTTGAGGCGATGGGCCGCCGCCTGACGCAGGACACGCAGATGCTCTGCGTCGTCAATCGCCGGAGCACGGCGCAGGAGCTCTATGACGCGCTGCCGGAGGAAGGGCGCTATTGCCTGACCACGCTTCTTTGCGCGCACGACCGCAAACGGCAAATTTCAGAAATTCGCGAGCGTCTGGCAAGGGGCCTTGCGTGCCGCGTGGTATCCACCTCTCTGATTGAAGCGGGCGTGGACGTGGATTTTCCGGTCGCCTATCGAGAAGACTGCGGACTCGATTCGCTTCTGCAAACCGCCGGGCGCTGCAACCGGGAAGGAAAGCGGCGTACAGATGAGAGCCTCGTATACCGCTTTTCACTAGACGGCAAGAATCTGCCGGTCATGCTTCTTAAAAATCTCAGCGCGCTGCAGTACGCGGCCAGAAAGCATACCGATCTGTCCTCGCCGGAGGCCATCTATGCGTATTTTGAAGAACTTCTCCGGCTCAAGGGCGCTGACGCGCTGGATAAGAGGGGAATATTGGAGGCAACAGAGCATGGCATTGACGGCTGCATGCTGCCGTTTGCGCAGATTGCCGGACGCTTTCACCTGATCGAAGCGCCGACCCGAACGATCTACCTGCCAATCGGAGCTGGTGCGCCGCTTTGTGAACGCCTGCAAAAAGGCGAGGTCAGCCGGACATTTCTTCGGAAGCTCGGGCAGTTCAGCGTCGCGTGCTACGAGCCGCAGTTTCGCGCGCTGGATGACGCGGGAGCACTGGAGCTGCTGCCGGATGGGTCGGCAATTCTGATGGATTTGTCAAAATACGACGAGAAAACCGGCCTTGCCATGAACCTAGAGACAGGCGTTGGTATTTTTATCTGATAGGAGGAAGGGATTTGTATGAACGTACTTCTGTCCGCGAACCGAAAGCTTGCTGGGAAAGGAGGTGGTGCCCATGTCGATGTTCATTGAGGTCTGGGGCGATTACGCCTGCTTCTCCCGTCCGGAAATGAAGACCGAACGCGTCAGCTATGATGTCATCACGCCCTCTGCCGCGCGCGGGCTGGTGGAGGCCATCTACTGGCACCCTGGACTCCGGTACACTGTCGACCGCATCTATCTGTTAAATCCCATCCGCTTTACGAACATCCGCCGCAACGAGGTCAAGTCCACGCTTCTGGCCTCTGCGGTTCTTCAGGCGGCAAAGGGCGGAAAAGCGCCCGCGCTCTATACGGCGCAGGAGATCCAGCAGCGCGCGGCGATGGTCCTGCGGGATGTTCACTATGTAATCGAGTGCCATTTTGACCTGACAGACAAGGCCGCCCCCGGCGACAACGCGGGCAAGTTCCAGGATATTCTGCGCCGGAGGCTTGCAAAGGGCCAGTGCTACCACACGCCGTATTTTGGCTGCCGCGAATTTCCGGCATGCTTCCGCGAATGGCCGGGCGGCGCAATTCCTGCCATCAGTCTGACGCAGGAGCTCGGCTGGATGCTCTACGATCTGGACTACGCGGACCCGCAGGATATCCGGGCGCAGTTCTTCAGAGCCCATTTAGAGCGCGGCGTGCTGGACTGCCGGAACGTGGAGGTGGTCACATGATCTTGCAGGCGCTCACTGCGTATTACGAGGAAATGCTCCATAAAGGCAAAATCTCCGCCCCCGGCTGGGACGAGACGTTCCGCGTGAGCTTCCAGCTGGAAATCGATGACACGGGCGCGCTGGTCGACGTCATCGACTGCCGGGAGCCGGCAACCAGCGGAAAAAAGCAGGTGCTTCTCCCCCGTCAGATGCGCGTCCCCGCGCATAAACTGCGCTCGTCCGGCATTTCTGCAAACTTTCTCTGCGATAACGCCAGCTACATGCTGGGCGCAGACGAAAAGGGCAAGCCGGAGCGCGCAAAAAAGTGCTTTGAGGCCTGCGCGGCGCTCCACCATGCGCTGCTGGACGATGTGGACACGCCGGCGGCAAGGGCCGTGCTCGCCTTCTTTGACACCTGGAAGTCGGAGCTTGCGCCAAGCCATCCCTTGCTCCAAAGCCGCTGGAAGGATGTGACCGGGAACGCGAATTTTGTCTTTTCCTACGACGGCGCAAGCGGCCGCCATCCGGTCACAGAGGACCCCGAACTACAGGCCGCGTGGCAACGGCACTATCAGGCGGGGAACCCGGACGCGCCCAGCGCACAGTGTCTGATCACGGGAAAAACCGCGCCGATCGTGGCGACGCATCCTGCCATCAAGGGCGTGCGCGGCGCGCAGAGCTCGGGCGGCTCGCTGGTCTCGTTCAACGCGAACGCATATTGGTCCTACGGCCACGAATACTCGCAAAACGCGCCGGTCAGCGAATACGCGGCCTTTGCCTACACCACGGCGCTCAACGCACTGCTGGCCGACCGGAACCACTGCAAGGTGCTTGGCGACACGACCGTCGTCTGCTGGGCGGAAAACGCGGGCTCGGCGTACGCGGATCTTGGAACCATGGCGCTGTTCGGCATTCCGGCCGATTCCGGCATACAGGAAGAGGACGTCAGCCGGGCGCTGGCGCTTCTAGCGAAGGGACAGGCGTGTGAATTTCTGGAGCAGACGCTGCTTCCCACGCAGCACGTCTATTTTCTGGGGCTTACGCCGAACGCCGCGCGCATTTCCGTGCGGTTCTTCCTGCGAGACAGCCTTGCGCACTTCGCGGCGCATATCCGCGCGCACGAACAGGCGCTGGAGATCATCCGTCCCTCCTTCGACGCGCGCGCGAGGCTCTGCGTCTGGGACCTGGCGCGGGAAACGGCAAGACGCAGCTCCGACGGAAAATACGCCGATCCGGCGCCGCAGCTGGCGGGCGATCTGATGCGCGCGGTTCTGTCCGGTGGGCGCTATCCCGCAACCTTATTGAACGGCGTGACGCTCCGCATCCGCGCCGAGCACGAGATCACGCGCGGCAAGGCCGCGATTCTGAAGGCCTATTACACAAGAAATCCATCACCGCTCTGCCCAAAGGAGGTATTGACCGTGGAACTGAACGAGCAAAGCACCTATTGCCCTTACGTGCTCGGGCGGCTGTTTGCCGTATTGGAGGCTGTACAGGACGCCGCAAACCCCGGCATCAACACAACCATCAAGGACAAGTATTTCAGCTCCGCCTGCGCAACACCCGCCGTCGTCTTCCCGACACTCGTAAAGCTGGCGCAGAAGCATCTGCAAAAGCTGGCGCCGGGCAGCAAAATCTTCTATAACCAGCAGCTCACCGACCTCATGGGCAAGCTGTCGCAGCCGTATCCGGCGCACATGACGCTCCCGGAGCAGGGCGCGTTTGAAATCGGCTATTATCACCAGACACAGAAACGCTATGAGAAAAAAGACAAGGAGGATGAAAGCAATGGCAGCAATTAAGAACCGGTACGACTTTGTAATTCTCTTCGATGTAGAAAACGGAAACCCGAACGGCGACCCCGATGCGGGCAATATGCCGCGCGTTGACCCGGAGACGGGCTTCGGCCTCGTGACCGACGTCTGCCTGAAGCGGAAAATCCGAAACTACGTGCAGACAGTCAAGGAAGCGGACCCGTTCTATCAAATCTATATCCGCGAGGGAACCCCTCTCAACACCAGCGACAACGCGGCCATCGAAGCGCTCGGCATCGATCCGGATCTGAAAAAAGCAAAGCAAAAGGATCCGGGCATCGATGAAAAGCTGCGCGGCTGGATGTGCGAGCACTATTACGACATCCGTACCTTCGGCGCGGTCATGACGACGTTTGTGAAGGGCGCGCTCAACTGCGGGCAGGTCCGCGGTCCCGTGCAGCTCGGCTTCGCCCGCTCCGTCGACCCCATCGTCCCGCAGGAGGTTACGATCACACGTGTCGCCATTACAACAGAAGCCGACGCTGCCAACAAAAAAACGGAGATGGGCAGCAAGCACATCGTCCCCTATGGCCTTTACCGCGCAGAGGGCTATGTCTCGGCAAATCTCGCCCGCAAGACGACCGGCTTCTCTACGGATGATCTGGAGCTTCTCTGGACGGCAATTCTCAACATGTTTGAAAACGACCACTCCGCCGCGCGCGGCAAGATGGCGGTGCGCGAGCTCATCATCTTCCGGCACGACTCCGAGCTTGGCTGCGCGCCGTCCTATAAGCTCTTTGAGGCCGTTCATGTCGCGCGGAAAGAGGGCGTAGAGATTCCGCGCAGCTATCAGGATTATACGGTTACGGTTTCCGAGCCTCTGCCGGAAGGAGTGCACTGCGAAAGGAGATCGTAATGTACAGCCCGGACGACTGCCTGATGATCTCTGGTCTGCAGCACTTCCGATTCTGCAGGAGGCAGTGGGCACTCATTCACATCGAGCAGCAATGGGCGGAAAATCTGCGCTCGGTGGAGGGAAATCTTCTGCATGAGCGCGCGCACAACGAACATCTGCGCGAGTCGCGGGGCGATTTGCTCATCGTCCGCGGCCTTCGCGTGCAGTCGCTCACGCTGGGGCTTACAGGGCAATGCGACGTGGTGGAGTTCCGGCGCGATGATACGCGGGGCGTAACGCTCTGCGGAAAAGAAGGCGCGTGGCTTCCCTACCCCGTGGAATATAAGCACGGCGCTGCCAAGCAGGACGGAAGCGATGCCTTGCAGCTGTGCGCGCAGGCGATGTGTCTGGAGGAAATGCTCGTGTGCGAAATCCCGTCCGGCGCGCTTTTTTACGGCGAAACGCGCCGCCGCTTGCCGGTCAGCTTCACACAGGAGCTGCGCGAGGAGGTGCGGCAGGACGCGGCGCAGATGCACAATCTGTATCGCCTGGGCCACACCCCGCACGTAAGGCCCACGAAGTCCTGCAATGCGTGCTCGCTCAAGGAGCTGTGTCTGCCGCGGCTGCAAAAAAGCGGCTCGGTGCAGGAGTATCTGCGGGAAAGCATGGAGGAAACGCCATGAGAAAGCTTCTCAATACGCTGTTCGTCACCAGTGAAGACGCCTATTTGACGATCGACGGTGAAAACGTCGTTGTGAACCGGGAAAAGCAGGAGGTCGCGCGCTTTCCGCTGCATACGCTTTCCGGAATCATCTCATTTGGCTACGCGGGCGCGTCGCCTGCGCTGATGGGAGGCTGCGCCAGACGCGGCGTGAGCTTGAGCTTCTGTACGCCTACCGGACGCTTCCTTGCCCGGAGCGTCGGCGAGGAAAACGGGAACGTACTTTTGCGGCGCATGCAGTACCGCGCGGCGGACGATCCGGCGCACAGCTGCCGCATCGCGCGCAACATGATCTTCGGCAAGCTCCACAACGCGCGCTGGAGCATTGAGCGCACAAAGCGGGACCACGCGCTCCGGGTCGATATCGAGCGGCTTCAGGCTTCGATCGACCAAATCAAGGCACTCTATCCGATCGTTGCCGAGGAACTCTCCATGGAGTCTCTGCGCGGCAGCGAGGGCATTGGCGCAAAGGCATATTTTGATGTGTTTGATGAAATGATCCTGCAGAACAAGGCGGATTTTTACTTCCGGGCGCGAAGCCGGCGGCCGCCGCTGGACAATGTCAACGCGCTGCTCTCGTTTGCATACAGCCTGCTCGCGAACGACTGCGCCGCCGCGCTGGAGGCTGTGGGACTCGACGCGTACGTCGGTTTTCTGCACCGCGACCGCCCCGGCAGAACCTCGCTGGCGCTTGATCTCATGGAAGAGCTCCGTCCTTGCCTTGCGGACCGCTTTGTGCTCTCGCTCATCAACAACCGCATCCTGCAGGCTGGTGATTTTGAGCATACAGACAGCGGCGCCGTGCTTCTGACCGACGCTGGCCGAAAGAAATTCTTGCAGGCCTGGCAGGCGCGCAAACGCGAGACGATCACGCATCCTTACTTAAAAGAGAAGCTCGCATGGGGTCTTGTGCCATATGTGCAGGCGCTGCTGCTGGCGCGGTATCTGCGGGACGATCTGGACGCGTATCCGCCGTTCTTGTGGAAGTGAGGGCTTTTCTATGATGGTGCTCATTACCTACGATGTGAATACCGAGGATTCCGGCGGAAGAAAACGCCTGCGGCAGATCGCAAAGCAATGTGTGAACTATGGTCAGCGCGTGCAAAACTCGGTCTTTGAATGTCTGGTCGATGCCGCCCAGTGCAAGCAGCTCCAGCACAAGCTGCTTGCGATCATGGACGAGGAAAAGGACAGCCTACGCTTTTATTACCTTGGAAACAAGTATGAAACCCGCATCGAGCACTTCGGCGCAAAGGCGGGCTACGCTCCGGAGGGCGCGCTCATTATCTGATGCGAACCGGAAGCGTTCCGGTTTTCCCCGGGAGGTTCGCACCGCGCAAGGCCGGAAATAGCGGCTGCTTTCCCTTTGCCCAACACGCGGCAACGCCGCTCTTTGTTTGGCTTTGCAGAAATTTTGTAGCTTTTGCGCAAATTTTCCGGGAATATTTCGGCAATTTTGCTGTCGCACCCCGCAAGGGGTGCGTGGATTGAAATGTTCCATGCAGACGATCTGGACAGCCGGGAGATTCTGTCGCACCCCGCAAGGGGTGCGTGGATTGAAATGACTCGGTGCTTTCTTGCACATCCATGGGAATGAGTCGCACCCCGCAAGGGGTGCGTGGATTGAAATCCACTCACCATCGCGGGAATAGCCGCCGTCCTCAAGTCGCACCCCGCAAGGGGTGCGTGGATTGAAATCCCGGCAGGGCGCTTTCAGGGCCCGCAGGGCCTCGAGTCGCACCCCGCAAGGGGTGCGTGGATTGAAATTCTTTTTGTAGATAGAGATAACCATACGGGCTAGTCGCACCCCGCAAGGGGTGCGTGGATTGAAATCGAGCCGTCGGAGATGGTGAACGATGAGACCTGGTCGCACCCCGCAAGGGGTGCGTGGATTGAAATAAAAGCTGCCACCTTACTCATGCCGCCATACAACCGTCGCACCCCGCAAGGGGTGCGTGGATTGAAATTTCGCCGCTACAGTCAGGCAGCATCCTCGTGGAAGTCGCACCCCGCAAGGGGTGCGTGGATTGAAATTCAAAAAGCTCGCAAAGGCGATGAAGTAAGGGGGGTCGCACCCCGCAAGGGGTGCGTGGATTGAAATTTCACATACACAACCGGCGCATTCATGTCCCAGAGGTCGCACCCCGCAAGGGGTGCGTGGATTGAAATATCATGGCGGAGTGGGAGGGATTCGAAGCATATAGTCGCACCCCGCAAGGGGTGCGTGGATTGAAATGCGTTCCTCCTCTCCAAGTTTTCCGTCCTCGAGCGTCGCACCCCGCAAGGGGTGCGTGGATTGAAATCAGTTGGACAAAGAAAACCGCCGTATGATCTGGGTCGCACCCCGCAAGGGGTGCGTGGATTGAAATATCGCTTTTGCAAGTTTCTTCAAGAGGTCATCGGTCGCACCCCGCAAGGGGTGCGTGGATTGAAATTGATAGGACTTGCTGTTTCCGCTACAAGACATTTGTCGCACCCCGCAAGGGGTGCGTGGATTGAAATCATCACGTTTGCCTATCACAAACTGCGCTGCGCGGTCGCACCCCGCAAGGGGTGCGTGGATTGAAATTTCCAGGCCGTCGGGGCGACCGTCGGGGTAAACAGTCGCACCCCGCAAGGGGTGCGTGGATTGAAATGATGGCGTACTGGTCGCCCTGCATAATGGTAAGGGTCGCACCCCGCAAGGGGTGCGTGGATTGAAATAGCTCATGCAGAATACGCCGGACGGCGATGTGCGTCGCACCCCGCAAGGGGTGCGTGGATTGAAATATTTCCGTCCAGATGGCCTCGGGGGCGACGCCCGGTCGCACCCCGCAAGGGGTGCGTGGATTGAAATTGCTTTCTGTGCTCCGCGCCGACGATGGAAAACGTCGCACCCCGCAAGGGGTGCGTGGATTGAAATATGCTGGGCGTGGGCGCATACTCGGACAACGAGGTCGCACCCCGCAAGGGGTGCGTGGATTGAAATAATCGTGACAAAATCAACAAATAGACCGTATATGTCGCACCCCGCAAGGGGTGCGTGGATTGAAATAGTAGGGAGGGCGCAATGGGACAGAATGTAACCAGTCGCACCCCGCAAGGGGTGCGTGGATTGAAATTGAAAGCCGTTGGCTGTACGCTTACGATTTCTGAGTCGCACCCCGCAAGGGGTGCGTGGATTGAAATTTCGACTGTTACGCCGAAGTAATTTGCGACCTTCCGTCGCACCCCGCAAGGGGTGCGTGGATTGAAATCGGCTGGTTTGCTGGCGGATATGCGCAAAATCGCGTCGCACCCCGCAAGGGGTGCGTGGATTGAAATCGTGCTTCTGCCAATTGCGGGCGTGGTATCCTGCGTCGCACCCCGCAAGGGGTGCGTGGATTGAAATGGAAAAACCGTATTTCTGTCGCGCGAAGAAGCCGAGGTCGCACCCCGCAAGGGGTGCGTGGATTGAAATGGGAGCATACGGGCTCCGCCATACACGCCTCAAGGTCGCACCCCGCAAGGGGTGCGTGGATTGAAATAATTTCCCTCCTTACTGCATTTAATATGAACGTCGTCGCACCCCGCAAGGGGTGCGTGGATTGAAATCTTCCCGTCGTGCTCTACGAGGACATACCCGGATGTCGCACCCCGCAAGGGGTGCGTGGATTGAAATTTATCTGGCAGGGCAGCGGCCAACGCGTCCAGGAGGTCGCACCCCGCAAGGGGTGCGTGGATTGAAATCCGGAGCCGACGGAAGAGGAAAAGGCAGCGACCCGTCGCACCCCGCAAGGGGTGCGTGGATTGAAATAAGGAGGCCGTGGACTTCATCCCGCGAAAAAACGGTCGCACCCCGCAAGGGGTGCGTGGATTGAAATTTCGATGGTAGAAGCGTCCGGCGCTTTCGACGCGGTCGCACCCCGCAAGGGGTGCGTGGATTGAAATTGCTGCGCAGAGATGCCGCTCTCCGTGACGGACTGGTCGCACCCCGCAAGGGGTGCGTGGATTGAAATCAGCGATGCTATCCGCTGCGGTTTGTGGACTTCACGGTCGCACCCCGCAAGGGGTGCGTAGATTGAAATATGTGGCAGGACATGATGACGCGCGAGCAGCTCGGTCGCACCCCGCAAAAAGAGGGCCGGTCACTCGTGCGCCTGTTGGCTCGCGGATGACCGGCCCTGCGTCTGTGCGTCAAGCCCGGGTTATATTCTAATTGTTTACTTCGGCAAAAGCCCGGATAGGAACGCATGATTCCAAACGGAAGAAGCGAAAGCACATCCAGGCATCGCGCGGACCGACGGCAGGACGCGTTTACATACAGACGATTTTCCGGACGGTATTCGCGGTTCTGATTGTCAGCTTCGAGCCAATATCCGCGCGGGCCGTCTTCGGCCACCAGTTGGTTTTCTGATACTCCTTTCGGCTGAATGACCAGAACACAGCGGACCGATATTCCTGTATTTGTTCCAATCACTCTTTCGGCGCGCCAATCTCGTGATACACTTCCTGGAAAGTTACAGGCGGCAGGAGGAAAACGAGGTTATCGTAAATTTCCTGATTCTCCGTTCCCCACCAATCCGGGGCATGGCGCAGAATGTCCGCAAGCTCCTCCTGTAAAATAACAAAAACGGGAATATCCAGGCCAAATTCACACTGCATCATGCGCTCGATGCGGTCGGCCAGCGCTGCCGCATCCGCTTCCTCGCAGGAAAAGACTACGTTTCCGCTGTTCAGCCAAGTCTTAACCTCCAGAAATCCGGCCGCTTCAAAGCATTTCTTCAACTCCGCCATCGGCACTTTGTTTTTGCCGCTGATGTTGATGCCCCGCAGCAGAGCGATATGCCGCTTCATCCAGTTCACCTCGCGTCACATTTTTTGCAGTCCGGCCCGCAGCAGCCGATCTGTTGGGTTGTGTGTTTTATAGCTGCTTCCGCAAATCTGCATCAAAGCAATTTTTTCGTGTAATAGTGCCGTTGTCCGGTGTACGGATATTCTTCGAGGGTAAAAACCTCCCGGTAGTCATGCTTTTTGTAAAATGCAGGTGCCTGAAAGGAAAAGTTGTCCACAAAGGCTATTTGCAGCCACGTTTTCTGGCCTCTTCCTCCGCGGCCTGAAGCAGCTTGCCTCCGATCCCCTGGCCCCGGAGCTGTTCGCTGACAAAAAGAAATTGGATGCAAAGCCAATTGCCAAAGGTTTCTCCCGTCAATCCCGCAAGCATCCTGTCCGCCTCGTCTTCCAGAAAGACGCCGATGGGAACATTTTGGGATGCCTCGCGGCGGCTGAGATTATACGCTTTCAGCAGCCCATAGATCTCATGGATATCGCGCGCATCTCCATCATCTGTTATTCTAAAATTCATACATCATAGCTCGTAACACACATGGCCGTTTTTTTCTCCGTTCAAAAAACAGACGCTGTACAAACCGATTTGACCGGATTGCACCGCGTCTATGCGTCCGGCATTTTGATATCGACGGTTCTGCCGTCTTTGAAATGAATCACACAGGCGTATCTGCACTTCGGGCAGAACAGAGGAAAGTCTTCCAGCACCGTGTGTGGCCGGACCTGTGTTCTCGTCTTGCCGCCGCATCTGGGGCAGCGAAGCCACTGCAAACTCGATTGAAGCTCTTCCTTTTTGTCCATTCCGTATTCCCTTGAGGCCCACACGGCCCGCGCCGCCGGTTCTTCCTTCGTGCGCTTGTTCTTGGGGCCATGGCCTGTGGTCTTTCGTTGTCAATATACACCGTTCGATATGTATCATTAATTATACTTAGAGAAAGCAGCTTTGTCAATAGGCGCGCGCCGCGCCTTCGGCGGAGAGGCTATCATGACAGAATATAAACAGGCAAGTCCTTTCTTGGCACAGTGATCGTCGAACCGAATACGATCCATTGATTTGTGCTGCTTTTCCGATTCCGGCGCACCATCAGCATCTGCCGGTCTTTTTGAATAAATTCCCCTTCCGCTCCTCGCACGCCGTTACATAGCCTGCATCGGCGGCTTTGATACTGTCTTCCTTCAGTCGTTCCGCCGCAGTCAAAAACCGCTTCACATCCCAGCGGCGCACACGGCAATGCAAGATTCGGCAGAAAGGGTGGTTTGTCTCCGCTGCAAGAATCCCCAGATGTACCTTGTTTTCCGCACAGTATGTACACAGCTTCTCTGCATAGTCGACTGCCGTATAGGAACAGTACAGCAGCGACCAACGCTTTTGCCGAACCACATTGGGAACTTGTCGGAAGCGTGCGCGAAGTTCTTCCTGCTTTTGCGCCAGCGCTTCCGCTTTGAACCGCTCCACGTGTTCAGGCCACGAATAATGGAATATCAGATTGATCAGGAAGCGAAACGCGTGCGGCTGCGTTCCGGTTTGCTGCAAATGAAAGGTCGGCTTCAAGAGCCGCTCGTAGTTTTCCAGCACCTCGTAATTGTTGTGATAAAGAGAAAGCTCCGCCTGATCGCCGCACAGCATCCACGTATCTTCTCCGCACCGAATGCACACACTGTCCTGCTTAACACCAAGAAGCTGCGCGTGGTTGACAAAGATCAGTGCGTAAAGCTCGCCGGTCATTGCGCCAAACCACCGCAGAAGATCCATATATGCATCCATATGCTTTGCATCATCGCAGGAAATGCCCGCACGGACAATCGCTCTGCGCCCGCAAAGCCAGCAGCGTTTCAGATCCGTTCGATATTCCGTCAGCATCTCAAATTCTGCATCCGGAATTTTGGAAACTTCCGCGCAGTCGCGGTCATGGATTCGCTTTTCGACCGAAGAATAGGCATGCCGCATTGCCCGGTTGCTCATCAGGCTGTCTCTGCGCCGCTTCTCCGGCGATACCCGCGCGGTTTGCACCGCCTTTTCCTGCCCGCGCTGCGGCTTTTCCGACTTTGGTTCGCTTTCTGAATTCTGCATCTGTGCAAGCAAGCTCGGAAAAGTCTTCGCGCTGATAGTTTCTGGCAACCTTCGGCGTACGCTTCATCTCTATAACCATTGTATCGGGAAAACGGCAGTTGAAAAGCATTTTCACACAGAAGTCTTTCTGCTCCTGCTTTCCTTTTGCTTCATCCGAATAAGAAGTATTACACGCAGACGGCCGATCAGGAGGACCTCATTTCCATCGGCACCATCGGCCTCATCAAGGGTATCTCCACGTTCGATGCCAGCAAGGGCGCAAGGCTTGCCACATACGCTGCCAGATGTGTTGAGAATGAAATCCTGATGTATTTTCGGTCTCAGAAGAAGACGGCCTCGGATGTTTCGCTTTCCGAGTGCATTGAAACAGGCAAGGACGGCACATCGCTTTCGCTCATGGACGTGATCGACTCGGAGGAAGACCTCTTTGAAGACCTGAGCGCGCGGGAGATGCACGGAAAGCTCCGCGAAATCATGCAGCAGGTGCTCACGCCGCGCGAGCGGGAAATTCTCACGCTCCGCTATGGGCTTTCCAACCAGCCGCCGCAGACCCAGCGTGAGCTTGCCGCGCGCTGCGGCATCAGCCGGAGCTATGTATCGCGCATTGAGAAAAAAGCGCTCAAGAAGCTCGAAGACGCACTCTCTCCATTCCGTCCGGACGACTGAGGCGCGCATGCAAAACCCTCTGCATGGTCATCCATACAGAGGGTTTCATCTTAGCCGCGATAAACCATATGATAAAATACGCCGTCGCCCGCCGAGGTTACCTGATGAATCAGCTCTCCCGTAATGCGAAAGCCCGCCTTTTCATAACACCGAACGGCTCTCTCGTTCCACGTTCTGACCTCCAAATAAAGAGATTTCCCCGGAAAGAGCTTCCCCGACAGCTCGCACGCTGCCTGCGTCATCTGCCAGCCAAAGCCTCTGCCGCACAGGTCCGGGCGGACACCGATTCCGAAGAAGACCTCGGTTGGCTCTTCATATAAATTGATAAAGCCGACAAGCGCGCCATCTTCCAAAAAGGAGTAGAAATTGTTTTTGGGATTTGCAAAGCCCACACCCCGCGCCTTCTGTTCGGCGTAGGGCGCAGTATTATAGATCGCGTACTCCCCTGTATACTGCCACGCTGTGATGGCTTCCTTTTCTTCCTCCGTCGTTTTGTGATAGGTCAGCATCTGTTCCTCCTGCACCTGCTTCGGTTGCTTCCGGCGCGGCGCTGCCGCTTATGCTCAGCCTTCCGCTTCGTTCGCTGCCTGGCTGGCGCCTGTTTTCTTTCTGCGCTTGGGCAGCGGCGTGATGCGTTCTATGATCTCCAGCACCTGGCGCGTCAGCGCGTGGTTCTCGATATCAAGAAGCGTATGCACCTTCGCGCCCTCATAGGGGTACGCATCCGGCGCATCCTGCAAAAGCCCGGCCAGCTCCGGCAGCTTCTTGACCATCGCCGCGTTGTCGCAGACCAGAATGGCGGGCTTACCGCTGATATAAACCAAATATTCGCCGAACATCTTCTTGCAGCTGATTGCGTCGATCCCCTCCAGCTGCTCAAGAACAAAGTCTATGTATTCCTTACTGGTTGCCACTCGATTCCTCCTTTCCGTTTGCGCGCCCGTCTCAGGCGGCATTTTGCGTGCATATACCATACCGTTTTCTTCCCGCTCTGTCAAGGAACGCCCCGGCTCTTCTGGGACGTGTCTACCGTCGGTTTTGTTCCGTTTTTGCCGATATTCTTTGTGTGCTGGACAAGGCGCAGATTGTGTGCTATGCTGTTTCCAGATAGAACCATCAGGAAGGAGGATCCGGTATGAAACGTTCTCACGCATGCTTGCTGCTTCTCGCGCTGATCTGCGCGCTCTCGCTTCTGGGCTGCAGCGCCGCAAACGAAGAGCCGGATGCCGATCCGGTCGTCGCGCGCTACCGGGACACAGAACTCCGGCAGAGCCTTGTGGACTACGAAAAGAAAAACCTGTCAGCCCTCTCCGGCGGGAAGGAGGTCCGCGACCGAGACGCGGTCGATCAGCTGCTCGTGAACCTCATCATGCTCGACGAGGCCGAGCGCCTCGGGCTTTCCGTGACGCAGGAGGAGGTCGACGCGGAGTTTGCAGCACAGAAGAAAAACTACGAGGAGTTCCCGGAGGTTCGCGAATATATCGACGATTATTGCGAAACCGCCGGGATCACGCTGGATGGCTACTACGCCGCAATTCAGGATCAGCTGCCGCGTGTGATTCTGCGGCAAAAGCTCCGAAACGAGCTCGGGCGGGAATACTGCGCAGAGCACAGGCTGGAATTTACGAAGGTCAATCCGCCGGAGGATATGCAGCGCTATGTAGAAAACTATCTGGACGGTCTGCTGGATTCCTACCGCGCGGACATTACCTACTGTAAATAAGCGGACGGTTGCGCATTCCGCCAATGAACGCTTCCTCCCCTTCCGTTTTCTTTTCATCACGATGAACGCCCCCTGCCAAGTAAAGCAGGAGGCGTTTTTATGCTGCTATTTTGCGCGGCGAACCTTCGCTGCGACAATGCTAAAGGCGGGGATAACAATCACCGGGATGGCCGCCCAGCCGACAATCGACGTGCCCTGCTGGAGCATCGCCTGGAAGCCGAGCGCCGCGCCGACCGCCGCAATGCCAAGCAGAATCGCCGTGATGACAAAGCGTCTGAGCTGCGTGTTCCGGATAAACGAGAACAGCGAATCAAACCGGACATTGCCCGCATGTGCAAGACCAGCCGCGCTAGTCAGAACCGCAAGCGTCATCAAAATGACATACAGCCATTGCAGCCATTTCATGCCGAGACGGTTGAGAACAGCCATGACGGGCAGTGACTCCGCGCAGACGTCAAAGACATTGGTATAGCTGAACAGCGTAAAAATCAGGCAGATCATCAGAACAATCGTGATGACGTACCCCGCGCCGATCGCCTTGCGCGCTTCCTTTTTATCCTTCAGCACGTCGGAGACAGACATGACGTTAAACACAATCGTCGACTGGAAGCAGCCATACTGCATCGCGCCCAAAATCGCGTGCAGGAAGCTGGTGTCCTTGGCGTTTGCGGCGGAGTTTGCGAACGCACCGGAAACGTCGCTGTCCCCGTGCGTCAGCGCCAGAACCGTGATGAGCAGAACGACGCCGACGATCGCGTACATCATATACCCGGAGGACTTGGCCAGAAGCTTCGAGCCATAGAGGCAGAGCGCCGCGGAAACCAGAATGGTGATGATCGCAGTCGTCCAGTAGCCCACGCCAAGAAAGCCCTGCAGCAGCTTTCCCTCGCCGGAGAAGGCAAGGCCGCCCGCGCACATCATCGTCATCAGAAAGCAGATATCATACAGAACCGCCACAACGCCTCCAAGCTTTTCTCCATAGCAGGCGCGCGCAAAGGGGCGATAGTTCGGCGTTCCGTGCTCCCGCGCGTATTCCAGCATGTAGTACATGACGCCTCCGGTTACCAGCATGGCGAGCAGCGGCGTAATCAGACCGATCCAGCCGTATTTGACATACCAGCGGACACTGAACGCACCGGTTGCAAAGCCGGGGCCGAAGTGGCTGCCGATCCAGACGGCGGCAACACCCAGATACGCAGGAACTGCGGATTTTTTCTTTTGCATAGGACCTCTCCCTTTTCTTTCTGAAATGATCAGCGCCAACTGATGCTATTCTGCGTCAAACGACATTCTGGCCGCGACAACGTCCTTCAAGCTCTGCGCCAGCGCGACATGCTTCGGATGCTGGAGATAGGCCGAAAGCTGCTCCGGCCGGTCGAGGCGCATCACCATCATGATATCCGCGTTGGAATCGCGCACCGTGATGCAGCGGCTGACCTTTGCGTCGTGCAGAAAATCCAGCTCCGCCTCCAGCTCGGCGTAGACCTCCCGGCAGCGCGCAAGGACTGCTTCCGCGTCCGCAGCCTGCGTCAGCTTCAGAAAATTATAATGAATCATCTGACAAAAGCACCTCCATTTTTAAGATGCCATATAAAATAGCGCAAAGCGGTTTGGCTGTCAAGGGCCGCTTGCGCTGGTGATTTCAGGAAAAATTTCAAATTATTTTAGAATTTAGCATTTTAAAGCTTTTAAGTTTTAAACCATTAAAGAATCGTATGATTTTGCCGCAAAAAAATTTTTTGACTGCTCCTTCGCTTTTGCCTTGCGCGCGTAAAAAACAGCGACGCAGGGACAGTGTCCGTGCATCGCCGCTTTTATGAATGCTTATCCTTTGTTGTTTGTCCGGAAAACAAATTCGCCGCTTTCCGCGTCCCAGAGCCAGCTCAGCACCGTCTCCTCGCCGCCTGGGCCGGCAAACACGGCGCGCAGGTCGCTGTAGCCGTCGCCGTTCTGATCATCCAGCGACACGCTGACATACGCCTCGCGCGCATCATCCATCGTTTCCGGATACTCTGCCACACCGACGACCGTCTGCGTCTCATCATCCAGATAAAGCATGATGCTGTCCGTGAACACGCAGACCAAAACGTCGATTTCTTCGCCGTCTCGCGTAAGCGTCCCCGCGTCATTGACCCAGCCCCACGTGCGCCAATCCGCCCCGGCGGTATCGCCCGAAATTTTCTCTTCCTCCGCCGCATTGGCCGCGCAGCCGGTCAGCACCAGCATGAGCGCCAGCAGCAGCGCAAAACATCGTCTTGTTTTCATATGCGCCCTCTCCGTTTCCCCGCCTTCTTGTCCGATGGCAGTGTTTTTGATTGTACCAGCTTTTCACGTAAATTGCGAGTAACCGCTGGTTAATCGGACGCAAATTTCCGCGTTCCGGCCGGTTGTTTTTTCGGTACGGTTCTGTTAGAATTAATTTGGTTTTTTTAAATTTTTTTGATAGAAGGAGGCGGATACGCCTTGAAAAGCGCAACGCGGGATATGACGAAGGGCAGCCCCTGGCGGCTGATCGCAGGCTTTGCGCTGCCGGTTCTTCTGAGTCAGGTTTTCCAGCAGCTCTACAACACCGCGGACACGCTCATCGTCGGGCGGTTCCTCGGAGACGGGGCGCTGGCCGCCGTGAGCTCCTCCGGACCGCTGATTTTCCTGCTCGTCAGCTTTTTCGAGGGGCTCACGCTCGGCGCGGGTATCGCCATCTCGCGCTATTTTGGAGCCGGAGACGACGCAAGCGTCGAGCGCGCCATCCACACGAACATCGTCGTGAGCTTCCTGAGCGGTATCGCGCTGTCCGTCTTCGGCATCTTGCTCACGCCGTCGATCCTTCGCTGGATGGGCACCGACCCTGAGGTTCTGCCGGAGGCCATCTCGTACTTCCGCTATTACTTTTCTGGTGTGCTCGCAGTCGTTCTGTATAACGCCTGCAAGAGCATCATGAACGCGCTTGGAGACAGCAAGAGGCCTTTATACTACCTTCTTTTGTCGTCCGCCACCAATGTTGCGCTCGACATTCTCTTCATCGGCGGCTTTCGCTGGGGTGTCTGGTCCGCCGCCGTCGCAACCGTCATTTCACAGGCCATCAGCGTGGTTCTGTGCCTGATGCAGCTGTCAAGAAAAACGGCCAGATACCGCCTGCAATGGGCAAAGCTTCGCATCGACCGGGAAATGCTCGGGCAGATCGTCCGGTACGGTCTTCCCTCCGGCATTCAAAACTCCGTCATCGGCTTTGCAAACGTGATCGTGCAGGCGAATATCAACACCTTCGGCAAAATCACCATCGCAGCCTGCGGCACGTACAGCAAGCTCGAGGGCTTTGCCTTTTTGCCGATCACAAGCTTTACCATGGCGCTCACGACATATACCAGCCAGAACCTCGGCGCGCGGGAATATGACCGGGCAAAGCAGGGCGCGCGCTTCGGAATTGTCTGCGCAATGATACTGGCCGAGCTCATCGGCTTTGCGATGTACGCCTTCATGCCGTATCTTGCACGCTTTTTCAGCAGCACGCCGGAGGTCATTCGGCTGGCCACCAATCAGGCCCGAACGATTTCCCTTTTTTACTGTCTGCTCGCCTACTCGCATGCGGTTTCCTCGGTTCTTCGCGGGGCGGGCAAGGCCTTCGTGCCGATGGCGGTCATGCTCGCGATCTGGTGCGTGCTGCGCATTACGTATATTACGCTCATCATGCAATACTCCCACGAGCTGCGCTTTCTCTATTACGCCTACCCTCTCACGTGGAGCATCAGCTCCATAATTTTCTTCCTCTACTACCACCGCTCCGATTGGGTGCATGGCTTCGAATGCGCGAAAAGCTAGGCCCACGGATCGCCCCACTCTTCCGGGATATCCGTAAGGGGCGATGCCCACATCGACCCATTAGGCACTTTCGAATTCGCCGGAGATTTCCGTAAATACAGCTTGTACTGCCGGGGCGATGTGGGCATCGCCCCCTACGAACACTCCAGAAGTGCCCAAAAAGCTTGTAGGGGCAGACGCCTCTGTCCACCCTTTGGAAGTTACGAATTCGCCGCAAATTTTCACTAAATCGGTGCATTTTGCCGGGCGGACAGGGTCGTCCGCTCCTACGTAATTTCTGCAATCAGCACGTGAAAAAGGCCGTTTAATCTCCCTCGATCATGCGGTAGCCGATGCCGACCTCGGTGAAAATGTAGACCGGCTGGGCGGGGTTCTGCTCGATCTTGCGGCGGATGTTTGCCATATTGACGCGCAGGATCTGATTGTCGCTGCGCGCGCTCGGGCCCCAGAGCTCCTTGATGAGATAGTCATACGTCAGCACCTTGCCCGCGTGAAGGCCCAGAAGCGCGACGAGCTTATACTCGTTCTGCGTGAGATTCGCGTCCTGGCCCGCGATGAAGACCCGGTGCTTGGCGTAGTCGATTGTGAGGTCGCCCGCCTTGAAAATGCCGGTATTCGCCACAGCCTCGCTTCCGATGGGCGTTCTCGTGTGGCGGATGGCCGCGCGGATCCTTGCCAGCAGCTCACCGGTTCCAAACGGCTTTGTGAGATAATCATCCGCGCCCGCATCCAGCGCCTCGACCTTGTCTCTTTCATGCGTCCGGGCGGAGACGACCACGATCGGCACTTTCGACCAGCGTCTGACCTTGCGCAGGATTTCCATCCCATCCACGTCCGGAAGGCCCAGATCGAGAATGATCACATCCGGACAGTGCGAGGCGATCATGCTCTCTCCCATCGCGCCCGTGCGGGCGAGCAGGACGTCATAATCGTTCGCCGTGAGCACCGCCTGCATGAAGTTGCGGATGGTCTGCTCGTCTTCAATTACCAGAATTTTCTCTCGGATTTTCATCTCTATGCTCCTCCAATGGCAGTGTAAAGCTGAACAGCGCGCCGCCGGTCTCCCGGTTTTCCGCCTGCATCGTGCCGCCGTGCGCCTGCACAATGCTCATGCAGACCGAAAGCCCGATGCCCATATTCCGCCGGCCGTCCGCCGTCAATCCCTCGTCGTGCGAGAGATAGCCCTTGAAGAGCTTCGGAAAAACCTCTCTCGCGATGCCCTGTCCGTCGTCCGCGACCTCAAATCGCGCGCGCTCGCCGTCCTTTCGCAGCTGAAGCTCCACGCGCGTGGTCATCCCGCCGTGCTGGATGGCGTTTTCCATCAGATTGATGAGCACCTGCTCAATCAAAATCACGTCCATCGGGATCATCAGCAGCTCCTGCGGCGCGTGCACGGAAACGTCGATATCCGGATAGTGCTTTTTGATCTTCATGGCGGCGGCGCTTAAGACTTCCTCGCCCGCCTCCATCTCCTTTTTGATCTTCGTCTGCTCGCCCGTCATGCGTGTGACCGACAGAAGGTTTTCAACCACGCTCACGAGCCAGTTCGATTCGTCGCGGATATTTTCCAGCAGCTGCGTTCTTGTCGCCTCATTGAGCTGGTCGCCGGAATCGAGCAGCGTGCTCACGCCGCCAACAATCGAGGTAAGCGGCGTTCGGATATCGTGCGATACCGCGCGAAGAAGATTGCCCCGCATCTTTTCCTTTTCGGCCTCGGCACGGATCTTCTCCTGCTGCTTGATCTGCGTCGTGAGCGTACTGACAACGACGGACACAATCAGCATCACAAGGAACGTCAGAGGATAGCCCGAAATCGTGAAGTTCAGCTGATAATACGGAAACGTAAAAATATAGTTGATGCCGACCACGCCCACGACGGAGGACAAAAGGCCAAAGAGATACCCGTCTGTGAAGCGGGATACCAGCACGACCGTCAGCTCAAAAATGAGCGCAACGTACACATCGCTGTCGTCGATCGTCCGCAGAAAATAGCAGAGGATCGTCGCGAACGAGAGCAACAAAGTAAAAATACCAAAATCATGCCATGTAAAGGCGAAGCGAAGCGGCGCTTTTTTTGGCCGCCGCAGTTGTGTTCTTATTTTCATCAAGCCTCTCACCCATTTCATCATATCATGGTTTTGTCATTTTTCACCGTTAAGATTTTGTTAAAAGAATCGGGGTTTCCTGTTAAGCGCCGCCGACTGTATTTGGAAGAAAAAGAGAGCCTGGCGGCTCTCTTTTCTTCTTATGCCGGTTCTCCGCCGCGCCAAAACGCCTGCATCGCCTGCTCGCGGTACTGCCTGGTATAGAGCGCGTAATATGCGCCCTTTCGCTCCATGAGCGCGCGGTGCGAGCCCTGCTCGATGATTCTGCCGTCCTGCACGACCAGAATCACATCCGCCCTCCGGATAGTAGAAAGCCTGTGCGCAACAATGAACGACGTTCTTCCCCGCATGACGGTTTCGATCGCCTGCTGCAATTTCTGCTCCGTGATGGTATCGACCGAGGACGTGGCCTCGTCGAGCACGAAAATCCTCGGATCTGCCAGAAGCGCCCGTGCAAAAGACAGCAGCTGCTTTTCGCCCGTAGACAGGCTGCTGCCGCCCTCGCCGACCTGCGTGTCGTACCCATCCGGCAAGCGCGCGATGATCTCGTCGGAGCACACGGCCTTCACCGCAGCCTCAATCTCCTGCATCGTCGCGTCAGGGTTTCCGTAGCGCAGGTTCTCCAGCACCGTACCGGAAAACAGATGCGGCGTTTGCAGCACGTAGCCGATGTTCGCGTGGAGCCACAGCTGGCTTCTCTCCCGCGCATCGCGCCCGTCGATGAGCACCTGCCCGCTCGTCGGCTCGTAGAACCGGCAGACGAGGTTCACAAGCGTCGATTTGCCCGCGCCGGTCTCGCCGACGATGGCGACCCTAGTCCCCTGCGGAACCTCCAAGTTGAAGTGCTCAAGCACGTTTTCTTCTCCGTCAGGGTATCGGAACGTCACGTCGCGGAACGAAATATCCCCGCGAAGCGGCTCCCAGTTTTCTTTCCTCGGCTCGAACGCATCGCCGTATTTGGCCGTCACCTCCGGCGTGTCGCGCACGTCGGACTGCGTGTTCATGAGCGCCGTAATGCGCTCAATGTTGACCTGCACATTCACAAGGTTCGAAAATACCTGCACCAGCCACTGGATGGGCTCCATCATGCCCTGCGCGTAGTTCATGAACACCGAAAGCGTGCCGATGAGCATGACGCCGCGCATCGTGAGAATACCGCCCTGCCACAGGACAATCGCCAAAGCTGCCGAGGCAGCGAACGCCGTTGTGGACAGGAAAAGGCTCCGAAAATGCATCTCCCGCACGCTCTCGCGCTTCATCTCCCCGGTCAGTCCACGGAACTCCTGCTCCAGCTTCTCTTCAATGACGAGCGTCTTCGTCGTCTTCGCGCCCGTGATGCCCTCGTTGAAGCCAGAGGTGATCTTCGAGTTCTGCTCGCGCACGCGCCGGTGATGGAACACGAGCTTTTTCTGGAAATAGACGCTCGAAATGGCCAGCACCGGTACGATCGCCATCACGCACAGAGCAAGCTTCCAATTAAGAGCGAACATCATCACAATCGCCAGCACCAGATACGCAACGTACCAGACCGCCTCCATAAGGCCCCACGCCAGAATCGTCGCGATCTTGTCCGTGTCGGACATCACGCGCGCGTGGATATAGCCGACGCTGTTCTGATTGAAGTAGGAAAAGGACAGCGTTTGCAGGTGGTTAAAGCAGACTCTCTTGAGGTCGCGCCCGATATACATTTCCGCCTTGCATGCGGCGAAGGCCGAGATGCAGTTTGTCGCCGTCTGAACGATCATGACAAGAATATAGAGTGCGAGAAAGCCGCCGAGGCCCGCGAGCGTTTCGTTTGCAATAAAGTGGTCGATCGCGTACTGCTGAAACAGCGGAATCACCGCGTCCATCGCGCTTCCGATAAACCCCAGCGCCACCATGTCAAGCAGAACCAGCCGCCCGTAGCCCTTGAGATACGGAAAGAGCTTCGGAATGCCGAACCAGCGCGTCTTTTCGTTTTTCATGCCGGCTCCTCCTCGTTTACTGCCATCTGTACCTGATAAATGTCGCGGAACAGCCCATCCTGCTGCAAGAGCTCTTCGGGCGTTCCGAGCTGCTTGACCCTTCCATGCTCTAAAACGAGCACCCGCTCGCAGCCAAGAAGCGTCAGAATCCGGTGCGACACCAGAATCTGCGTGACCCCCTGCACCCGCTCAGACAGGTTCCTTCGGATGCTCTCGTCTGTCTCGGTGTCGACCGCAGAGAGCGAATCATCAAAGACGATCACGGGCGTTTTCTGCGTCAGCGTCCTGGCAATCGCCACGCGCTGCTTCTGCCCGCCGGAAAGTGTCACGCCGCGCTCGCCGACCATTGTATCGTAGCCCTTGGCAAACTGCCGGATGTCGCCGTCGACGCATGCGGTGATTGCCGCCTCGCGAATCTCCTCCGCCGTCGCGCCGGTAATGCCGATGTTCTCTTCAATCGTCCGCGAGAACAAAAACGGCTCCTGCAAAACAACGCCGACGTTTTCGCGCACCCATTTTGCGGGCATGGACGCAAGATCGACTCCGCCGACCGTAATTTTACCCTTCGTCGGCGCGTAGAGCCTACTGAGAAGCAGCAGCAGCGTACTTTTGCCCGAGCCCGTCGCACCTAAGATTCCGAAGCTCGAGCCCGCTGGGATCGTGAAGCTCACATCGTGCAGAACCTCTGGGCCTGTCTCATAGGAAAACGACACGTGTTCAAACGAAATGTCCTTGTCCATGGGAGCTATCTTCGCCCCCGGCGCGTCTTCCTCTACCGGCGCGTTCAGAACCTCTGCCAGCCGGTCGACAGACACGCCCGCCTTGCTCATCTCCGAGATCATGCGCCCGAGCCTGCGGACCGGCGTAATGAGCATCGCGTTATAAAAGGCAAACGAAATAAACTCGCCCTTTGTCATATCGCCGTTTACGCAAAGGATGCTTCCAAACACCACGACCAGCATCACCTGCAAGCAGCTCGTTACATCGCCGACCGCCCAGAACTGCGAGAGCGTATAGCAGAGCTTCACCCAAAGGTTCGTATACTCCTGATTCTGCGTCTCAAAGCGCGCGCGCTCAAATTCCTCCCGGCCAAACGCGCGCACCACGCGCACGCCCGTCAGGTTCTCCTGCGCGATCGTCGATAAAACGCCCTCGGCCTCGTCGCAGTCTGTAAACCGCTCGCGGATCTTATTGTGGAACAGCAGCGAATATAAAATGATGATCGGGAACATAACGAGCGCGATGATGGAAAGCCGCCAGTTCATCGCGACCATGCACGCAAGAGACAAAACGATCAGAACAACGATCCGGAACACAGACACGAACTGCTCCTGAAAGAACGTCTTGATGCGCTCGACGTCTGCCGTGCAGCGCTGGATGATATCGCCTGTTGCGTTTTTCATGTGCCAGCACCACGGCAGGCGCTCGATCTGATGGTACAGTAGATCGCGGCTGGTCTTGACCATCGTCTCGCAGGCAATGGAGCTATAAAAGTTCATCGCGTACCGGAACACCGCCGACAAAAGCCCCACGCCAATGAGCATCGCGGCCAGAACCCCCATATGCGCGCGGAAATATTCCGCCCCGCCAAGCCCTTCCCACATCGATTTCAGCGCGTCCGGCAGCCTCACAGGCTTGTCTCCGATCACCGAGTCGACCGTCAGCCGCAGGATCTGCGGAATAATCAGCTCCAGCGCCGTAAACGTCACGCCGGAGAGAATGCAGATGACAAAATACCGGACGCTTCCGCGCAGCATCCGGCGCAAAACAGCTCCATTTCCGGAACCCTTTTTCCTGTTTTTCAAATTCCGTATCTCCAATTTCCGTTCATTTTCAAATTCTTTCACACACGCCCCACGGGATTTCAAAAATTCTCCGGGATGTTCGTAGGGGGCGATGCCCACATCGCCCCAAGGGAAGTTACGAATTCGCCGAAGATTTCCGCAAAATCAGGTTTATTTGCCGGGTCGATGTGGGCATCGACCCCTACGGCTTTGTTGACATTCTCCCGCAAATCAGGAATTTTGAATCACGTCAATCGCCTCGTCAAGCCTTGCGCACTTGGCGTAGCAAAGCCCCGGAAGCTCCAGCGTCGGGTCAAACAGATCCGGCACAACGATCACTGGGAAGCCGCCGTTCGCGCCCGCGAGAAGTCCGTTTCGCGAGTCTTCAAATACAACGCATGTTTCAGGCGTTTGCTTCCCCAGCGCGCGCATGGCAAGCTGAAAAATCTCCGGGTCGGGCTTGCTCTTTGTCACCTGGTCGCCGCCGACAATCGCGGCAAAGCAGTTCAGCACGCCCGCGTTCTTGAGGTAGCCGATTGCAACGTTCGTAAACGTCGAGGTCGCCACGGCGCAGAGAATATGCGCCTGCTTCAGCCAAGCAAGCAGCTCCCGCAGTCCCGGCTTGACCGGCACGCCGTTTTCCCGAATGTAGTCGTCCATCCATGCGCGATAGCGCTGCAGGCACGCCTCGCCGCTCTCCGGGCAGCCCGGAAACAGCTGCGGAAATTTCTCGATCGCCGCCGGGCGGTTCAGGCCGATCAGCTGCTTCATGCCCTCGCGCGTAAACCGGTAGCCGACCGCTTTCCCGATATCGCCCTCAAATGCGCGCAGAAATAGCTCCTCCGTGTCGAACATCAGCCCATCCATATCAAAAATTGCGGCGTTGAACTTCATAATTTCTCTTCCTTCTTTTCTTCAAGTAGTAAGACCCGCTTGTCTTCCTTCCGCTTTTCGCGGAACACAAGCGTCCATGTGACGTTCTGTTCCTTCTTTCGCCGCAGCTGCGAGCAGACGGTATCTTTTCCCATTGCAAACGCAACCGGACCGTCTGCCCCGCCGATCACGCCGAACGCGCAGCCGGAAAAATCGCCGTGCGAAATTGTGACCTGTTTTCCAAAATCGCGCAGCGTCACGCTGCCATCCGGCACTTCGGGCGCAATGTCATAGGAAAGCTCAGTCGTATAGAGCGTCTCTTCAAAGTACGGAATCTTTTCGGTGTGCAGCGCCAGAGCCGTAAGCGTATACGTCCGCTGCCCGCCCGGCAGGTGGAACATAATACTGTCCCCCGCCTGTTCGGGGCTGAATTCCTGCCCCAGCGCCTCGAACGGATTTTCCCAGAGCGTGAACGTCAGCTCGCGAATCGTCCGTTCCTTTTTCCCGTCCCACGGAAAGCACAGCCGCTGCACGTGCCAGCCGGAAAGCTCATCCAGAGCATAGTGCGCCTGCACGCGCTTGGCTTCCCGGTCATTTCCATCCGGATACAGCGCATCCCAGCACAATCCGTAGCCATGACTCTGCGAGAGCGTCCGGCCGTTGACCGTGAGCCTTGCGCCGATGTCTTCATGGAAGGGATCTTCCGCCTGCGCGCGGATACGCTGTGCCTCCTCCCAGTCGCTGCCGTCGTTTTCTTTGGAGAGGTTCCATTTTTCGCGGAACGAAAACAGCTTCTCGGCCGGCACGCGCTTCACGATATCCAGCACAATTCCCTCTTTGCAAATATACGCCGCCGGAACGAGCCACTCGTCCCCCGCCCAGAAAAATGTCTTCCCGAGCGAAAGCTCCTTCCCCGGCTTCCCATACGTGCCCCAGAAGCCGCCCTCAAACGTAACCGCCCAAGGCTCAGCCTGCGTATCAAAGCTTCCAGCCACATCGTAATACTCCTCCGAAAAGCGGAGCTTTCCATAATCAAAGCCGGTTTGTACCGTGTGGATATATTTCCATGGCTCTGCCATCGGGCGCAGGTGGAACGTGGAGACGATCCGGTCGAGCGCCGCCATCTGCTCTTCATTTGATGGGTGCTTCTGCTCAAAATCCTCCAGCTGCGCCGCGTTCCACTGCCACGCCTGCTCAATCGCCGCCGCGTCATGCAGCGCCAGCAAAAGCCGCAGAAAATCCCGGAACGATTTGGCGACCGGGTGCACGCAGTCCTCCCGTCCGTTCATCGGGCTGACGGCAAACACCGTCTCTCCGAAGCCGCGTACAAAGCAGAAATGAATTCCGTCCACACCGCTCCGGCCAAATACCCGCGCGCCCTTCGGCGTGCAGAAATACGGCTCAAACGGCGCATCGACCCGCATCACACCCAGCGGTGAAAGATCCGCATCGGTCTTCAGAAATTGGCGGTAGGTCAGCTTTTCCATGCATCCATCCCTCCCCGGCAGTCTTTCTTCCATTGTACATAAATTTTACAAAATTTCAACTGCCGCTTCCGCCGCCGGTTGACAAGGCAGCCGGAAGCTTCTATAATTTTGTTAGAGTTCTTAAACCGTTTCTCCCCGCATCGTACTCTGAAAAAACGTGGTGCGGCAGGCCACAGGAGGCATACGCCATGAAATATATCCCGATGCAAACCGGCATGTGGGCGGTGTTCGCCGCTTCGTTCCGGAAAAACCTGACCGCCATTTTCGGTCTGGACGGCAAAACCGCGCGTACGGTAACTGCGAACGCAAAGCAAACGTATGCGCAGATTTTAAAGGAGCTTCCGGACTTTGAGAAGGGTGACCGGTTCCTCATGAATATTGTCAGCTGCGCAATGCTGGCCGCGTTCGTTCTGAGCATGCCCGAGCGGCCGGACGTAACGCGCCTGACCTCATATTACGAGCAGTCCATGATGACCCCCGCCATGCGGTTTTACTGCCGCAAGAGCGGAAGCAGGCGCTTTTCTCCCGAGAGCCTTTCGGCCATGGAAAAAACTGCGCAGTTTCGCGCCGCGGACCGGAACCCGTATTCCTGGAACATGGACTATCTCCCCTATGCCGACGGCTCCGGCTTTGAAGCGCGCTTCACGGCCTGCGGCATCTGTCAGCTGATGAAAAAGCTTGGGCTCTACGATCTCACACCCGCTCTGTGCCACCTCGACTACCCGATGACCGAGACCGGCGGCACAACGAAATTTGTCCGGGACTACACGCTTGCCTCCGGCGGCCCCTACTGCGACTGCGGCTACCGCAAGGTCTGACCGCGCGCCTGCAGCTGCGAATACCGTCATCTGCAGCACCGCAAAAATGACTGTCATCACCGCCAGAACCGCCACCGCAATACCGCAGCTCGTCATCATGGCTTTCGGAACCCAATGCTCATGTACGGTAGAGAAGCACAAAGCAAAACAAAGACAGCCAGCCCTGCCACTATTCCGAAGTCAGGGGAACGCAATAGAAAAATTCATAGCTGTATGCTATACTTAATTAGCATTTGAACATATCAAGCTGACACAGCAATCTCTTTACTTGCCGTTAATGCGCGTCTACCAATAGTCCGCACAAAGCAAGAGTAGCGTAAAGGTATAAAAATTTCAAACTTCTTTGTAACGAAATTCCGATTTCTCCGTCTAACCTATGAAGCTGAAGGAGGTGATGACAAGTATGGACTATGAAAAGCTCTATAAAGCCTACTATTTACAGGTATACTCGTATACTATTTCTCTTGCCAAAAATCGTGAGATAGCAGAGGAAATCACGCAGAACACATTCTATAAGGCTGTTTCTACAACATCACAATTCAAAGGTAAGTCAGATGAATTGACATGGCTCTGCTCCATAGCAAAAAATCTTTACCATGATGAAATGCGAAGCCGTCAGCGAGTAGCTGATGTGAGTGAAATCAATGACTTGCCATCAAATGAAAATGTTGAGAACTCAGTTGCAGATTCTGACATGGCGTTCCGCATACACCTCGTTCTTCACCGTTTGGAAGAACCATACAAAGAAGTCTTTCAGCTTCGCGTATTCGGGGAACTATCTTTTTCACAAATCGCTGCAATTTTTGGAAAAACAGAATCATGGGCGAGAGTTACTTATCATCGTGCAAAGCTAAAAATTCAAGAAAGGATGGATGAAAAGCATGAGTAAACAATGCGATATTGTTCGAGATATTCTTCCGCTGTATGTTGACGGTGCTTGCAGCGAAGCAAGCGCAGAGATGGTAAAAGAGCATTTGAACGCCTGTGCTGACTGTAACGCAATTTATCAGAAATTGCTTTCTCACACGAGCGAAGATGTTCTTCACGAAGAAAGCGAAAGCGTTATTATGCGCCATGAGGCAAAAGAAAAGCAGAGAGGCAGAAAAAAGATAACGATTGCTGTTCTCGTTTCCATCGCTCTTTGTATCATTGCAATTTTTACAGCTCTCTTTCTGTTACCTATAAACATTGCTTATGAGCCTGTCAAAATCGACTTCCCATTTGAGGTTGAAGATGTCGAAAGCGTTGAAATGTACCACTATGACGGAGTGCCTGCATCAGCAGAAAAGAAAGTAGTTGTTGCTGAAAATGATATAAAGACCCTGTATGATAAGTTCAAGGGCTTATCCCTAAAAGACAAAACAACTGAGGAAACTGCCGGAGCAGATGTGACCAGCTTTAGATTTAACCTCTCAGATGGAACAAGCTACGATTTGATTTACGCCTGCTATGGAGTTAAAAACGGCGAATTGAAGTCAGAAGCAGGCGGTTTTAAGTATTTCACAAGTGCGGATATTGGCTCTTATTGGAACAATTTGAATACGGAACTTGAAGCAATTCCTATCAATGAGAGTGAATTGCCGTGAGCAGATAGCAAACCCAGCCGAGCCTGTCAACGGTCAAGATGAACGGCGCAAATGCGCCGCCGTTGACAGCCCCGCCCGTCTTTGCTGTTCGGTAATCAAGAGGGCGAC
>ERZ772882.541-NODE-541-length-49133-cov-11.248136_pt1 | contig 49133 bp, 41 predicted proteins | sample MGYA00580576_ERZ772882 | MGnify/ENA primary metagenome ERZ772882 (study PRJEB29015, sample SAMEA2737658) | human gut metagenome | biome: human gut; feature: human-associated habitat; material: faeces | place: China | collected 2012 ... | reverse complement strand
ACCCCGTCAACGATGCTAAAAACGGCGCACTGTATGCCGAGTACAAGAAGCTGGCCGACGCCGAGCCGAAGGTCATCTTCGGCGGACGCCTGGGTGAGTATAAGTATTACGACATGGATCAGGTTATCGCCGCCGTGCTGGACCGCTGCGAAAGCGAGCTGCACTAAAGTACAGCCAAGCGAAAGCACAAAATCCAAAAGGCAGCAAAGCAGACCCCAAAAGCTAAAATCGGGGTTTACTTTGCTGCCCTTTTTTATTTGCTCAATCCGCTGGCGCCGCTTGCCACAACGCCGCCGTCCATAAGAATGTCTGCTCCGGTCAGGAAGCCCAGCCGCTCATCCAGAAGAAGCGCAAACAAAGCGGCGATTTCTTCCGGCTTTCCGTTGCGCTTGAGAGCAGAGTATTTTTTGAATACATCCGCCTGCCCGCTTTCCAGTACGCCCATCGGCGTGTCAAAGTTGCCGGGTGTCACACTCAGGCAACGCACATTTTTCTCGCCAAAGCGTGCGGCATCGGTCTTAGCAAACCAAATTACAAAATGCTTGCTGATGGCGTAGGCCAGACCCGGGCGGGCGTCCTTAGGGGCAATGCCTGCCCGCGCCACCAGCTTTTTGATGAATTTTTCACGGTCAGTGCGCGCCAGCTTGTACGCACCCTTGGGCATGACAAACTGCGGGGCAAGGTAGGCGCTCATGCTGGAGGTGTCGATCACACAGCCTCCCGGTGCCATGACCTCATAAAAGGCATCGTTGATATTCACTGTGCCCAGCGCATTGCCGCGCAAAATCTTTTCAGCATCGCCCATGTGAGGGCTGAGGCCCGCAATGTGTAATACCGCTTTTACTTCGCCGCATTCGGCGGCGTGTTTGGCCAGCGCAAAACAGCTTTCACGGTCGGAAACATCACAGCTGAACGCTTCAGCCTCGCCGCCTGCACTGCGCAGATCGTTGACTGCCTTTTCCAGCTTGGACGCCGTGCGCCCCACCAAAATCGTGTAATATCCTTCTTCACAGACGAGCTCCGCCGTGGCAAGCCCCATGCCGCTGCCGCCGCCTGTGATAACACAAACCTTCTTCATGCGATTTTTCCCTCCTGCTTGAGCCAAACCGCCAAATCATGCAGTGTTTCCTTGTAGGGACGCGGGGCAAAGCCAAGCTCATTTTTTGCCTTGGAGCATTCAAAATGGTTGTTGCGCTCCAGATTGTAAACGGCAAACTCAGTCAGTACAGCAGGCTTACCGGTCTTGGCGGCGCGTGCCTCCATCAGCTTGGCGGCAAAATGGGCAAGCGACAGCGGCAGGTAAAACAGACAGCCGCGGCAGCCGGTTTCTGCCTTCAGCATTTCGCAGAGTTCCTTCAGCGAAACCTCGTCATTGGAAAGGATGTAGCACTCGCCCTTGCGCCCGCGGTCAGCGGCGGCAATCGTACCGGCGGCCAGGTCGCGCACATCGACAAGATTGAACGAGCCCTGCATACCGATGGGCATCTCACCGTTCAGGATCTGGATCAGTGTGCGGGTCGTCTGACCGATGGCGGGGTCGTTGGGGCCAAGAATACCGCTGGGATGCACCACGCAGGCATTCAGTCCGTCAGCGGCGGCGTCCAGCACCTTCTGGGTCGCCATTGCCTTGCTGCGGCTGTACCAGCCGACCACGCGATTGTCATCGTAGGGAACAAAGCTGTATACCTCATGGATGCTCTCGCCCTTAGGCAGCTCGGGGATGGCGCCGGTGCTGGAAACATAGACGAACTTTTTGCACTCCGGGTGATTTTTGGCGGCATTCAGCATATTTTCGGCGCCGCCCACATTGACGGCGATCAGCTTTTCACTGTAATTCGGGTTGATCGTCACCATGCTCGCGCAGTGGATGCAGACGGTCTGTGTGCCCGGCTCCACGGCAAAGAATTTCTCGCAGTCCTCGGCATTGCAGAGGTCACCCTCAAAGATTTCGACGGCCTTCGGCACAAATTTTACGGCGGGGTCGCCCTTCAGTACAAAAGCGCGCACGGCATCACCGCGCTCCAAGAGCTGTGCGCAGACATTAGTGCCCATAAATCCGGCAGCACCGGTGACAAGATAGATGATTTTCATAGCTGTATCCTCCGTTTTCCCGTAGGGTGTTTTTTGTTTCGATGCTCCCAAGGATACACCGCCAAAATAAACCTTTGGTAAACGGGAAGGTTCATCTATTGTGTATCTTGCTGCATTGGTTCTGTGATTGGGGCATCGCTGACGCTGTTTGTTATCATACCATTTATGATGGCACGTTGACCCCATATAGATGCTTGCAAAATAACAAGTTGAACAGGAGACACACTGCACAAAAAGACGACGGAAATTTTGTCAATATGCTATGGCATTATGTGGTATAATTGCTTTATCAAAAAATAAAGGAGTATACCATCATGGCTAAGGAAATCAACCAAAATAATAACGAGCGTGTCGTCGAAAAGAAGAATGTGAATTACGATGATTATACGATGCATATTCAGACAAGCGCTTGTGAAGTACCACAAAACCAAAAAGTAAAGACAACCAGTGAAATTGCCGACTTATTTAAGAATAAGAGGTGAGTATTATTTGAAAGAAACGATTGAATCACTGCCGCAGATTGCTACTTGTTTTATACCAGGCTTCATCTTTTTGATGATGAGGAAATATATTTATCTAAGAAAAGATGCTTCAATAGATACTGTGTTCGGGGCAGTAATTGTAAGTTTTGTCATCAAAACCATTGTTGATCCGATTTTCACTTTTAAGCAACTAGAGGGCACGCCATCTGCTGTCGTATGCCTTACTTATTATGTTGTTGCCATTGCCGCTGTAATTATTGAGTTTTTGGTGCGTAAAGCTGCATTTGCAGGACGGGTCATCAGTGATACAGTTGGCCTTTCTACAATAGGAAACGCATGGATACGCACGATAGGAACAGACGGGAAATGCTATTTGAGTGTTCACTTAAATGACAAAACAAGTGTAACCGGAACTCCTGTGTATTATGATGACGAAGTAATCATCATGACAAGATACAGAATTACAATAAGCGGGGAAGAAAGCGATGCTCCTAGAGATAATGCATCTATTACCATTCCTATTGCAAATATTGTGTTTACGCAAAATGTTTATGATGATGATGCGGCACTTGGAAAAATGAATATGAATGTTTTTTAAGATTGTCCGTCATACTAGAATGGTGTGGCGGGCTTTCTGTTTGTTTCACCACTCGTACCCACAGGAGTTACAGTGGAATTGGTGCTTTACTTTCTGCGAGAAGATGCCAAATAAGCCAACACTAGCCGCTTTTGCCATACCGGAGATCTTGCGCGTATTGGTTGAGCCACATGTGGGGCATTTTACATTATTGAAGACGTTTTCCCCAGCTTGTAAGCGCTGCCAGTCCTCGCGGGCTTGCTTTACTTGGGTATTCCATTGTTGCTTTTGAGCTTCTTCATATTTGATACGTTTTGCGTTTTCAGTTTTGCTAAACACCGGGCTGTTGTATGTGTATTTCTCACGGTCATCTTCAGTAACCATGTCTCTTAATTCATCGTCTTTTTTGTTAGGATATTTTTTACGATATTCACGAAGTGCAGCGCCAAATTTGCCAGTCTCGTCAACAATGACGTCTTCGTATCCGCAGCATTCACAGATAGGAAACTTGTTTTTCATATCTGTCCCACTATACCCACATCTAGGACATATATAATTACGTACCATAACGTTTTTCCTCCTTGTGCTAAAGAATTATAACCTTGTCTACATTATATCACACTATATATGTTTGACAACACCTGATATTTACAGCTTTTGACACAGTTGGAGATAAAGAGAACTTTGGGCGTAATCGGATTACGCTCTTAGGGCAAACATTTGACGAAATCGACAAAAACGGTTTATCTTTCGTTTATCTTTGCGCTGTACTATAATAGAACCAAGGAGGATACACGGATGTTTCGTATTTTGATTGCCGAGGATGACCCCAGCACAGCGCGTCTACTTTGCGCCATCGTAAAGCGAGCGGGCTATGAGCCGCTGATTGCTGCCGACGGTGTGCAGGCACTGGAAATGCTCGACCACAACCATATAGACCTGCTGCTCTGCGATGTGATGATGCCCCGAATGGATGGCTTTACCCTGACCAGGACCATCCGGGAAAGCGGCAGCATGCTGCCTATTTTAATGCTGACGGCCAAGGATATGCCGCAGGACAAGCACACGGGTTTTATCGTTGGCACTGATGATTATATGACAAAACCGCCGGACCGGCAGGAGCTTGTGCTGCGCATCAAGGCTCTGCTGCGCCGCGCCCGCATCGTGGATGAGCACAGGATCACGATAGGGGATGTCGAGCTGGACTACGATACCCACACCGTGCGGCGCGGCCACGATGCGCAGGTGCTGCCGCCCAAGGAGTTCAACCTTCTATACAAGCTGCTGGCTTACCCGGAAAGGACCTTTACCCGGCTGGAGCTGCTGGATGAGATCTGGGGCATGGACAGCGAAAGTGACGACAAAACGGTAAATGTTCACATCAATCGGCTGCGCACCCGCTTTTACGATTGGCCGGAGTTTGAGATACAGACCATTCGCGGCATCGGCTACCGTGCTATAAAGAAGGTGTGATATGGCACAATTTGTAAACAAGCTGCGCGACTGCGTGCGCACCGTAAATTTGACAATGCTGCTGGTGCTGAACCTGTTTTTCATCGTTACACTGAATCTGACCGTTGCGACGGTGCTGGTGGTATTGGAGGCTGACCACGGCTTTTTTATCCAAGACGGCAGCGTCAGCATCGGCGGCGCACTGGTTATTTTGTATGCCAGCTGTATTTTGATGGCCGTCAGCCTTGTGGTTGCGATTCGCCTTGTGTTAATAAAGCCTATCAAAAACATCATACAGGCGATGAACCGGCTGGCGGCGGGGGACTTTACCGTGCGCCTGCAGCCCGCCGCCCACGGGTATGAGCCCACCGAGATCCGGGAGTTCAAAGCAGCCTTCAACAAAGCGGCGGAGGAGCTTTCCGGCACGGAGCTGCTGCGCAAGGATTTTGTAAATAACTTTTCCCATGAGTTCAAGACGCCCATCGTCAGCATCAGCGGCTTTGCCGACCTGCTGCTGGACGAGGATGTCACCCCAGAGGAGCAGCGCGAGTATCTGCAAATCATCCGCGATGAGAGCAGGCGGCTGGCACAGCTTTCCGGCAGTGTGTTGCTCTTGAATCGTATCGAGGCACAGACCATTCTGACCGACTGTACAGACTTTTCGCTGGATGAGCAGCTGCGCCAGTGCATCCTTGTGACCCGGCAAAAGTGGCGCGATAAGCCACTGCAGTTTGAGGCCGAGCTGGCCCCCTGCACCTACCACGGCAGCGAAGCGCTGGTAAAGGAGATCTGGCTGAATCTGCTGGATAATGCCGCCAAGTTCAGCCCGGAGAACGGAACCATAAGCGTAACACTGCACTGCGAGCTGGGCAGACCGGTTGTGGCTGTCACTGACCAGGGCTGCGGTATGGACGCCGAGACCTGCTGCCATATCTTTGAGCAGTTCTATCAGGGGGACACCAGCCACAGGACGCAAGGCAACGGCTTGGGCCTTGCCATGGTACAAAAAATAGCCGCCCTGCACGGCGGCGCTGTCACTGTGGACAGCCGCCCCGGCAGCGGCAGTTGCTTTACGGTTGTTTTGAAATGAATATTGCCTAATGCCTGTTCAGATCAGCCCGCAGGATCACAGCACGATCCCGCCAAAAAAAGCGCCGTCCCTTTCCAAAAGGGACAGCGCACAGTCTGGGCTGTACAGCAGCCCAACATATTTATTATACCATTTTTTGCCCGGAGCGGCAAGCTTGAAACTGCACAAATCTTTCGCTGCATCGTTGGCATATCTGCGAATAGACGAATCCCAGGGGCTGTGGTATAGTATAGTCACAGAAAGAAAACAGCCGGAGATAAGGAGCAGACAACTCCAAGAGAAGTTGATCTTCCAAGGAGAAATGTCATAAGAAATCTCCAAAGAAAGCAAGACACCGGCGGTATTTCGTAAGGAAGGAGGCTCAAGTCCAATGGCAAACTTTAAAGATCCTATTCATCACCGGCGGGCCTGGGCCTGCTGAATGAAAAAGCGCCGCATCCGAAGCCGCAGGTCATAACCTGAACAAAACATATTGAACGAGATGTCAGGCAGCTTACTTTTAAACAGCAGACTCAGGGGCCGTCATCAAAGACCCCCATGCAACATATAGATCAGGATGAAAGAAGGCTGGTTATCATGACTGGTTCCACGCCACCCAACAGAGGGTATCTGAAATCTACCTGATCCATAAGGAGAAACTCCAATGTACTAAGTGTCAGAGGTTGATCCTCAATCTCAAAGCCTGAAATTCTGCAAAGGGAATGATTCCCCATGAAAATAGGAACCAACTCCGAAAAATAACGAATAAAGGTTATGAGGCTATGACTCCAATCATTTAGGTACTGCCGGGGCGAACGAAAAGTTCGCCCCGGTTTTGTTTGTGTCACGGTCTCCGGCTCATGCAGGGCAAGCTCAAGCGCCTCAAGGCAAACGGACTTGCATTTCCTACCGGATTTTGTTACTATTATTATATTTTCGATTATTAACAGGATTAAAGGAGATAAAACTGCATGGGCGTAAAAACAGTTTCATCACAGGCTGATGCTGCCAACCCGCTTGGATATGAAAAAGAAGGCAAGCTGCTTGTCGGCTTTGCCATTCCCTGCATTATCTCGATGCTGGTGACGTCGCTGTACAACATTGTTGACCAGATCTTTATCGGGCAGGGTGTGGGTCTGCTGGGCAATGCTGCCACCAACATTGCGTTTCCTCTCTCGATTGCCTGCACAGCCATTGCGCTGCTGCTCGGTATCGGCAGTGCGACGAATTTCAGTCTCCAGCTGGGTGCAGGCAATGAAAAGCGTTCTGCTGAATATGCAGGCAACGGCCTGTGTCTGATGGCGCTGTTCGGCACTGTGCTGATGGCGGTCACGCTGCTTTTTCTGACGCCGATGCTGAAATTCTTCGGCGCTACGCCGGATGTTTTTCCCTACGCAGAGGCCTACACCCGTATCACAGCGCTGGGGTTTCCGTTCCTCATTATGAATACCGGCATGAGCAAGCTGATTCTGGCAGACGGCAGCCCGCGCTATTCCATGATGTCGATGCTCATCGGCGCACTTATCAATACGGCCCTTGATCCGCTGTTCATCTTCGGGCTGGATATGGGTATGACCGGCGCTGCACTTGCCACGATTCTCGGGCAGATCGCCTCGTTCTGCATCAGTATGCGGTATCTCTTCCATTTTAAATCTGTACCCTTCTCATGGGGCTGCTTTACGATTGACGGTGACAGAACACGCAAGATCTTCAGCTACGGTGCATCTGCCTGCTTCAACCAGATCGCGATGGCTGTTGTCCAGATCGTTTTGAACAACACCCTTGCACACTACGGTGCACTGTCGATCTACGGCAGCGATATTCCTCTGGCCTGCGCGGGCATCATCTCAAAGGTCAACATGATCTTTATGTCCTTTGTCATCGGCATTTCGCAGGGCGTACAGCCGATCATCGGCTTCAATTACGGTGCTGCGCTCTACCGCCGCGTCAAAAAGAGCTATCTGCTGGCGCTGGCTGTGGCTACCGGGCTTTCTCTGGCAGCGTTTGCCTGCTTCCAGCTTTTCCCGCGGCAGATCATCAGTATTTTCGGCACCGGCAGCGAAATGTACTACCAGTTTTCGGAGCGGTACTTCCGCATTTATATGTTCCTGACGCTGATCAACGGCATCCAGCCGGTCACCTCCAACTTCTTCAACTCGATTGGCAAGGCGCGCCTCGGCGTATTCATGTCCCTGACACGCCAGATTTTGTTCCTGCTGCCGCTCATCGTCATCTTCCCGCTCTTTATGGGCATTGACGGTGTCATGTACGCAGGCCCCATTGCGGACGGCGCTGCCGCCATCGTCTGCGGCTTTTTCACCGTGCGTGAGCTGCGCGAGCTGACCCGCTTGCAGCAAAAAACTGAAAAAACGAACTGAGGCACCTGCAAAGCGCCCCCGCATCACTGTGCGGGGGCGTTTTTCTGTCCCGTTACAGCTTTAGCGTATGGGCGATATGACGAAAAAATCTGTGCCCGATTGGCAAAAAGGTAGAAAGTGCAGGAAACCGCTTGAATTGCACCGGTTTCCGCACTACAATGGAAACCGGAAAGCTAAATCGGGTTTCCGCAGGAGGCAAGTGATGGACGAACACAACGAGCTGCGCACAAGACTGCGCGCAGTCGGAATGGAGCTGTTCCGCAGGGACGGGCTGCGCTTTACGATGCAGCAGGCCGCTGCGATGATGCACATCAGCAAAAAGACGATCTACGCAGTCTACCCCTCTAAGGAGGCGCTGCTGCTGGATATGGTGGACGATGCGTTCACAAGGATCCACGCCCGCAAGCAGCGCATCCTTGACGGCCCCGGCACCCTGGCTGAAAAGCTGCGGGCGGTCATTATCGCCCTGCCGGAGGAGTACACCGCGCTGGATCTGCAGCAGATGGATCTTTTGGATGAAAAATATCCCAGAGTCGCAGCGCGCGTGCGGGAGCATCTGGAAACCGGCTGGGAGCCTACCTTGGCGCTGCTGGAGCAGGCGATGGGGGAGGGCGTTATCCGTCGGGTATCCCTGCCGGTTCTGCAGCGGATGATCTCCGCTTCCATTGAGGATTTTCTTGCAGACCGCACGCTCGATGCGCAGGGCATATCCTACACGGATGCCCTGGATGAGATGATTTCCATTTTACTGGAGGGGTTGTTGGTACGATGAGATACAGTCTTTGTAATCACTGGGAATTTACAGAGCAATGGAGCGATGCCTTCTGTCGGGGTGAACCTGTTGGCTGTCGTCCGGTGCGTCTGCCCCATACCTGCCGGGAGCTGCCGCTCCACTACGCAGACCCCTCTGACTATGAGATGGTCTGCGGTTACCGTCGCACACTGACCGTTCCCGATGCGCCCCGGGTATTCCTGCGCTTTGACGGGGCCGCCCATCAGGCGGAGATCTACCTGAACGGCCAGCTGGCCGGGCAGCATCAGGGCGGCTACACCGGCTTTACCATCGAAATTACTGACCTTGTGCGCCGCGGCAAAGAAAATCTGCTGGCCGTGCGGCTGGATACGCGCGAGGATCCCAGCCTGCCGCCCTTCGGCTTTGTCATCGACTACCTGACCTACGGCGGTCTATACCGGGAGGTCTGGCTTGAAACCTCGCCGCAGAGCCGTGTGAGCGAGCTTTTCGTGTACACACCGACACTAACGGAGGCTGCCGTGCAGCTGACCGTTGAGGCACCGGAGCAGGCCGCAGCGCTGCGCGTCCGGCTCTGCAGCAGTGCGGGCAAGACGCTGGTGAGCCGCCAGCTGCCCCCGGCAGGATCGGCGGAATGCCGTCTTACGCTGCCTGACGCCGCGCCATGGGACACCGAGCATCCGAATCTCTATCGCTGCATAGCAGAGCTGCTCGATGCCGAAGGGCAGGTGCTGCACAGCCGTGAGACCACCTTCGGCTTTCGGACGGCTGTGTTCCGGGCGGACGGTTTTTACCTGAACGGGAAAAAGACCTTTCTGCGCGGGCTGAACCGCCACCAAAGCTACCCCTACATCGGCTACGCCGCGCCGGAAAGCCTGCAGCGGCAGGACGCCCGCATCCTGAAAAACGAGCTGCACTGCAATGCGGTGCGCACGAGCCATTACCCACAAAGCCAGTATTTTCTTGATGAATGTGACCGGCTGGGCCTGCTTGTATTTACCGAGCTGCCCGGCTGGCAGCACATCGGTGATGCGGCATGGAAGGACCGCGCCTGTGCCATGCTGCAGGAGATGCTACTGCAAAACCGCAATCACCCCAGCATTATTCTGTGGGGTGTGCGCATCAATGAGAGCGTGGACGATGACGAATTCTATACGCGCACCAATAAAATTGCCCACGCACTGGATCCGAGCCGGGCGACCTCAGGCGTGCGGTATCTGGAAAAGAGCCATCTCCTGGAAGATGTTTACGCCTACAACGATTTCTCCCACAACGGCTCAAACGCCGGGGCCAAGCGGAAAAAGGATGTAACGCCTGATTTGAGCAAGGCTCTGCTGATCTCAGAATGCAACGGCCACATGTACCCCACCAAGTCCTGTGACGATGCCCCGCACCGGCAGGAGCATGCCCTGCGCCATGCGCGGGTGTTGAACGCCGCCTACGCAGATGGAGAGCATGCGGGCTGTTTTGGCTGGTGTATGTTTGATTATGCCACCCACAAGGATTTCGGCTCCGGGGACCGCATCTGCTATCACGGCGTGCTGGACAGCTTCCGCAATCCCAAGCTGGCGGCGTCTGTCTACGCATCGCAGGGCGGGGAGGAGCCGGTGCTGACGGTCAGCTCCGCGATGGACATCGGTGACTATCCTGCCGGGCAAATCGGCACGGTCTATGTGTTTACCAACGCCGAGCGGGTGGATCTTTACAAAAACGATGTGTTTGTGACGACCCTGCACAAAAGCGGCTGGACGGCGCTGCCGCACCCGCCGCTGGCCGTGGATGACACAATCGGCGTCCTGCTTGAAACGCAGGAGCATTTTGACAAGGCCAAGGCCGATACGCTGCGCGACTGTCTGCTTGCAGCCGGGCGCTACGGCTTGGCCGGGCTGCCGCTGCGCTACAAGCTGAAGCTGGCGTGGTGCATGGTGCGCTATAAGATGAGCTTTGCGGACGGTGTGGCGCTGTACGGCAAGTATGTCGGCAACTGGGGCGGCGCAGCTACGCGTTGGCGGTTCGATGCCAAAAACGGGGATACCGTAGTAAAGAGCGTCACGCTCTGCCCCAGCCACCGGCTGCATCTTGAGGTAACGCCCTCCGCCACCGTCCTGCAGGAGGGTGACACCTACGATATGGCCGGAGTTCGGGTGCGGATCCTTGATGAAAACGGCAGCCCTGCCGTCTATGCACAGCTGCCGCTGACCTTTGCCGTGACCGGTGCCGCCGTGCTGGTCGGCCCTGCGGCGGCAACCGCCGAGGGCGGCATGGGCGGGACTTATCTGCGCACAGTCGGGCAGACAGGTACAGCCGCGCTGACCGTCTCGGCCACGCAGTGTGCGCCTGTCACCGTAGAATTTACCGTCACAAAGAAGGAGTGTGCAGTATGGAACTGACAACAAAGCAAAAAGCCGCCTTCGGCATCGGCGCAGTGGGCAAGGATATGGTCTACGCGCTGTCTGCCTCCTATGTCATGTACTATTATCAGGATGTGCTGGGCCTGCCTGCCACCTTTGTCGGCCTGATCCTGATGATCGCGCGTGTGTTTGACGCCTTCAACGATCCCTTTATGGGGGTGCTGGTGGCCAAGACCCGCACCCGCTGGGGACGGTTCCGTCCGTGGATCCTCAGCGGCACCGTCCTGAATGCGGTGGTTCTCTACGCGCTGTTTGCCGCGCCGGTGCTGGAGGGTGCCGACATGATGGTCTACTTCAGCGTCATCTACATCCTGTGGGGCGTCACCTACACGATGATGGACATTCCTTACTGGTCGATGATCCCCGCCGTGACCCGCACCCCTGCTGACCGAGAAAACCTGTCAGTCGTGGGCCGCACCTGTGCGGGCGTCGGCTCGGCGCTCATTGCGATGTTTACCATGCTGCTGGTTGGTGCTTTGGGCGGCGACAGCGAGCGCACCGGCTTCCGCTGGGTAGCACTGCTCGTGGCTGTCATCTTTGTGGTTACCGAGGCGATCTGCTGCGCCAGCGTCAAGGAGACCGGCAGCGCCGAGATAAAGACCTCCACCGTCGGCGAGATGTTCAAGGCGCTGTTCTCCAACGATCAGGCACTTGTGGTCGTAGGCAGCATCGTTTTGATCAACTCGGCGCTGTATCTGACCTCCAACTTTATCATCTATTTCTTCAAGTACGATTTCGGCGGCACAGGCTGGAAGGCCAGCTACACGCTGTTCTCAACCATCGGCGGTGCGGCACAGATTCTCGGCATGATGGTCCTCTATCCGGTGCTGCGCAAAAAGCTCAGCAACACTGCCGTATTTACGGTAAGCCTGGGGTTGGCGCTGGGCGGCTATGCTGTGCTGCTCCTGCTCTGCCTGACGGGCTTTTCCGGCAGTCTGGCACTGCTCTGCGTGCCGGGCGTGGTGGTGTTTGCCTGCAACGGCATGCTCAGCGTACTGACGACCCTTTTCCTCTCCAACAGTGTGGACTACGGCCAGCTCAAGACCGGGCGCCGTGAGGAAAGCGTTATCTTCTCAATGCAGACCTTTGTTGTAAAGGCTGCGTCCGGCGTGGCGGTTTTTCTGACCGGCATCGGCCTGGATCTGATTGGGCTGACCGGCAATGCCGAGGAGACAGGCCCCGTTGCTGCCCAGAGCGCCGGTACACTGCTCGGGCTGCGACTCATGATGACCGTTCTGCCCATGGCCGTCCTTGCGGCGGCGCTTGTACTGTTCCGCCGCAAGTTCACTCTGACGGATGACCGCGCAGCCGAAATCAGCACTGCGCTTCACAGGGAGGAAACTCAAAATGGCTGAGATGCAGTGGTATGCCGCAACAGACAGCGGCCGGTTTGACGGCACGGCAGCCATCACCCCGCGCAGCGGTGCCGTCTGCCTGAGGGCAGAGCTGCCCGCCGGAGTGCTGCAAAATGCGGTTGCTGCGCTTCCGTGGACGATGGCGCGCGAAGAAAAGCTTTTCATGAACGGCTACCAAACTTGGACCGCCTGCCCGGAGCTGGGCAAATGGGACCGGCAGCACGGTGTTGAGCGTGTCCCGAAATTTCTTTTGGAGAAATACAGCTTTGACCGTTACGGCGATTATCATTTTGTTCCCTACAGCGGCAAGAGGGGACAGAGCCACGGCTTCTCCTACTGCTATTTCCGGCGCGGAAAGACCTACCGCCTTTTGGCCAGCCTGGACGAGGCACCGGGCTATACGATTTTTTCCTATGACAGCCGCACCGCACAGCTGCGCATTGAACGCGACTGCGCCGGGGTACAGCATACCGGCGGCAGCTTTCCTGCGTTCGCCCTCTTTTTTGCCGAGGGCACCGAGGACGAGGTATTTGACGCATGGTTTGCGGCGCTGGGCTGCCGCCCCCGCACCACGCGCAGGCTGGCCGGGTATTCCAGCTGGTATAACCGCTACCAGAACATTGATGAGGCCTCGATCCGGGAAGATCTCAACGGCTGCAAAACGCTTTTCCGCGCAGGGGATCTCTTTCAGATCGACGATGGATGGGAGCGCAAGGTAGGAGACTGGCTGGAGCCTGACTCTGCCAAATTCCCCAACGGGCTGCGCCCGCTGGCAGATGCAGCGCATGAAAGCGGCTTTCTGGCAGGACTGTGGCTGGCACCGTTCGTCTGCGAAAAGGAATCCCTGCTCTGCAAAAATCACCCGGACTGGCTGCTGCAGGCGGACGGTCAGCCCTGGTGCTGCGGCTGCAACTGGAGCAGCTTTTATGCGCTGGACATCGACCACCCGGAGGTACAGGCCTACCTCAAGCAGGTCTTTGACCGCGTCCTGCAGGATTGGGGCTTTGACCTTGTCAAGCTGGACTTTCTCTACGGCGCAGCACCGTTCGGCAACGCCCGGGAATCCCGCGCAGGACGGATGCAGCGCGCCATGGCACTGCTGCGCTCATGGTGCGGCGACAAGCTGATCCTCGGCTGCGGTGTGCCGGTCATGCCTGCCTTTGGCATCGTTGACTACTGCCGCATTGGGTGTGATGTAGGGCTGGACTGGGACGATGTGTGGTATATGCGGCTTTTCCACCGCGAGCGGGTCTCCACAAGGCAGTCCATCGGCAACACGATTTTCCGCCGCCAGCTCAACGGGCGTGCTTACGGCAGCGACCCCGATGTATTCTTCCTGCGCGAGGAAAACTGCAAGCTGACCCTACAGCAAAAGCAGACCCTGGCCCGGGTCAATGCGCTGTTCAGCGGCATCCTGCTCACCTCCGACATGCCAAGTCGCTATACGGATGAGATGAGCCGTCAATACAATGCCCTGCGGGAATTGACCGACCACGCCGAAAATTGCACCGTGGATGCAGACGACGGTCTGACCGTACACTACACCCTGCACGGACAGCAGCAAGCGTTCAAAGTTTTCTGACCGTTCAGCCTTCTTCAAAAACACACAAAATTTTTGCTGCGGCGGCTGATGGAATTGCAATCACAGGGCAGGGGATGGTATAATGTGTAAATAGGGCGTTATGCCCTTCCGCTTTGGCGGTATATGTTATATTGTAATAGGTTTTATCTGAGGAGTTGTGGAATGAAGAAAAACGATCTTTCCCCCGAAGCCTTCCGCTTTGAAGGCAAGATGTCCCTGAAGCAGGCACTGCCGCTGGGCATGCAGCATGTGTTGGCAATGTTTGTCGGCAACCTTACGCCGCTGCTTATCATCACGGGCGCCTGCGGCCTGGCCGGCGGCGAATTTGCCGACCTGCGCGTCACGCTGCTGCAGAATGCCATGCTTGTGGCGGGCATCGTCACACTGGTCCAGCTGTATTCCATCGGCCCCATCGGCGGCAAGGTGCCTATCATCATGGGCACCTCCTCCGGCTTCATCGGGGTATTCAGCTCGGTCGCAGCCTCGATGGGCGGCGGTGTGCTGGCCTACGGCGCAATCATGGGCGCGTCCCTGATTGGCGGCCTGTTTGAGACAGTGCTGGGCTTCTTTCTGAAGCCTTTGCGCAAGCTGCTGCCCTCTGTCGTTACCGGCACGGTGGTGCTTTCCATCGGTCTGAGCCTGATCTCGGTCGGCGTAAACTCCTTCGGCGGCGGCAACACCGCGCAGGATTTCGGCTCGGTCGAAAACCTGCTGCTCGCCATCTTTGTGTTGGTCGTCATCCTGATCTGCAAGCACTCCGGCAGCACCTTTTTGAATTCCTCCTCGATTTTGGTGGGCATCATCTGCGGTTACATTGCAGCGTTTCTCATGGGCCTTGTTCTGCCCACCACGGCGCTGAACGCCGAGGGCGCTGCCTACACCAAGGCATGGGTGCTGAACTGGAATAAGGTGGCCGAGGCCAAATGGTTTGCATTGCCCGAGCTGATGCCGGTCAAGCCAGTGTTTGATATGCGCGCGATCGCACCGGTCATGATTATGTTCATCGTCACGGCGGTCGAAACCGTGGGCGATATTTCCGGCGTTATCATGGGCGGCATGGACCGCGAGGCCACCGACACTGAGCTGTCCGGCGGCGTCATCTGCGATGGTATCGGTTCCAGCTTTGCCGCACTGTTCGGCGTACTGCCCAACACCTCCTTCAGCCAGAATGTCGGCCTTGTCAGCATGACCAAGGTCGTCAACCGCTTTGCGCTGGCCACCGGCGGCATCTTCCTGATTCTCTGCGGTCTGGTGCCCAAGCTGGGTGCGCTCGTCTCGATCATGCCGCAGTCGGTGCTGGGCGGCGCAGCGGTCATGATGTTCTCTTCCATCGTGGTGAGCGGTATTCAGCTCATCACCCGCGAGCCGCTGACCCCGCGCAGCCTGAGCATCGTCTCTGTAGCGCTCGGTCTTGGCTACGGCATCGGTGCCAACAACGGCATCCTTGCACACGCACCGCAGATGCTCTCTCTGGTATTCGGCGGCTCTGGCATTGTGCCCGCCGCACTCGTTGCCATCCTCTTGAATCTGGCCATTCCAAAGGACGAAAACGGTTAAAATAAGCATCCCTATAGCGGGCAGTGTAAAACGCACTGCCCGCTATAGATTTTTTGTTGAAATCGCACAAAAGCACCTTTAGCACCCTATTGACATTTGGGTGCCAGACTGCTATTATATGACCGAACTATCGTAGAATCGTTGCTGGTGCGCCGTTTTGGCTGCAGGCAGCTTTTTTACGACCCAGCGGTTAGATTGTTCTAACCTGCATATACAAGCTGCCATGCTGCCGGCGGGCAGCTTTTCAAATAAGCAGCAGTTAGTTGATGTAAACCAGGGAGCTGAGCATTACGAAAAAGAATTTTTGGGACAGAAATGCAGCAAGGTATGACCGCTTTATGCGTAAGAATGCAATAGCCTATGATCAATTATATGCGCTGCTTCGCCCTGCTGTGTGGCACAAAACCGTTTTGGAGGTAGCCACCGGCACAGGGCAGGTGGCAAAGCATCTCCTGTGTTCTGCCGACCACATTGAGGCTACCGACTCCTCCGCAGCGATGATTGCGCAGGCAAAGCGGGGTAACTTTTCCTCCAAGCTGCATTTTTCTGTGCAGGATATGTTCCATCTGCCTTATGCTGACCAGTCCTTTGATGTTGTCATTGTCTCCAATGCACTGCACATTGTGCCGCATCCTGAGAAAGCCCTCATCGAGTTTCGCCGTGTGCTTAAAAACGATGGCACGCTGATTGCTCCTACCTTTACCCATGCAGAGAATTCCCCTTGGGGAAATCTTCAGGCCCTTGCGCTGAAAATTGCAGGCTTTCCGCTGCACAGCAGATGGACGAGTGCTGCGTATCTGGCATTTTTGCAGCAAAACGGCTGGACCGTTTGCAAAAGTGTTGTTTTGCAGAATTCCATTCCACTTACCTACGCAGAGTGTAAAAAGTTGAAAGGAGATAAACGATGTCATTTTTTGAAAATACGAGAGACCCCAAAGGCTTCAGCGGCAGGCTGATGGTCACCATGATGAACCTTGCCCACACCCCCGTGGCGCTGTGGGGGCTTCACTTTCTGCATCTTGCGCCGGACGCAAAGGTGCTGGACTGCGGCTGCGGCGGCGGAGCGAATATCAAACGGCTGCTGAAAAGGTGTCCGCGCGGCATCGTAAAGGGCGTGGATTACTCTGCTGTCAGCGTCGAAAAATCCCGCCGTCTCAATGCAGAGGCGATTCAAAGGGATCGCTGTGTCATCTGGCAGGGCAGCGTGCAGCGCATCATTTTTGCCAGCGATTGGTTCGATGCAGTCACAGCGTTTGAAACCGTCTATTTCTGGCCGGACCTTGCAAAATGCTTCCGGGAGGTTTGGCGGGTTTTGAAGCCGGGCGGCACCTTCCTCATCTGCAATGAAGTCAACGGCGACACGGACAAAGACAAAAAATGGACAGAAATCATTGATGGCATGACCATCTACAAGGATACTGAGCTGAACGCATATCTTGAGCAAGCGGGCTTTTGTGACATTGTGGTACACAAAAGCAAAACAGGCTGGCTGTGTTTGACCGCCGTAAAGCGAAGTGACTGTGGCTGCGGGAGGCAGGAGAATGAAGGTTTATGAATTTGGGGCGGATACCGCTCCGGTCATTTTGCTGTTGCCCGGCACCTGCTGCCACTGGAAAAGCAACTTTGGCCAAGTGATCCCTCTGTTGCAGCGGGATTTTCGCGTACTTTGCGTCAGCTATGATGGCTTTGACGAAACAGAAAGTACCGAATTTCCGACAATGCTTGCAGAAACCGAAAAAATCGAAGCCTACATCCTGAAAAACTGCGGCGGGCATATACGGGCCGCCTACGGCTGCTCTCTGGGCGGCTCTTTCGTGGGACTGCTGGCAGCACGGAAAAGCATACATATGGACTACGGTATTCTGGGCAGCTCCGACCTTGACCAATGCTCCAAGCTCGCGGCCAAATTACAAACGAATCTTCTCCTGCCGCTGATTTATCCGCTGATTCGGGACGGGCAGTTCAAAAGTTGCTTTCTGCAGAAGCGATTAGAAAAGTGCTCCGCGGAGAAGGGGGACTATGTCCGCGCTTTTATGGCGATGTTCGGTGCTGCACGCCCCTATGTGACGATGCAAAGCTGTAAAAACCAATTTTATTCCGACCTCATCACGCCCTTGCCGGAGGGAATTGATGTTCCCGGTACGGAGATTCATATTTTCTACGCGCTGAAAATGGGAGCGAAGTATCGCGCGCGTTATCAGCAGCATTTTGCGCACCCCGTAATTCATGAGCAGCATCTGCAGCATGAGGAGCTGCTGGCCTGTTACCCTTACAAATGGGCACAGCTTGTCAAAAGCATCCTTGAACAGGGGGTATAAAATACCTGTGTTTTTGTGTATATACCATAAAAGGAGGCGACTTCATTGACAGAAACTTTTTGGGGGATTCTGATTCCCTTTTTGGGTACATCGCTGGGCGCAGCGTGCGTATTTTTTATGCGGCGCGCTCTGGGAGATCTGGTGCAGCGCTCACTTGCAGGCTTTGCCGCCGGTGTGATGGTGGCGGCATCGGTCTGGAGCCTGCTGATCCCGGCAATCGAACAGTCGGAGAAGTTGGGACGGTTCGCCTTTTTCCCGGCGTTTGCCGGATTTTGGTTCGGCGTGCTGTTTTTGCTTGCCCTGGATCATCTGATACCCCACCTGCATGTCGGCAGTGAGGAGGCTGAGGGGCCAAAAAGCAGGCTGGGCCGCACTACGATGATGGTGCTGGCAGTGACCCTGCACAACATCCCGGAGGGCATGGCAGTCGGTGTGATGTACGCCGGCTTTCTCGCAGGCAGCGCACAGATCACCGCGGCGAGCGCGCTGGCCCTGTCCCTCGGCATAGCCATCCAGAATTTCCCGGAGGGCGCCATCATCTCGATGCCCCTGCGCGCCGAAGGGGAGAGCAAGGGCAGGGCCTTTGCAGGCGGTGTGCTTTCGGGCGTGGTTGAGCCAATCGGCGCAGTGGTGACGATTTTGGCCGCGCAGCTTGTGATACCGGCATTGCCTTACCTTTTGAGCTTTGCTGCGGGCGCGATGCTCTATGTCGTGGTGGAAGAGCTGATTCCCGAAATGTCACAGGGACGGCACTCTAACCTTGGCACAGTATTCTTTGCTGTCGGCTTCAGTGTGATGATGGTGCTGGATGTGGCACTGGGGTAACAGGAGCCTTACAACGCAGAAAATGCAAACAGCTTCACCCGGCCCGACACAAAGTCAGTCAGAAAAGGTCCAGCATGGTATCCAGATACAACTCCTCGCGGACAGCCAGCTGATATTCCGGCTTGGTCAGGTAGTGAAGCAAAAATTCAAGGATCAGCGCACTGCCAAGGCCGCGCCCCTCGATCTTGAATTGGGTGAAGTCCCTCGGCAGGTAGGTATCCCGGATGGCCTTGATGCCGATAAAGCCGGGGTTCGCCATCGCTCGGGAGAAGCGATACCCGTCCGCTGCGCCGGGGGCGCTGCAGTGATGCTCCGGGCCGGGCAGACCCAGATTTTTGCGGCTGACGGCCTCATAGCAGGCTCTGCGTTCCGTGCATCCGAACCAGCAGCACTCATTGCAGAGGAACTCCACCTTGTCCTTCTGGGACTGGGGCAGCGCTGCAAGTCGGTCAAATGCTCGGTTCAGCCGGAAATCCGGCACGACATAGCGAAACTCGGGCCGTGCCAGCTCCCGCTGCAAATCGTTGAAGTCTGTCAGCACTTTTGTGGTTGAGGATACAAGATACAGCGATGGATAGTTCTTTTTCAGGTACTGCGTCAGCAGCTCAGCATGAACGATGGCGCCGTTTTGCGGGTCATTTTGTTCCTGAAACAGTCGGCAGAGCGCATTGCAGTCCGGGTCTGTGAGATGCTCCGGGCGCAGTAATGAATTGCTGAGTGTCAGCCGCGCCGAGATGCCGTATTCACGCGTCAGCGCCAGCACCTCGCGTGGGGTGCGGTCACTGTACTCGACCCGTCCGCCCGCCCATAAGCAGTCAGACGGTGCGCCGTAGATCGAGCCGATGGCGCACCAGTCGTAAAAATACTCCCGGTGCGCACGATAAAGCGGCAAAAACGCCGCATACAGGTCATAAAATTCAAACAGACCGGGCAGATGAAACAGGGCTGTGCCCTGATGAGGTGTTTCCATAGCGGGGACCTTTCCTGGCCGCACAGGCGGCCCGATGGGATATATTTATTATACCAGCAATCCTGCCGGAATGCAAAGCGAAGCGCCGCGTCAGCCAAAACAACCGATGCAGTGCTTTTTATCGGTTTATAGGTAATGGCCTTCGGCCTTTTGTGCCAAATTCCGAAGGCCGTTGAGGCAGCATAAACAGGTGTGGTACTGTATCCTCAATCGGCATTGGCCGAATGGAAGAATTAATAATCATCTGTCGAACGGCAAAGCAGCTTTACAATCTTCGGTAAAAAAGCGTGATGAACAACGATTTTGCAGGAATCGCCAAAAAGGCCTTGCACTTTTTGTACAGTCTGCTATAATAACAGCATCACAGAACACGAACGGGACAAAGGGGTCGCGTACTTGTAAAAGTACAGCGGCCCCTTTCCGTTACGCACAAAGGCGTGCAGCACATCACCGTGCTGTGCGCCTTTTGTTTTGGATGAATATCAGAAAGAGGGGTCACACAATGAAAAAGCGTAATCGAGTTCTGGCACTTACCGTAGCAGCTGCAATGTCCGCCAGTCTGCTGGCAGGCTGCGGCTCCAGCGCACAGCAGGGCGGGGCCGCATCAAGTGAAGCTGCTTCCACCGACGCCGCCGCATCTGTGTCGGACGGCGGTGAGGATAACATCATTCGCGTCGGCGTTGTCTGTTCCATGACCGGCGGATCCGCTATCTATGGCGAGGGCGCACAGAACGCCGTCGACATGGCAGTCGAGGAGATCAACGCGGGTGATTCCGGCTACAAAATAGAAATCGTCAACGGCGGCAAGGTCGCAGACGATGCTAAGGACGCCAAGCAGGCCATGAACGCCTACAACAAGGTCATGGCCGACTCGCCGGAGGCCATCGTGGGCAGCTTCTTCTCGTCGGTCACACTGCCCATGGCAGAACAGGCCTCCAAAGACGGCATGCTGCTGCTGGCAACAGGTGCGACAAACGCCGATGTGACTTTAAAAGGCGATTCGATTTTCCGCAACTGCTTCATTGACCCGTACCAGGGCAAGATGGCGGCATTGTTCGCAAAAGACAAGGGCTTTGCCAAGGTGGCCGTCATCTATGCAAAAGATGATGACTACTCCAATGGTCTGAAGGACGCCTTTGTTGAAAACTGCGAGGCTAACGGCATTGAGGTCGCCTACGTCGGCGAGTGCATGACCACCGATACAGACGACTCTTCGAAGGCGGCACAGGCCGTTGCAAGCGGTGCAGATCTGCTGTATTATCCCTGCTTCCTCGACACCGTTCCGCTTCTCGTTGGTGCAGCCCGCAATGCCGGATTTACCGGTGCAATCATGGGCGGTGACGGCTGGGACGGCTCCGATACCACCGGCCTTGCCGAACAGTTCGATGACTGCTACTTCACGAACCACTATTCCAGCGAGGATACCGCCCCGGCTGTCCAGAACTTTGTTGCCAAGTACACAGAAAAGTACGGCACCGAAAGCCTGAACGCTTGCGCAGCCCTGTATTACGACGCTATGTATATGCTGGTGCAGGCCGCCGAGAACGCAGGCGGTACCGACACGGCAAGCCTTGTCAAGGGTATGACCGGCATGAGCTTCACCGGTGTCGGCGGCGACATTACGCTGGACGAGAACGGCGACGCAATCAAGAGCATTGCAATCAATACCTACATTGACGGCGAAGTCAAGTGGACCGAGACACTGGGGTCCGACGGCACGGTCGTTTCCAAGGCAGAGTAAGATACAATCGCATTGGGGCGGGGGAAAAGGCCCCGCCCTTTGCGTTTAGGAAAGGGGAATGGACCAGATGACTTTCTCACTGTTTTTTCAAAGCCTGATAAACGGCTTAAACCAGGGCGCAATTTATGCGCTGATTGCCTTGGGCTACACAATGGTCTACGGCATTATCCGCATGATCAACTTCGCCCACGGTGACTTTATCATGATCGGCGCATACACGCTGTTCTATACCATCCCGCTGATGATCAACGCCGGGATGCCCGCATGGCTTTCGGTTATCGTTGCTATTGCGGTATGCGCGTTGGTGGGCGTACTGGTCGAAACCTTTGCCTACCGCCCCGTGCGCAAGGCAGGACCGATGTCCGCGCTGATCACGGCGCTGGCTATGAGCATCTTTTTGGAGAACCTGGCCATGGTACTGTTTGGTGCCAAGCCCCACAACGTGCAGGCCATCTTCAGCCTGCCCACCATCACCGTGGGCAGCGTGGCCCTGCCGCTGAACGTACTGCTGACGATTGCCATTGGCCTGGGCATTATGATTGCCTTGCAGCTTTTCGTCAAAAAGACGAAGCTCGGCAAGGCGATGCGTGCCGTGCCGCAGGATAAGGATGCGTCAACTTTGGTAGGTATCAATGTCAACAAAATTATCACCACGACCTTTGCCATCGGCTCGGGCCTGGCGGCGGTGGCGGCGCTGATGTACTGCGCCACCTATCCCCGCGTCACGAACGATATGGGCAGCATGATGGGCATGAAGGCGTTTATCGCCGCCGTGCTGGGCGGCATCGGAATCATCCCCGGCGCGATGCTGGGAGGTATCCTGATCGGCCTGATTGAAATTTTTGTCAAGCTGTTTGCCCCCGGCTGGTACGAGGCCGTGACCTACGGTACGCTGATCGTGATTCTGCTGGTGAAGCCTTCCGGTATTCTGGGCAAGAATGTCGGTGAAAAAGTGTAAGGGAGCGTGAACAAAATGACGAAACGACGGCTGGCCTCCTACGGCCTGAATCTGGTTGGTGTCGCGCTGCTGTACGCGGCCATCACGCTGGCTTTTACCTTCAACGCCTTCGGCAAAAGCACGACTTACATCCAGGGCATCTGCACGACGGCCTGCTACACGATCATCATGGTCACGTCGCTCAACCTCGTCGTGGGCTTTATGGGTGAGTTCTCGATGGGTCATGCGGGCTTTGTCTCGGTGGGGGCGTATGTGTCCGCCATCGTGTCCGGCGCGCTGGCCGGGCACGGGCTTTCGGATCTGGCGCTGCTGCTCGTTGCGATTCTGGCGGGCGGCCTGGCCGCGGGCCTTATGGGCATTGCAGTCGGCATCCCGGCACTGCGGCTGCGGGGCGACTACCTGGCTATCGTTACGATGGCTTTTGCCGAGATTATCCGCGTCTGCTTCTGCAACTTTTCCATTACGGGCGGCGGCAAGACGATGAGCGGCATTCTCAAGCTTTCCACGTTTGACCGCGCATTCTGGATCATGGTCGTCTGCGTGACGGTTATGTTTCTGTTTGTGCGCAGCCGCTTTGGCCGCACGGTGCAGGCCATCCGCGAGGATTACATTGCGGCGTCGGCCTCGGGCATCAACGTGACCTACTACAAGGTACTGACCTTTGCGGTCTCGGCGTTCTTTGCGGGCGTCGGCGGCAGCGTCTACGCCCACTACATGACCGCGATGATCCCCACAAACTTCAACTTCAACTATTCGGCAGAGCTGCTCTCTGAAGTCATCATCGGCGGCACAGGCTCGCTGACCGGCTCCATCATCGGTGCGGCATTCTTGTCCAGCCTGCCGGAGCTGATGCGTGATTTCTCCACCTACCGTATGCTGGCCTACTCGGTCGTGCTGGTGCTGGTCATGCTGTTCCGCCCGGGCGGTATCTTCGGACGCTGGGAGTTCAGCCTGACCCGCCTGTTGGACGGCATTCGGCACCCCAAGGCAAAAGCCGCGAAAGGAGCGTGAACCCGTTATGGCAGCACCCGTATTGAAAGCACAGCATCTCGGCATCCAGTTCGGCGGCCTGAAGGCTGTGGATGACTTCAACATGGAAATTGGCGAGTCCGAGTTGGTCGGGCTCATCGGCCCCAACGGCGCGGGCAAGACGACAGTTTTCAACCTCATTACCGGCGTCTACAAACCCACCGAGGGTTCGTTCTACCTCTGCGGTGAGCGGATGAACGGCAAAAAAACGCATCAGATCGTCCATGCTGGCATTGCCCGCACGTTCCAGAACATCCGCCTGTTCAAAAAGATGACTGTCATCGAGAACGTCAAGACGGCCATGCAGGGCCACACGACCTACGGCATGGCGGACGCCATCTTCCGTACCAAAAAGTACTGGCAGCAGGAGGCGGAAATCACCGCCCGCGCCAAGGAACTGCTGGCCGTCGTGCACCTCTCCGGCAAGGAGGATCTGGAGGCCGACAATCTGCCTTACGGTGAGCAGCGCCGCCTGGAGATTGCCCGTGCCCTGGCCACCGATATGAAGCTGCTGCTGCTTGACGAACCGGCTGCGGGCATGAACCCCACCGAGACCGAGGAGCTGCTGGAAATCATCAACTACATCCGCAAGGAATTTAAAGTGTCCGTCCTGCTCATCGAGCATGATATGAGCCTTGTCATGAAGATCTGCGAGCGCATTCAGGTGCTGGATTTCGGCACCACGATTGCTTCCGGCACGCCGGAGCAGATTGCCAACGACCCGCATGTCATCGAGGCATATCTGGGCAAGGATGAACCGGGGGAGGCCGCCAATGCTTGAGATCAAAGACCTGTATGTCAACTACGGTGCCGTCCACGCGCTGAACGGCGTATCCATGACCGTGAAGGATGGCGAGATCGTCTCGTTGATTGGGGCGAACGGCGCGGGAAAAACAACGACCCTGCGCACGATAACCGGCCTGGAAAAGGCGGCAAGCGGCTCCATCACCTTCGACGGGCACGACCTGCGCAAGATCGAACCCAGCAAAATTATCACGCTGAAACTGGCCCATGTGCCGGAAGGGCGGCACATCTTCCCCCAGATGACGGTGGAAGAAAACCTCGAGATGGGGGCTTTTACCGACCAAACCGACATGGCCAGAACGATGGCCGATGTCTACGAGCGGTTTCCCCGCTTAAAAGAGCGCAAGCGCCAGCTGGCTGGCACGCTCTCCGGCGGCGAGCAGCAGATGCTGGCCGTGGGCCGCGCCCTGATGGGAAAGCCGAAGATGATTTTGATGGATGAGCCGTCCATGGGTCTGTCCCCGCTGTTGGTAAAGGAAATTTTTGCCATCATCCGGGAGGTGAACAAGCAGGGCATTACGATTCTGCTGGTGGAGCAGAATGCCAAGATGGCGCTGGCCATCTCTGACCGTGCCTACGTGCTGGAAACCGGCACCATCACGCTTTCCGGCGATGCGCAGGAGCTGCTGAACGACGCTCGCGTCAAAAAAGCCTATTTGGGGCAGTAAGGAGGAAGTGCTATGTATCCGAACTATCCCTACTTTGCCGTGGCCATTACCCGCACCTGCGGGTCGGGCGGCGGCAGTTACATCGGCAAAAAGCTGGCGCAGGATTTTGGTATTGATCTGTATGACCGCAAACTGCTGCGCCTGGCAGCCGAGGACAGCGGCATCAATGAAAAAATCTTTGCCGCTGCCGATGAAAACACCAAAAAAACGCTGCTATACCGTGTTTCGCGGCATATTTACGACGGCAGCGTCATCCCGCCGGAGAGCGGCAATTTCATCAGCGACCAGAACCTTTTCAACTATCAGGCTAAGGTCCTGCGGGAGCTGCTGAACGAGGAAAGCTACATCTGCGTGGGCCGCGCGGCGGATTTTGTGCTGAAAGACAAACCCAACGTGCTGACCGTCTACATCGACGCGCCCTATGAGGACCGCATTGAGCGGGAGATGAAGCGCCAGGGCATCGGACGCAGCCAGGCCATCCACTACATTGATAAGCTCGACCACTATCGGGAAAGTTACTATAAGTATCATACGGGCCGCCAGTGGAAGCGTGTGGAAAATTACGACCTCTGCCTGGACAGCGCCGCGGTTGGGCTGGATAACTGCGTGGAGGTCATCAAGAAAGTTATTGAACTGAAATTTGGGGCAAAGTGCCCGCGGTAAAAAGCAACAGGGGAGGAAAGACTTATGGAAGCACTGGCCTATTATGACGGAAAAATCGGCACACCGGAGGAACTGACAGTTCCCTTCAATGATCGTGTGCATTTCTTCGGTGACGGTGTATACGACGCCACTGTCGGCGCAAACGGCAAGGTCTACCTGCTGCAGGACCACCTTGACCGCTTTTACACCAGCGCCAGGGCATTGGATATCCACATCCCGATGCCGAAAGACGAGCTTGGCAGACTGCTGACCGACCTGCTGGCCAAAGTAGACGGTACAACGCATTTTGTTTACTGGCAGGTCACCCGCGGCGTCGAGACCCGCAACCACGTCTACGCCGAGGACCTGCCCGGCAAGCTGTGGGTGTCCATCCGCCAGAACCATTTGAACGACCCGGATGTGCCCATCAAGCTCAACACCGAGGAAGATACACGCTTTTATCACTGCAACATCAAGACGCTGAACTTGCTGCCCAGCGTTGTAGCGGCACAGCACGCAAAGCGCATCGGCGTGCAGGAGACGGTGTTCCACCGCGGTGACATCGTGACCGAGTGCGCCCACTCCAACGTGTCGATTCTGAAGGACGGCGTATTTTATTCTCATCCCAACGATGAATTTATCCTGCGCGGCATCGCCAAGACCCACATGATCCAAGCGTGCTACCGCCTGGGCATTACAGTCATGGAAAAATGCTTTACGCTGGATGACCTGCGCAACGCCGATGAGATCATCGTGACGTCGTCCTCCAACTTCTGCCTGCACGCCTGCGAGGTGGACGGCAAGCCCGCGGGCGGCAAAGACCCCGCCACGCTGAAAGCGATTCAGAACGAGGTCCTGCGCGAATACTACGCCTACACCGGCAAAACAACCGTTGTGGACTGAAACGGGGGTGGGAAGGATGACCCGTGACGAACTGGAAAAGCACAACGTAGGCGAAAATCTCGATGCTTTGATGAATCTTGATCCCCGCGGCTACGGTGTCTGCCGCATTTTGTACGCGGGCAGCCGCGCCTATACCGGTGAACCTCTGACGATGCACGCGGCGCAGGTGATATGCAATGCGGTAAAAGAGAACGATCTGGTGTACATTATTACCGGATTCGTCCTGCTGCCGCATAAAGTGCCCGAGATGGACGGCACGGTCAGTTCCATGCTGCTGGCCCGCGCGTTGGTGATGGCGTTCGGTGCAAAGCCGGTCATCGTATGCCCCGCCGACAGCGTCCAGGCCATTGAAAAGTGCGCCGCCGTCGTTGGTCTGCATATCTATGAAGACCTCGACATCGTGCAGACGCTGCCTTTAAGCATGGGGGTCGCTGCCTTTACCAAAAACCTGGCCGACGCCCCGGCCCAGGCTGCCGAGCTGGCTGCCCGCAATCCCGCGGCAGTCGTCTCTGTCGAAGCCTGCGGCGCGAACGCCCTGGGGGTCTGTCACAATGCCGTCGGGCTGGACGTGACCGCCTTGCAGGCCCGCAGCGATGTGCTGTGGGAAAAGCTGCGCGCCGACGGTGTGCCGAATATTGCCATCGGTGACTTGGGCAATGAGATCGGCATGGGCACGATTGCCGACCACATCAAAAAATATGTGCCGTTCACCAACAGGGGCGAGTGCCAATGCGGCTGCGGCGGGGGCATATTAAGCGCCACCAGAACTGACAACATTATCACGGCCACCTGCTCCGACTGGGGCTGCTACGGCTTGATGGCCGCGCTGGCGTATCTCAAAAAAGATATGGAGATCCTGCACCACGAGGACATGGAGTCCGAGGTCATGCGGGTGGCGGCACGCAACGGGTTTATTGATATGACGGGCTCACTGCTGCCGGGCATTGACGGATTCAGCACGCGCATGAACGTCAGCATCGTCAGTCTGATGCGCCAGTGCACGGCCTACGCGGTACGGTACTCCCACAAGTCGGATCACTGGTTCGGCCCTGTGTTGGCAAAGCACTTCTTTGACTGACTATTATAGAAGGAAGGGGGCAGCGGTCATGCTGCCGTTTACGGTACACCCGGTTGGGGACTGTGCCCTGCTGGCGGGATTCCCCCAGCGCATTGCACCGGAGATCGGCGCGGCGGTGGCGGAACTGAACAGCCGCGTTTTGGCGGCCAAGCTGCCCGGCGTGACCGAGACAGTGCCCGCTTTTGCGTCGCTGCTGGTGGTGTATGATCCGCTTGTGACCGACTATGACACGCTGGCGGCAGCCCTGCAAGGGCTGAGTGACGCTGACGGCGCGGACACCGCGGCGGGGGAGGGGAGGCTGGTCACGATCCCCGTATGCTACGGCGGCGATTTCGGCCCCGACCTGCCCTTTGTGGCAAAGCACGCGGGACTGACCGAAGCAGAAGTCATCGCGCTGCACACCGGGCGGGAATACCGCATTTATATGCTGGGGTTCCTGCCGGGGTTCCCGTACCTGGGCGGGCTGGACGAACGATTGTTTACCCCGCGGCTGAACACACCGCGCACGGCCATCCCGGCCGGGGCGGTGGGCATCGGCGGCGAGCAGACCGGCATTTACCCTATTGCCAGCCCGGGCGGCTGGCAGCTCATCGGCCGCACGCCGCGCAAACTGTTTGACCCGGAATCGGGCGCACTGCCCTACACGGCGGGGGACCGCATAAAATTTAAACCCATCACCGCGGCGGAATTTGCAGCCCTGGCGGCAAAGGAGGGCACGGCATGAGCATCACCGTACTGGACCCCGGCCCGCTTACAACTGTGCAGGATGCGGGCCGCGTGGGCTATGCTGCCCAGGGCTACCGCAGCTGCGGCGCAGCGGACGGATACGCCTACCGTCTGGGCAATGTGCTGGTCGGCAACGACCCGGGTGCAGCCGTGCTGGAATGCACCCTGCGCGGCGCGGCCCTGCGGTTTGAAACGGACACCGTCTTTGCTCTGACGGGGGCCGAAAGCCCTGCTGCGCTGGACAGTACGCCCGTACCCTATTACGCACCGCTGCTTGCCAAAGCAGGCAGTGTGCTGCAGATGGGGGCGGCAAAAACAGGACTGCGCAGCTATCTGGCCGTGGGCGGCGGCATTGCCACCCCGCCCGTGCTGGGCAGCCGTGCCACCGATGTAAAATGCGGCATCGGCGGCTTGGAGGGCCGCAAGCTGGCCGCGGGCGATACCCTGCCCATAGGCTCATGTGATACCCCCGCGCTGTGGCAGGCCATCACTGCCAAACGGCTGGACCGTCCCTTGCGGGACAAGACTGTGTGCGGCGGGCTGCACCCCATGCGCGTGCAGGGAACGCAGATGCTGCCGCTGCTGCGCGCCGTGCCCGGCCCGCAGGACGCCGCCTTTACCGTGCAGGGCCGACAGGATTTTATCCACGGTATCTATACCCTGACGCCGGACTGTGACCGTATGGCCTGCAAGCTGGCGGGCACGCCGCTGCAAATGCGCCGCGGCGCGGATATTCTCTCCGACGGTATTGTGCCCGGGTCGGTGCAGGTCTCCGCCGACGGGCAGCCCATTGTCATGCTGGCCGACCACCAGACCACGGGCGGCTATGCCAAAATTGCCACGGTGATTTCTGCCGACTTGCCCGCGCTGGCGCAGCTCCGCCCCGGGCAGCGGGTATGCTTTACCTTTGTGACGCCGTCCCGGGCCGTGCAGGCTGCCCGGCAGCAGGCGGCCCTGTGGCAGCGGGTAAGAGATCGCTTGTAAAAGAAGGTGCACGTTATGAACTATTCCGCATTTCCCCCGGCTGAGATTCGGGCGTTGATCCGCGCGGGCAAGCTGGATGCCCCGACCACAGGCTGCTGCGACGGCTACGCCCAGGGTAATCTGGTGGTGCTTCCCAAGGCACTGGCGTGGGATTTCCTGCTGTTCTGCCAGCGCAACCCCAAGGCCTGCCCGCTGCTGGAAGTGGCCGATGCCGGGGAGCGCAGCTTCTCCCAATTTGCCCCGGGCAGCGATATTGCGCAGGACATCCCGCGCTACCGCATCTACCGAAGCGGCGAATTGACCGAAGAAACCACCGATGTGGTGCGCTATTTTGAGGAACGGTCCGATTTGGTCAGCTTCCTCATCGGGTGTAGCTTCTCCTTTGAGTCGGCGCTGCTGGACGCGGACATCCCGGTGCGCCAGATCGAGGAAGGCGTCAATGTGCCGATGTACAACACCAACATTCCCTGCACGCCCGCGAGGGTGTTCAGCGGAAATATGGTCGTCAGTATGCGTCCGATTCCCCACGCGCAGGTGCCTGCGGCGGTGGCCATCACGGCGGGCATGCCCCGCGTGCACGGTGCGCCGGTGCAGATCGGCGCTCCGGAGGCCATCGGCATCACCGATCTGGCCCACCCTGATTACGGCGATGCCGTGACGATTCGTCCGGGCGAAACACCGGTTTTCTGGCCCTGCGGGGTCACGCCCCAGGCCGTGGTCATGCACTCGAAGCCGGAGTTCTGCATCACGCATGCGCCGGGGTATATGTTTGTGACCGACGTAAAAAACACACTGCTGAAATACTAAGGGGGATGTTGCAATGCCGTCCATTGATTTAAACTGCGACCTGGGCGAGAGCTTCGGCGCGTACACCATCGGCATGGATGCCGAAATTTTGCCCTATGTGACCAGCGCGAACATTGCCTGCGGGTTCCACGCGGGCGATCCGTCCGTAATGCAAAAGAGCGTTCTGCTGTGCAAAAGGTACGGCGTGCAGGTGGGTGCACACCCGGGACTGCCGGATTTGCAGGGCTTTGGCCGCCGCAGAATGGCAATTTCCCCCGCCGAAGCCGAGGCCGACGTGATGTACCAGATCGGTGCGCTGAAGGCATTCTGCGACGCGGCGGGCGTACCGCTGCACCACGTCAAACCTCACGGCGCGCTGTACAACATGGCCGCCAGGGATCCGGTGCTGGCGGCGGCCATCTGCCGCGCTGTGCAGGCTGCAGCTCCCGGTGCTGTGCTGCTGGCACTCTCCGGCAGCGAGATGGTCAAGGCTGCAAACGCCATCGGACTGCCCGTTGCCAGCGAGGTATTCGCAGACCGCGGCTACCAGGCCGACGGCAGCCTTGTGCCACGCGGCGCTCCCGGCGCAATGATCGAGGACGAGGATACCGCCATTGCGCGGGTCTTGCAGATGGCAGCGCAGGGTACCGTACAGGCCGACGACGGCAGCACCGTAACCCTGCAGGCCGATTCCGTCTGCGTCCACGGCGACGGCCCCAAAGCCCTCGCCTTCGTGCAAAAAATCTCCGCCGCCCTCCTTGCCGCAGGGACAACAGTTTCAGCATTTTGATCGTCGGCAGAAAGCAAGATGGGGAATGAACCTATCGGAAGAAGGTAAAGCAGCGCTAAGCGGCAGGAACTTTTTGTCAATAAAAATACCGTTGTATCGTGTGATACAACGGTTGAATAATTTGAATGCAGCCTTTATGTGTTTAGGCAGCGGATCCTGCACGGAGGACCAGCCGACACCATAGCACGAAGGCTGTTTTCATTCCGGCAAACGTCCGTACAGTTCCATTTCACTGTGCAGCTTTTTGGCCAGCCGCGTGTTAAAGACACCGGGTTCGGCACGCCAGCACCAGTTGCCGCCCAGAGTGGACGGCGTGTTCATGCGGGATTCATGCCCAAGGCCCAGCAGATCCTGTGCCTGCACAACAGCCAGATCGGCAGCGCTGGACCAGATGCCGCGCATCATGCCCCAGTGATAGCCCTCTTTCTTCGTCAGATTCAGGTAGCGCACGGCGCGCGCCACGTCCTCAGGGGCGGCGGTTTCCATCCAGCCGTTCACAGGCTCGTTGTCGTGGGTGCCTACATAGGCAATGCAGTTCTTGGGGTAACTATGGGGGCGGTAATCGCCACCGTCACGGCTGTCAAAGGCAAACTCCAACACTTTCATGCCGGGATAGCCGCATTGCTTCAGCAGGGCAGTGACATCTTCCGTCAGGAATCCCAAATCCTCGGCGATGATGCGCGGGCTGCCCAGCTTTTTCTTTATGGCAGCAAACAGCGCATAGCCGGGGCCTTCGCGCCAGCGGCCGTTCTGGGCGGTTGCTTCCCCGTAGGGGATAGCATAATAGCCCGCAAATCCGCGGAAGTGGTCAATGCGAACCACATCATAGATGCTGCACATGTGTTTGATGCGCCGCACCCACCATGCGTAGCCGGTCTTGGCCATGGAGTCCCAGTCGAACAGCGGGTTGCCCCACAGCTGGCCTGTGGCGGAGAAGCCGTCCGGCGGGCAGCCTGCCACCTCGGTGGGCAGCAGGTTCTCGTCGAGCTGGAACTCCTGCGGGCAGCTCCACACATCGACGCTGTCCAGCGCCACATAGATGGGAAGGTCGCCGATGATGCGGATTTCCTGCCGGTTGGCGTAGTGCTTCAGTGCCTGCCACTGACTGTAGAACATAAACTGTACAGCCTGCCAGAACGCCACATCGTCGGCGTACTGCTGCCGGGCTGCTGCCAAGGCAGCGGGCTCACGGCGCCGCAGCGGTTCTTCCCATTCCAGCCAGCAGGCTCCGTTGTGGGCGTCCTTCAGCGCCATGAACAGCGCGTAGTCGGGCAGCCAGAAGTCGTTTTCCTTCACAAAGCGGCGGTAGTCGGCACCGGGCTTTGCCAGCAGACGTTTGGCAGCACAGCGCAGCACTGCGTAGCGCTTTTCGTACATGACGCCGTAGTTGATGCAGTCGGCGGTGCATTCCCAGTCGATGGACGCATATTCCTCCGGCAGCAGCAGTCCCTGCTTTGCCAGATCGTCCAGATCGATAAAATACGGGTTGCCCGCAAAGGTCGAGAACGACTGATAGGGACTGTCGCCGTAGCTTGTGGGGCAGACGGGCAGAATCTGCCAGTATGCCTGCCCGGCCTTGACCAAAAAGTCCACAAAGCTGCGCGCGGCTGCACCCATGGTACCAATACCGTAAGGCGAGGGCAGACTTGAAATGGGCATTAGAATGCCGCTTGCTCTCATCAGAGAACCCCTCTTTCTTTTGATAGTAAGCAGCCGGGATGTCTTTCGTTCACAGTTCGCGCACGCTTTCTCCTTCGGTCAGATCGAAGGAGACGATCTCGTGCACGGCATTGCCGGGTTTTTGGATGTTGTGGAGCAGGATCCGCGCCGAACGCTGCGCCAATTGCCCCATATTCTGCCGGATGGTCGTCAGCCGGGGCACACTGTACTGTCCCAGCGCAATGCCGTCAAAACCTGTGACGGAAATATCCTGCGGCACACACAGCCCGTGATCTCGCAGCGCACGAATTGCGCCGAGCGCCATCAGGTCGGACATGGCAAACACTGCCGTAATGTCGGGACTGTGCTTTAAGAGATACTCCATTGCCTCATACCCGCTGGAAAGCGAGAACCGCGCATACGCATACTGCTTTTCCATGTCAAACGGCAGACCAAGGCGCAGCATAGCACCCTGACAGCCAGCCAGACGGGCGAGACTTGGACGGGAAAGATTGGGCTTGCCGCCGATGATTCCGATGCGGCGGTGCCCCTTTTTGTACAGATATTCGATCATCGTGTCCGATGCAGCCATATCGTCTACAGACACACTGGACAAATTGCGGATGCGCAGGGATGCCGCGCTGTTTGTCAGCAGCAGGCAGGGGATACCCAGTGCCTCCAACTCCGGCGTAAAGTATTCCGGATTTGAGCCGAGAAACAATATACCATGGGGTTTGCGCTCTGTGCAGATGCGCCGGGCCTGCGCAACCTCGTTGGCTTCCTCGTCAATATAGTAGACCGTCGCAACGTAGCCGCTTTCCTCAATGATCTGCTGCAGCGGTTCCAAAATGCCGGCAAACAGCATATTCTGGGTGCCTTTCACAATCAGTGCGATCCCATCGTTGGTCTGCTGCTTCAGATGCTTGGCGTTGGCGTTCGGTTCATAATTGTGGCGGTTTACGATTTCCAATATTTTTTGACGGGTTTCTGCACTGACGCCGGGGGCGTTATTTAAGGCTCGTGAGACGGTCCCGACCGCATAGCCGGACTCCCGCGCAATGTCTTTGATGGTCATTTGCCAATCCTCTTTCTTGAAGAAGTGTCAAATTTACCCCTTGACAGCACCGGCGACCACGCCATCGATAATATATTTCTGGCAGATCAGGTACAGCACGATAACAGGCAACACCGTAATCATAATGCAGGCCATCATGGGTGCCATCTCCACCTTGCCGTAGCTGCCGCGGAAATACTGGATCGCCATAGGAATCGTGCGGTAGGTCTTGATGTCCAGCACCAGCGTGGGCAGCAGATAGTCGTTCCAGACCCACATGGTTTCCAAAATGGCGGTAGAGATCATCGTCGGCTTCAAAATCGGGCAGACGACCTTGAAGAAAATCTGGATGGGATTGCAGCCGTCGATCATAGCGGCTTCTTCAATAGCAATCGGCATGGATTTTACAAAGCCGGTGAACATGAACACCGCAAGTCCCGCGCCGAAGCCCAGATAGATGATGCAGATGTTGTAGGGGTTATTCAGCTTTAAGGTATCAGCGGTTTTTGCCAGTGTGAACATGACCATCTGGAAGGGAACAATCATGCTGAATACGCACAGATAGTACATACCTTTGGACAAGGTGTTCTGCACACGGGTGATATACCATGCGCACATGGAGCAGCACAGCAAAATCAGTGCCACAGACGAAACCGTGATCACTAAACTATACCAGAAAGAGGACAAAAAGTCCATTTCCTGAATGCCATAAATGTAGTTTTTCAGGCCGACGAAGGTCTCGGCGTTCGGCAGCTCAAAGGCGTGGCTCGTCGTGATGGCGCGCTCGGTCTTGAGGGAGTTCATCAAAATCATGAACACCGGGTACAGCCAGGCGATGCACAGGATCGTGAACAGAACGGACAGTACCGTGTTGATGCGGCGGTCTTTTTTAGTAGCACCCATTATGCCTGCACCTCCTTAGAGCGGGTAAAATGCAGCTGGAGCAGCGAAAAAACGACCACAAACAGGAAGAAAACGACGGCCTTGGCCTGACCGATGCCCTTCCACTGGGGTCCGGAGCGTGCGTAGAACGTGTCGTAGATGTTGTAGGCCAGCATCATGGACTGCTTTGCAGGCTCACCGGCTGTCAGCGAGAGGTTCTGGTCGAACAGCTTGAAGGAGTTCGTCAGCGTCAGGAAGGTGCAGATCGTCACGCTGGGCATGACCATCGGGATTTTGATTTTGAACAAAATCTGGCTGCTTGTTGCACCGTCAATGCGTGCGGCCTCCACCAGATCCACAGGCACATTCTGCAAACCGGCAATATAGATGATCATCATGTAGCCGATCTGCTGCCAGCACATCAGGATGATCAAACCCCAGAAGCCGTAGGTGGCATTCAGCGCCAGCAGCGACTTACCCCAGGAGGACAGCAGACCGTTGAGCAGGATCTGCCAGATATAGCCCAGCACGATGCCGCCGATCAGGTTCGGCAGGAAGAAGATGGTGCGGAAAGCGTTGGTGCCGTGCATACCGCGGGTGAGAAGCAGCGCGATGGCAAAGGCCAGCACGTTGATCAGCAGGGTGGACACGACGGTGAACGCCGCTGTGAACCAGAACGCATGGGTGAAGGTGTTATCCGACCAAATCATTGCGTAGTTGCTTAAGCCCACAAACTGCACATTTTTGACGGTGGTGAACTTGCAGAACGACAGCCCTGCACCCCAGATAAACGGCCAGACAAAGCCAATAATAAAGGCGATGAGGGTCGGCAGTACGAAAACAGGCCAATAACGTCGAATGGCTTTTTCCATAAGTATGCTCCCTTTGTTGTAATTTTTGTTTTCTGCAAAAGAAGCGGGGCGGGCGAAACCGCCCGCCCCGCTAACCGGTAATACTAGGTAAGGAGAAAAAGCTTTCAGTGTAGAGAAAACAATCTTATGTTATGCAGCAGCGTTCAGAGCGGCCTCGGATGCCCAGCCATCGACGAAAGCGGTGACGACATCATCCCAGCTGCCGGTACCGGCGGCGTAAGCGGTCAGAGCAGAACCAACGCCGTTCTTCCAGTTCTCGGAAGGCATGGTGGAGAAGTTCCAAGCCACAGGGGTCTTGCCGGCGGCGGTCATTTCCTTATCGGCCTTGACGAAGACGTTCGGGGACTCAGCAGCATTCTTGAAGGGGATAACGAAGCCCATGTCGTTAGCCATGGCCTTGGTGCCCTCGTCAGAGGAAACACACCAGTACATGAAGTCGAGCGTTGCGTTGATGTCGTCCTCGCTGGCTTCCTTGTTGACGCACCAGTAGTTCTCAGTGCCGGTGCACAGGCCCTGGTTGGCTTCATCGCCGACGCCAATGTAGATGGGCAGCATGGTCAGATCGTCATCGGTGAAGGGCTTGCCGTCGCCGACGAGGTTGGTGTACTCCCAAGAACCATTCTGGAAGAAGACAGCCTCTTCGTTCAGGAACTCGTTGCGGCTGTCGTCGCCGGTCTTGCCAGCCAGTTCAGTAGGATCACAGGTGGAGTTGTTGATGTACAGGTCGAAGATATTCTTGTAGTTGTCGAGATAGGTGCCCTTGATGGCGTCGGTGTTGTCGATGCCGTCCTCCTGATACTCGAAGTAGATGGGCAGGTTGGCCAGATGGGTCTTGAAGCGCCAGTCAGAGGAGCCGTCCATACCGGCGGAGCTGAAGGCAGAGAAGCCCAGCTCGTCCTTGCGGGCGGTGATGTCCTCGGCCACCTTCTTCAGGTCGTCGAAGCTCTTGATGTCGTCAACGCTGTAGCCAGCCTTCTCCAGCAGGGTCTTGTTGGTAATCAGGCCGTAGCTCTCGATAACGTAGCCAACACCCAGCGTGGCGTCGCCGTCCTTCAAGGCGTAGGAATCGCTCGTCAGATCGCCGAGGATCTTGGTACCGGTCAGATCATAGCAATAATCCTTCCAGTTTGCCAGACCGACAGGGCCATTGACCTGGAACAGGGTGGGCGCATCGCTCTTGGCCATCTCGCTCATCAGCGTAGTCTCGTACTGGCCGGAGGCGGCGGTCACGACGGTGACGGGAACACCGGTCTCCTCGGTGTACTTCTTGGCCAGATTCTGCCAGGCTTCGTCCTGCTCGGGCTTGAAGTTCAGGTAGTAGACCTTGCCGGCTGCATCAGTGGTCGCCTCGGTAGAAGCGGCAGTGGATTCAGCCTTGGATTCGGTGCTGGTACTGGTAGAGGAAGCAGCCGTAGAGGAGCTGCCGCCGCAGCCTGCCAGCAGACCCGCAGCCATAGCAGCTGCCAGAGTCATCGAGAGTGTCTTTTTTGCGTTCATGTTTTTTCCTCCTTCTCAAGAAAAACAATGATTTGCAAGGGTGTTGATTTGTTTCGTCGGAAACGTTTCCGTTTCGGATTGATCTTATAATACACCTTTCCGGCGCAATAATCAATCGTTTTTTGCGATTTACTGCAAAATCGGCCTGATGCACAAATTTGCACCCCCTGTTTTTGTGGAAATGTTCCAAAAATAGTGACAAATTTAGCGGAAACGATTCCGTAGCCGCGAGACAATCTTTGAGAATTGCAGGAAAACCACTCTATAAATTATTTTTCACCAAAATATTGACACAGCAATTTTGTCATGTTATACTTTCTTAGATTTTGAAAGACGAATCGAGTTTGTAAGAGTTTTTCAAAGCAATTTACCTACGGACCGCCCATCGGGGGCTAAGGCCATACGGACAGCCGGGTCCACTGCCGATCGGCAACTTTGGTTGCCTTATTGATTGAGTTAAAAGCTCAAATTTTATAAGTTGGTTCCTTTACAACCATGAAATTGCACGTTTTGGTGTGCAGACTTGTGAAACGGTCAATAAAGAGTAGTAAAAGTGTAATTGCTATATAGACTCTGACACGCTCAGCCTTTTTGAATCATGCAGGACGCTCTCCCGGTGTGGTACCGGGGGTTTTCGGCCTGTGCAAAAATACGCTGGATTCAAACGCAAGTCTGCACGTATGTGCACGGCTTGCGTTTTTTATTTTGCAAGGGGACCGCGAACGGAGGTAAAAATGAACGGAGAAACAAAGCGCACCCGGCTGGACCAGCGCCGCGCACCCATCCATGAAGCGCTGGAAAACTTCCGCCGTATGCGCGTCGTGCCCTTTGACGTGCCGGGCCACAAGCGCGGGCGCGGCAACCCGGAGCTGACCGCGTTTCTGGGCCAGCAGTGCGTCGGCGTGGACGTCAACAGCATGAAGCCGCTGGACAATCTCTGCCACCCGGTTTCGGTCATCCGCGAGGCCGAGGAGCTGGCCGCCGATGCGTTCGGCGCGGCACACGCCTTTTTAATGGTGGGCGGCACGACCAGCTCGGTACAAAGCATGGTGCTGACCGCCTGCAAGCGCGGGGATGAGATCATTCTGCCGCGCAACGTGCACCGCAGCGTGCTGAACGCGCTGGTGCTCTGCGGTGCGGTGCCGGTCTACGTCAACCCGGAGGTGGACAACCGCCTCGGAATCAGTCTGGGCATGAAGCGGGAGCAGGTGGCCAAGGCCATTGCCGAGCACCCCAACGCCGTGGCCGTGCTGGTGAACAACCCCACCTACTACGGCATTTGCAGCGACCTGCGCGCCATTGTGCGGATGGCCCACGACGCCGGGATGCTCTGCCTGGCCGACGAAGCCCACGGCACACACTTCTATTTTGGCGGCGGGCTGCCTGTCTCTGCCATGGCGGCGGGCGCAGATATGGCCTCCGTCTCGATGCACAAGAGCGGCGGCAGCCTGACCCAGTCCAGTCTGCTGCTGACCGGCCCCAATGTCCACGCGGGCTATGTGCGGCAGATCATCAACCTGACCCAGACGACGTCCGGCAGTTACCTGCTGATGTCGAGCCTTGATATTTCCCGCCGCAATCTCGCATTGCGCGGGCGGCAGGTGTTCCATCAGGTGGCCGATATGGCCGAGTACGCCCGCGAGGAGATCAACGCCGTGGGCGGGTACTATGCCTTCGGCAAGGAGCTTTGCAACGGAAACTCCGTTTTTGACTTTGATACGACAAAACTCAGCGTCCACACGCTGGACATCGGTCTTGCGGGCATTGAGGTCTATGACATCCTGCGCGACGAATACGACATTCAGATCGAGTTTGGCGACATCGGCAATATACTGGCTTATCTCTCCATCGGTGACCGCCCGCAGGAGGTCGAGCGCCTTGTCAGCGCACTGGCCGAAATCAAACGCCGCTACCACACCGACGGTGCGGGCCTGTTGAGCCAAGAGTACATTGACCCCGAGGTCGCCGCCAGCCCGCAGGAAGCGTTCTACGCCCCCAAGAAGAGCCTGCCCCTGCGCGAGACCGAGGGCATGGTGTGCAGCGAGTTCGTCATGTGCTACCCACCGGGCATCCCGATTCTGGCCCCGGGCGAGCGCATCACCGCTGAAATTTTAGACTATATCGAGTACGCCAAGGCCAAGGGCTGCAGCATGACCGGACCGGAAGACCCCGACATTCTGCGCCTGAACGTGCTGGCCTGACAGGGAGGTTTTACAATGGAAATGTGGTTTTCGGAGTTTCACACCCCCGATGTCAAGCACAGCATCCGGGTCAACCGCCAGCTTTACTCCAAGCAGAGCGACTATCAGCGCATCGACATTTTTGAAACACCGGAGTTTGGCCGCGTGCTGACGCTGGACGGCAACGTCATGCTGACCGAGCGCGACGAGTTCATCTACGACGAGATGATCACCCACGTGCCGATGTCGGTACACAAAAACGCCAAGGATATTCTCGTCATCGGTGCGGGCGACGGCGGCGTTGTGCGGGAGCTGACCCGCTATGACCGCGTGGAAAGCATTGACCTTGTGGAGATGGACCCGCAGGTCATCGAGGCCTGCCGCGCCTACCTGCCCGGCAACGCCTGCCGCATGGATGACCGCCGCGTACATATTTATTACGAAAATGCGCTGAAATTCATCCGCAAGTGTGAGGATGAGTACGACCTTATCATCGTGGATTCCTCCGACCCGTTCGGCCCGTCGGAGGGGCTGTTCACCCGCGAATTTTACGGCAGCTGCTTCAACGCCCTGCGCGCGGACGGCATCATGGTCAACCAGCAGGGCAGCCCGTTCTACGCCGAGGACGCCACCGCCATGCAGCGCAGCCACCAGCGCATTGCCAGCACCTTTCCCATCAGCAAGGTGTATCAGGCGCACATCCCGACCTTTGCGGCGGGATACTGGCTGTTCGGCTTTGCCAGCAAAAAATATCATCCCATCAACGATATGGACGCCGATGCGTGGAACGCGCTGAACATGCGCACCCGCTATTACACCTCCCGGCTGCACGTCGGGGCGTTTTATCTGCCCGCTTTCCTTGAGGAAATGCTGCGGGAAGTGGAGGAACACTGATGCTGTATCGCAATGTTGAAAATTTCATCGGCTGCGACAGCAGCTACCGCACGGCAAGCATTGTTTTATACGGTGCGCCGTTTGATTCCACCACAAGCTACCGCCCCGGTGCGCGCTTTGGCCCCGCGGCCATGCGCCACGAAAGCTACGGTCTGGAAACTTACAGTCCCTATCAGGACAAGGACCTGACCGATGGGAATGTGTTTGACAGCGGCGACCTGGAGCTGTGCTTTGGTTCCAGCGAGAGTGCCCTTGTAGACATTGAGTCCCGCGCGGCGGAAATTCTGCGCGACGGAAAGCTGCCGCTGCTGCTGGGCGGCGAGCACCTTGTCACGTTGGGCGCGGTGCGCGCGGCGGTGCGCAAATATCCCGATTTGCATATCGTACATTTTGACGCCCACGCCGATCTGCGGGACGATTACCTCGGCGCGCAGCTGAGCCACGCCTGCGTGCTGCGCCGCTGCCATGATTTGGTCGGCGACGGGCGCATCCACCAGTTCTGTATCCGCAGCGGTGACCGGGAGGAATTTCAGTTCGCCGCGCGGCACACCGATATGCACAAGTTCGACTTTACCGGCCTGACCGAGCTGACCGACTGGCTGTGCCAGACCGATGTGCCTGTCTATCTGACCATTGATTTGGACTGCCTCGACCCGTCGGCCTTCCCCGGCACGGGCACGCCCGAGGCGGGCGGCGTCAGCTTTTTGCAGCTGCTTGGGGCCATCCGCACCGTGACGAAAGCGAACATCATTGGCGCGGACGTGAACGAGCTGGCACCCATGCTCGACCAAAGCGGCGTTTCCACGGCCACGGCCTGCAAGGTGCTGCGGGAATTGCTGCTGGCACTGGAAAAGTAAGCAGCCATCCCTGTAGGGAGCGGCGTCCTCGACGCCCCGCGGAGGGGTCAAGACCCCTCCCTACATTCTCAACCTTATCGGGGGAGAGGATGTAGGGGCGGATTCCATATCCGTCCGGGAAAGCTGCCGCTGCCACAAACAGGCACGGGCGAACAATGTTCGCCCCTACAAAACATCCATACACATCATACAATAAAAAAATACAAAGGAGTTCCATCATGAGCAAAGTTCTTGTTATCGGCTGCGGCGGCGTGGCAAGCGTCGCCATCTCCAAGTGCTGCCAGGTCAGCGACGTCTTTACCGAGCTGTGCATCGCCAGCCGCACCAAATCCAAGTGCGACGCGCTGGCCGCCAAGCTGGCCCCCACCACTCGGACCAAAATCACCACCGCGCAGGTCGATGCCGACGACGTCCAGCAGCTGTGCGACCTCATCAACAGCTACAAGCCCGACCTCGTCATGAATATCGCCCTGCCGTATCAGGATCTGACCATCATGGACGCCTGCCTGGCCTGCGGCGTAAACTATATGGACACTGCCAACTACGAGCCGGAAAACACCGACGACCCCGCGTGGCGTGCCATCTACGAGAAGCGCTGCAAGGAGGCCGGTTTCTCCGCTTACTTTGACTACAGCTGGCAGTGGGCGTACAAGAAAAAGTTTGAGGACGCCGGCCTGACTGCGTTGCTGGGCTGCGGCTTTGACCCGGGCGTGACCCAGGCCTACTGCGCCTACGCCGCCAAGCATGAGTTCGACTCCATCGACACCATCGACATCCTCGACTGCAACGGCGGCGATCACGGCTATGCGTTCGCCACCAACTTCAACCCCGAGATCAACCTGCGCGAGGTCTCCGCCCCCGGCAGCTATATGGAGAACGGCAAGTGGGTCGAGATCCCGCCCATGAGCATCAAGCGCGAGTACAACTTTGACCAGGTCGGTCAGAAGGATATGTACCTGCTGCATCATGAGGAAATTGAGTCTCTTGGCAAGAACCTGCCCGATGTCAAACGCATCCGCTTCTTCATGACCTTCGGACAGAGCTACCTTGACCACATGCGCTGCCTGGAGGATGTGGGCATGCTCTCCACCACGCCCATCAATTACAACGGTCAGGAGATCGTGCCCATCCAGTTCCTGAAAGCGCTGCTGCCCGACCCCGCCAGCCTCGGTCCCCGCACCAAGGGCAAGACGAACATCGGCTGCATCTTCACCGGCAAAAAGGACGGCAAGGACAAGACCTACTACATTTATAATGTGTGCGACCATCAGGAGTGCTACCGCGAGGTCGGCAGTCAGGCCATCAGCTACACCACCGGTGTGCCCGCGATGTGCGGTGCGCTGATGATGCTGACCGGCGAGTGGACCAAGCCCGGCGTCTACACGGTGGAGGAGTTCAACCCCGACCCGTTCCTTGACGCACTGGACAAGTACGGCCTGCCCCGCAGCGAGAACCATGACCCGGTTCTCGTGGACTGATGGCGCAGCGCGACGCACGGCCGCCGTTTGCGGCCATCGACGGCGCAGTGCCGCCGGAATTTTCCGCCCTGCCCACGCCCTGCTACCTGCTGGATGAAGTTGCCCTGACCCGCAACGCGAAGATTCTGGGCGGGCTGGCCCGTCGTACCGGGTGCAAGGTGCTGCTGGCGCAAAAGGCGTTCAGCAACTACGATTTGTACCCGCTGCTGGCGCCGCACCTCGCGGGCACCGAGGCCAGCGGCCTGTTTGAGGCGCGGCTGGGCGCGGAGGAAATGCCCGGCAAAGAAGTGCACGTTTTCTGCGCGGCCTACCGCGCAGATGAAATGGACGAGCTGCTGCGGTACGCCGACCATATCGTCTTCAACTCGCCCGCGCAGCTGGCAAAATTTGGCCCCGCGGCCAAGGCGGCGGGCAAAAGTGTGGGACTGCGCATCAATCCCGAGTGCTCGACCCAGGACGGCCACGTGATTTACGACCCCTGCGCCCCCGGCAGCCGTTTGGGCACGACCCGCGCCCAGTGGGACGCGGCAGCGGCAGAAAATTCTGCCCTGCCCGGGCTGTTGGACGGCCTGCACTTTCACACTTTATGTGAGCAGGACGCCGATGCGCTGGCCGTGACGCTGGACGCAGTGGCAGAGAAATTCGGCGATTTTCTGCCAATAATGAAGTGGCTGAACTTTGGAGGCGGGCATCACATCACCCGCCCCGGCTACGACATGGCCACTTTGGAAAAGTGTATCCGCCGCGCCCGGAATGACTGGGGCGTGACGGTTTATCTGGAACCCGGCGAGGCCTGCGCCCTGAACGCAGGGTATCTCTTGACCCGCGTGCTGGACGTGGTGCAAAACAGCGATACGACGGTTGCCATCTTGGATGCCAGCGCCGCCTGCCATACACCGGACGTGATCGAAATGCCCTACCGTCCGCCGCTGCTGGGGGCAGGGGAACCCGGCGAAAAGCCCTGCACTGTGCGGTTGGCCGGGCCGACCTGCCTTGCGGGGGATGTCATCGGTGATTACAGCTTTGACGCTGTGCCTGCCGTGGGAGATCTGCTGGTGTTCGGCGATATGGCCATTTACACCACCTGCAAGAACAACACCTTCAACGGTATGCCCCTGCCCGGTATTTACGCCCGCAAGCCCGACGGCACTACGCGGAAAATCGTGACGTTCGGATATACAGATTTCAAATGTCGGCTGGGAAAATAAGCTGCGATAAATGCAAAGCGCCCACCGGCAGGCCGTTGCTGCGCCGTATTATCTCGCATTTTCGCATATCTTAACACAAAAGAAGCTGCTCACTCCGTAGGGAATGAGCAGCTTCTCACTTTTAAGCCTGCTACCAGGGCTTTTCTTTCATTATGGGTCGCCCGGCACCGGCATTGGCTGACAGGCAGGGGTTATGCAGCGGTCACTTTTTTGCTTCGCTTGGATGGGGGACAGGAGGCATTTTCGTGAACAGCGCTTTCAGCGCCAGCGGCGTGGCGACGCTGGAAACCACGATCAAAAGGATAACCGCCGTAAAATAAACAGGCTCGACAACGCCGACCTCAAGGCCCTTCTGGGCCACGATCAAAGCGACCTCGCCGCGGGTCATCATGCCGACACCGACTTTAAGAGAGTCTCCCCAGTTGAAACGGCAGGCTCTGGCCGCCAGTCCGCAGCCGATGATTTTTGCCAGCAGGGCAACGAGAACGAAGCAAACACTGAACAGCAGAATCTCCGGCGTCAGTCCGCTGATGTCGGTCTTTAAACCGATGCTGACAAAGAAAATCGGCGCAAAAATCACATAGTTGCTGATGTCGACCCGGCGCTCCACATAAGCGGCGTCGTGCAGCGTACAGAGAACGATACCGGCAATGTAAGCGCCGGTAATATCCGCAATGCCAAAGTATTTCTCGGCAATATAGGCCATTGCAAAGCAGAATGCAAGGCTGGCAATCGTTATGCGCTGCGTATGGGGATTGCGGGAATCCAGCCACTTCATGGCGCAGTGGAACACATAGCCGATACCAACGGCAACCAGAAAGAACAGCGCGGTCTGGACCAGCACGCCGCCGATGCCGGTGCCCTCACCGGAGCTGGCACCCAGCACACAGGTCAGCACGATAATGCCGATGACATCATCAATGACGGCAGCGCTGACAATGGTAGTGCCAAGGAAGCTCTTTAAGTGGCCCAACTCCTGCAGCGTTGCCACCGTGATGGACACGCTGGTTGCAGTCATAATCGTGCCGATAAACAATGCGCGGAAGAATTCCGGGCTGCCGATTGCCGAAAAGCCGTAGAATGCGCTGTAGAGCAGCGTACCGCCCATCAACGGTACAAGCACACCGATGCAGGCAATCAACGTGGCAATAGGCCCGGCCCGCATCAGTTCTTTCAGGTTGGTGCCAAGTCCTGTGGAAAACATCAGCAGCACAACGCCGATTTCAGCAAAAACAGAGATCGTATCGTTGATCTGCACCAGATTGAGCAGACAAGGCCCAACCAGCAGACCGGCGAGAATTTCACCGACCACCTGCGGGGCCTTGCACTTGCGGGCAGCCAGGCCAAAAAACTTGGCGCTCAGAATAATAATTGCCAAATCACGGAAGATGGAATACATACATGTCATCTCTCTCAATTTACTGTAATCCATCCTTGTTATAGCACTTCTGCCAGATTTTTTCAATAGCTGAAACCGCCTTTTGGAGTTATCGTCGGATATTGTATAAATGTGGTAAACTGTAAGCCAAAGACAAGGCAAAGCACTTGCAATAATGTCCGTAGTATGATAAAATTCCAATTTGGAAAAGTTATAATATGGTTTACTTCATGGCTTACTGCGTCCGACAGGGTTCGGCGGCAAGCGGTATACAACCTATATAATAAGGAAGAGAAGCGCATGTTCCATTTTTCAAACAGGCATCACCACACCGGAAAAACGTCAATGAGCAGGGCAAAAGTGTATGGTCTGCTTATGGCTTTGGCTATGCTTTTTATGGCAGGTCTGTGCGCCTGTTCCGCACAGCCGCACTCTGCGGCAGAGACTGCGCCGCAGACGATTGTGGTCGGCATTGATGTGTTTGACCCTTACAGCTATCTGGACAGGAACGGGCAGTTTGCCGGCATCGACGTGGAACTGGCGACGGAAGCGTTTTCACGACTTGGCTATACGCCGGAATTCCGGACGATTTCATGGCCGGACAAAGACAACCTTCTCAGCGACGGAACGATCGACTGTATCTGGTCATGCTTCAGCATGAACGGGCGGGAAACCAAGTACCAATGGGCCGGTCCGTATATGTACAGCCGTCAGGTCGTGGCTGTTCGTGCAGACAGCGATATCCAGTCGCTGTCCGATCTGGCCGGTAAGCGCATCGGCGTACAGGCAACCACAAAGGCGGAGTCGCTGTTTCTCGGCGAAATTCCCTCTTTGCTGCCCGAGGTCAAGCAAGTCAACAGCTTTGAGACGACAGAGGATATGTTTGCGGCACTGCGCAAAGGCTATGTAGATGCCGTCGCGGGCCATGAAGCACTGGTAGCCAAGTGGACAAATCTGGATGAAAGCATTTACCGTGTGCTGGCAGAGAGTCCTTACAGTTCCGAACTTGGCGTTGCCTTCGCAAAGGACACCCATGAGGATTTGGCTGTGCAGCTGACCCAAACTCTGGAAGATATGAAGCAGGACGGAACGATTGGCCGCGTTGCAGAAAAATTCGGGCTTGATGCAGAGAAAACTGTGTGGGGGGAACAGGGAAAATGAATGAGAAAAAGCAGTCCGGCAAAAAGAGACTGTTTTTGCTTGTGTTAGTTGCGTTCGGCATTGTACTTTGGATCACATTCACGAATCTGAACCGAATTGCACTGCGTCATACATTGGATGAAACGATTGGTTTTGTAAAGATCCGCTTAGAGCAGTACGAGACTGATGCGGCCAACGACCGCGTGAAAAGCCTTGTCCGCCTGCTGGATAAAACGGTAAGCCTTGGCAACGAAATGACGCTGAAGGAAGGTTTCGGCACGCAGGACCTGAACTCTTTTGCAGAGGAACAGCGTTTGACCGGTGCGCTTGTATTAGATGAAAACCTGAATGTTGTCATGCAGACCACAAAGGGTGGCAACGCCATGCCGCTGTGGGAGAAGCTGATCGACAGCCCCTATGTACACAATATCGTTGATTATCCAAAAAAGACATACTCGACCCGTCTGGAAGAAAATGGGATACTCTATGATTTTGCCGCGGTGGCACGCGCGGATGCACCAGGTATCCTGATTACCTATATACAGAAGGACAATGAGGATATTGGAGATTTGACGGTGGATTCCCTGTTGAGAGATTTTCCGTTGGAGCTTGGCGGCATCGCTACGATCACGGAGAACGGCAGGGTCATCAGCAGCAACAGCAGCAAACAGGTAAACAAGGCAATAGAGGACTGCCAGGAATTATATAACGGAACCTTCGGTGCTGCGGAGGATGGCATTGCGCGCCTGAACAGCAATCAGGGCGTCTGGTACGGCAGCCGGGAAAATACCGAGAACTATGCGCTCTTTGTGTTTTTCCCGGCATCTCAGGTGTTCATGACGCGCAACATTGTCTGTGCATCCTATCTGGCCATAGCCGTAATGGTCTTTTTAATGGCACTGCTGTGGCAGACCAAAATGGAAAAAGACGCGCTGCGGCAGCACCAGAAACGTACCGGAATTATCACAGCGCTTGGCACGGCGTATACGTCCATTTCACTGGTGGACTTGAAGAAAAACACCGTTGAAATCGTCAAGAACGCGTCAGATACGGTCAAGAAGCAGAAGCACTTTGCACTGAAACGATCCGTACAGCAGGAGCAAATCGAGAAAATTATCGCGGAGCCATCCCGCGAGGAGTATCTCGCCTTTACGGACATGACGACAGTGGCCGAACGTCTGAAGGGTCACACCTCTTTGGCTCTTACGTCTCAGACTGTCGACAGAAAATGGATTCTTACGCTGATTACACCGCAGCGAAAAGACGCGGACGGCAACGTAACAGCCGTATTGGTTGCTACCCGCGACGCTACCGAGGAAAAGCGGCGGGAGCAAAAGCAGGAGGATGCCCTGCGCGATGCACTGGCGGCGGCGGAACACGCCAATAAGGCCAAGACGGTATTCCTGAACAGTATGTCGCACGATATTCGCACCCCGATGAATGCCATTATCGGGTTTACGGCCCTTGCCACGGCGCATATTGATAACATTGACCTTGTCAAAGAGTATCTGAAGAAAATCAGCGTATCGGGCCAGCATCTGCTCAGTCTGATCAACGATATTCTGGATATGAGCCGTATCGAAAGCGGCACGGTCAAACTGGACAACACAGAAGTCCACCTGCCCGATGTACTGCACGACCTGCGCACGATCATTCAAGGCAATATCAGCGCCAAACAGCTTGACCTTTACATCGACACGCAGGATGTGCACCACGAGGATATTGTCACCGATAAGCTGCGCCTGAATCAGGTCCTGCTCAACATCGTGGGCAACGCTGTCAAGTTTACACCGGCGGGCGGTACCATCAATATCCGCGTTGAAGAAAAGCCGTCTGCCCGCAGTGGGTATGCGACCTTTGTTTTCAGCGTGAAAGATAACGGTATCGGTATGTCGAAGGACTTCCAGGCGCACGTTTTTGACTCTTTTTCACGGGAACAGACTGCGACAAGAAGCGGCATTCAGGGTACGGGCCTTGGCATGGCCATCTCGAAAAACATCGTAGATATGATGGGCGGAACCATCGTCGTCAAGAGCGAGCAGGGAAAGGGCAGCGAGTTTACGGTCACCCTGGACTGCAAGGTTTGTACGGAATCGGTGAAATATCCGCCGATTCCTGGCCTGAAAGGCACCCGTGCACTGGTTGTGGATGATGATGCACAGACCTGCATGAGCGTAAGCAAAATGCTGCGGGAAATTGAGATGGAAGCCGACTGGACGACCTCCGGCAAGGAAGCCATCCTGCGCGCGAGGGAGGCGCACAATCAGGGTGCGGAGTTCAAGGTTTACATTATTGACTGGCTGATGCCGGATATGAACGGCATTGAGACGGTGCGCAGGATCCGCAAAGTAATCGAACCCGGCACGCCGATCATCATATTGACGGCCTACGATTGGGCCGACATTGAGGACGAGGCCCGGCAGGCCGGTGTCACGGCGTTTGTTTCCAAACCGCTGTTTATGTCGGAACTGCGCGATGCACTGACACACAAAGTGGTGTCGGGCAGGCAGCCCCTTCTGCCCAAGCACGGCGACTATACGGGCAAAAAGGTGCTGTTGGTCGAGGATAACGAACTGAACCGAGAGATTGCAACGGCCATTCTGGAAGAAGCCGGACTGAAAGTGGACGCCGTTGAGGACGGCACGGATGCCGTTGCCAAAATGAACGAGGCTGCGGAGGATGAGTATGATCTGATCCTGATGGATATTCAGATGCCCAAAATGGACGGATACACCGCCACCCGGGAGATCCGTACATTGAGCAGCAATAAAAAGGCAAACATTCCCATTGTGGCCATGACAGCCAACGCTTTTGAGGAAGACCGCCAAAAAGCATTCAAAGCAGGGATGAATGCACATATTGCAAAACCGATTGATGTGAACATCCTGATGGGAACACTGGATAAAGTTTTCAAACAGAATTCGTGATCGCGTTTAAATAGCGTACAAAGGATCTGTACGGCAAAGTAAAAAGCATATACAGCTGCGTTTATGGCGAACGGCCTCTCGGCGGTTCGCAACGCGATGCTGTATATGCTTTTTTCATTGGTTTCTTATGGCAATACCGCATAATTCTAAGTGCCGATACGGCGAGCGAGGTGCGGCAGC
>ERZ772882.514-NODE-514-length-50915-cov-10.576465_pt1 | contig 50915 bp, 46 predicted proteins | sample MGYA00580576_ERZ772882 | MGnify/ENA primary metagenome ERZ772882 (study PRJEB29015, sample SAMEA2737658) | human gut metagenome | biome: human gut; feature: human-associated habitat; material: faeces | place: China | collected 2012 ... | reverse complement strand
CCACCATCCCCGTGAAGAAGAGCCAGATCTTCTCCACCGCCGCCGACAACCAGACCAGCGTTGAGGTCAACGTCCTGCAGGGCGAGCGTGAGATGGCTGCCGCCAATAAGAGCCTCGGCCGCTTCCACCTCGACGGCATCGCTCCGGCGCGCCGCGGCGTGCCGCAGATCGAGGTCACCTTTGACATCGACGCGAACGGCATCGTGAACGTCAGCGCGAAGGATCTCGGCACCGGCAAGGAGCAGCACATCACCATCACCTCCTCCACCAACATGAGCAAGGAGGACATTGAGAAGGCCGTCAAGGAAGCGGAGCAGTATGCCGCCGAGGACGCCAAGGTCAAGGAGAAGGTCGAGGTCCGCAATCAGGCCGACCAGATGGTCTACCAGAGCGAGAAGACCCTCGGCGAGGTGGGCGACAAGATCCCCGCGGACGAGAAGAGCAAGGTCCAGGCGGGCATCGACAAGCTCAAGGAGACCCTCAAGGGCGACGACACCGACGCCATCAAGGCCGCGACCGAGGAGCTCACGCAGCTCTTCTACGCGATGAGCGAGAAGCTCTACCAGCAGGCGAACCCGCAGGGCGCGCAGGGTGCAGGCCCCGACATGGGCGGCGCTCAGGGCGGCGCTCAGACCGGCCCCGACGGTCAGCAGTATTACGACGCCGACTACAAGGTGGTTGACGACGACGAGAACAAGAAGTAAAATAGACCAACCAACGCAGCGGGGACAGTATTCTACTGCCCCCGATTGCGGCGTTTTTAGGAGCATAGTCTATGGCTGAGAATAAAAGAGACTATTATGAGGTCCTCGGCGTCTCCAAGGGCGCTTCCGAGGAAGAGATCAAAAAAGCATATAAAAAGCTGGCGCGCAAGTACCACCCTGACATGAACCCCGGCGACAAGGAAGCCGAGGAGAGGTTCAAGGAGGTCAACGAGGCCAACGAGGTGCTCTCCGATCCCGAGAAGAAGGCGCGCTACGACCAGTTCGGCTTTGCCGGCGTGGACCCGAGCTACGGCGCGGGTGCGGGCGGCGGAGCCTACGGCGCGGGCGGCTTCGACTTCGGCGACCTCGGCGACATCTTCGGCAGCTTTTTCGGCGGCGGCTTCGGCGGCACGCGGGCGAACCCCAACGCGCCGCAGCGCGGCGAGAGCCTGCGCACGAGCGTCACCATCAGCTTTGAGGAGGCTGCCTTCGGCTGCGAAAAGGAGATCAGCATCGAGCGCGTCGAGCAGTGCGACACCTGCCGCGGCACCGGCTGCGAAAAGGGCACGACCGCCGAGGTCTGTCCCGACTGCCGCGGCACCGGCATGGTGCAGCAGCGCCGCCAGACGCCGCTCGGCTTCATGTCCACCTCCGCGCCCTGCGGGCGCTGCGGCGGCAAGGGCAGGATCATCCACCAGCCCTGCAAGGCCTGTCACGGCAGCGGCCAGCTCCGCCGCCGCAAGACGCTCAAGGTCACCATCCCCGCGGGCATCGACAACGGGCAGACCATCTCCCTGCGCGGGCAGGGCAACGCCGGCAGGAACGGCGGCCCGGCGGGCGATCTACTGATCGTCATCGCCGTGCGTCCGCACGAGATCTTCCGCCGCGAGGGCACGAGCGTGCTGTGCGAGGCGCCCATCACCTTCACGCAGGCGGTGCTCGGCGCAGAGCTGGAGATCCCGACCATCGACGGCAAGGTGAAGTATTCCATCCCCGAGGGAACGCAGAGCGGCACGACCTTCCGTCTCAAGGGCAAGGGCATCCCCGGCCTGAACGGCCGCGCGCGCGGCGACCAGTACGTGACCGTTTACATCGAGACCCCGCGCAACCTCAACCGCGAGCAGAAGGAGGCGCTGCGCAAGTTCAGCGACACGCTCGGCGAGAGCAACTATGAGCAGCGCAAGAGCTTCTTCGGGAAATTCAAGCTATGAGAAACGGACATTTTATCACCGATTACCATTGCCATTCCACCGTCTCGCCCGACGGGCACAACACCATGCGCGAGATGGCGGAGGCCGCGGTGCGGCTGGGTGTAGACGACCTGTGTTTCACCGACCACATCGAGCCCCTGCCGTGGGACCGCTGGAATGAGCCGCCCAAGGAAAAGCACAGCTACGACTGGGCTCCCATGCTCGCGCAGTTCCGTGAGGCGCAGGAGGCCGTCGGCGGCCGCATCAAGCTGCACATGGGCGCGGAGCTGGGCGAATGCTCCTTTGCTCCCGACGTGGCGGACAGCTTTCTGGACGACGCGCCGCCGCTGGACTTCACCATCGGCTCGGTCCACTGCTACCGCACGGCCTCGGGCGAGGTCAACGACCTCACCTGGATCACGAGCACCGATCCCGCGGTATGGTATGCCGCCTGCGAGAGCTACTTTGAGGAGATGGAAAAGCTGATCGACTGGGGCCGCTTTCAGGTTCTCGGACACATCACCCTCCCGCTGCGCTGGGCGAAGGAGCTGCGCGGCGTGGAGTTGGATTTCGACCGCTACGAGGAGCAGCTGCGCCATGTGATGCGCCGCGCCATCGAAAAGGGGCTCGGCATCGAGTGCAACACCAACCGCGGCCATCTTCCCCTGCCGGACGGCAAATGGCTCAGACTCTACCACGAGCTGGGCGGCGAGCTGATCACGCTCGGCAGCGACGCCCACACGCCGGAGTACATCTCCTGCGCGATGGAGGAGCGGCAGGAGCTGCTCAAGGACTGCGGCCTGCGCTACTTTGCGACCTACGACCGGAAAAAGCCCATTTTCCACAAAATTTAACGATAGGAGAACGAACGATGAAAATTTCTCTCGGCTGCGACCACGGCGGCTACGCCCTCAAGGAGCACATTAAGGCATATCTGGAGTCCAAGGGCCACGAGGTCGTGGACTGCGGCACCTATTCCACCGACAGCTGCGACTATCCCATCTTCGGCGAGGCCGCGGCCCGCAAGGTCCAGAGCGGCGAGTGCGAGCGCGGCATCGTCATCTGTACCACCGGCATCGGCATTTCCATCGCCGCCAACAAGGTCAGGGGCATCCGCTGCGCGCTGTGCAGCGAGCCGCTGAGCGCGGAGATGACCCGCCGCCACAACAACGCCAATATGCTCGCCATGGGCGCCGGCATGATCGGCAAAAATATGGCCGAGCGCATCGTTGAGGTCTTCCTCTCCACCGAATTCGAGGGCGGCCGCCACGAGCGCCGCGTCGGTCTGCTGGACGCCATCGAGGGCTGAAACCGGAAAATTCGACAAAAATCAACAGGAATTTACGAATTTCTGTTGATTTTCTTTTTCCATGCTTGTAAAATGTCCGTACAGCTTGAAAGGCAGGTGAGACGGATGCCATCGACAAAAGGATACCGCAGCTACCACGGCAAGGGCGGTGCGGGACGGATCGTTCTGATCGTTCTGCTGTGCCTGATCCTGCTCGCGGCGGTTGGTTTTCTGGTCCTGCAGCGCTACGCGGTGTACGGCTCCGACGGCAGCATCCGCTTTGACCTGCCGTGGAAGCAGACCGAGGGGCCGTCCGACCCCTCCGCGCCCAACGGCGCGAGCCGGACGCCGGATGCTCCCGACGATAGCCCCGACGTCATCATCGACGAGCCCGAGCCGCCGGCCAAGCCGGAGCTTACGGAGCTTCACGGCGCCGAGCTGAGTGAGAGCGTGCTGCGCGGCAATGCGGACGCGGCTCTTGCCGCAGTCCCCGAGGGCGCAAACGCCGTCGCGCTGCGCGTGAAAAACGCGCGGGGCGAGCTGCTGTATGACTCCGCCCTGCAGGAAGCCATCGACGTCAATGCCGTCAAGGGCGGCAGCGGCGCGAATACCGTCATTGCGGCGCTGACCGGGAGCGAGGTCTACACCATCGCCCGCATCAACGCCACACACGACAGCCTTTATTCCTTTGCCCACATGGCCGACGCCGGTGTGCTGCAGCTCAACTACGCCGGCTACATCTGGTACGATCCCGACAGCACCTTTTATTTGGCACCGGAAAAGCCCGCCGCGCGGCAGTACATCGTCTCCGTCGCGCGCGAATGTGCGGAGCTTGGCTTTGACGAGCTGCTTTTTGACGAGTTCGGCTATCCCACCCGCGGGCGGCTCAACAACATCGACGAATCCGCGCGCACACTCTCCAAGAGCGCCGCGCTCGCGCAGCTCGCGGAGGAGCTTCGCAGCGGGACGGAGGCATACGGCGTCCGCCTTTCCGTGCAGCTCGACGCGGCGACCGTGCTCGCCGGTGGAAACGAGACGGCGGGGCAGGACCTCGCCGCGCTTGCCGCGGCCTTCGACCGCATCTATGTGGAAACGACGGCGGAGCAGCTCCCCGCGCTCACCGCGGCTCTGGAGCCGTATGACGCCGAGCTGGTGCCCATTCTCAGCGAAGCGCCCGCCTCGGGCAGCTATCTGCTGACAGCTTGAAGATAAAACGGAACGGTAAGCGGTGCTTACCGTTCCGTTTTCTTGTATCGCTCAGACCTCGAAGCTCTCTCCGTCCGCCGTGATGCGCACGACGCGCGCGGCGAGCGCGGGATATGCCGCACGGAAGCGGTCGATGGTCTCGAACCTTTTCCACAGATGCATGGGGAAAGCGTGGAGGACCTCGACGTTCTTCAGCAGCCACTCCAGCCCGAGCCCCTCGGCCTCCTCGCCCAGACGCGGGTCGAGCGGTGCCATCGCCGCCGTGATCGCGGGCGCGATGCCGTTGTCCGCCGCCTCGTCGCGCACGGCGGAGGCGAGCTTTTCTATGGCGGCCTTGTAGTGGACGGCCATATTATTGCAGTATGCCTTGCCCTCGCTCTCCCAATGCCACCAGTTCAGGTCGCCGCCGTGGTAGACCATTTTGCCCTCGGCGCGGAGCAGATAGGCGTTGCCGATGTCGGTGGACTTGATGGCGCGGACGCTCAGCTCCTCGCCCGCGGCCTCCGTGAGCAGAATGCTGTCGGGCCGCAGAACAGTCGTGTGGGCAAAGGCCTCGTCGGAGATGCCCAGCCACTTGCGGCGGCGCTCGGTCAGGCGCGTGTCGCGCGAGACAAAAAACTGCGTGAGCGGATATTGCTCCAGCAGGCCGAACACCTTCCCGTCAAAATGGTCCTCATGGCTGTGGCTGGAAAAGACCAGCAGCGGCTTTTGGGGATCGAGCGGCGGCAGCGTACCGGTGTAGTCCGGCTCATAAACGTAGTCGAACAGCGTATAAAACTTGTCCCACTCAACGAGAAACGCGCTGTGGGCGATGAATGTGATCTTCATGGGAAAGACTCCTTTGCTCGGGTGCCGCCATTGTAACAGAAAAATACCGTATTGGCAAGGGCGCGGCGTTGTGCTATACTGAGAAAAATAAAGGGAGGACGGGCGCGGATGCTGAAAAAAGCGTACATTGAGATCACGAACCGCTGCAACCTGCGCTGCTCGTTCTGTCCCGGCACAAAGCGAGCGCCGCGCACGATGACGCCCGCCGAGTTCGACCTCGTGCTCGAGCGCCTCACGGGGCAGGTAGAATATGTGTATCTGCATGTGATGGGCGAGCCGCTGAGCCACCCGCAGCTCGCGGAACTGCTCGCCCTCGCCGCCGCGCGGGAGAGGAAGGTCTGCATCACGACGAACGGGACGCTCCTCGCGCGGCAGACGGAAACGCTGCTCGCAGCCCCCACGCTCCACAAGGTCAGCGTCTCGCTCCACAGCTTTGAAGGGAACGACGGCGCACAGGAGCGCGAGCGGCAGTATCTGGAGGAGGTCTGGAGCTTTGCCGCCCGCGCCGCCGCGCAGGGCGTCATCGCCGCACTGCGGCTGTGGAATGAGGGCGGCGCGGAGACGCGCAACGGCGCGATCGAAGCCTTTCTTCACGAAAAATGTCCGGGCGAGTGGCCCGAGCCGCGCGGCGGCAGCTTCCGCCTGCGGGACAATTTGTACCTTGAGCGCGCAAAAAAATTCGACTGGCCCGACCTTAACGCACAGGAGCGCGGCACACAGTTCTGCTACGGCCTGCGCGACCAGCTCGGCGTGCTCGCCGACGGCACGGCGGTGCCGTGCTGTCTCGATCACGAGGGCGACATCGCGCTGGGGAATCTGTTCACGCAGCCGCTTGCGGAAATTCTGCAAAGCGAACGCGCGTGCGCGCTGCGTGAGGGCTTTTCGCGCCGCTGCCCGAGCGAGGAGCTCTGCCGCCGCTGTGGCTTCGCCGCGCGCTTTTGACCGATAGGAGAAGCATGAACGAACAGGAACGACTCAACGCCCTCACTGCGCCGCTGCTGACGTGGTACGATATCCACAAGCGCGTCCTGCCGTGGCGCGGCATCCGCGACCCTTACCGCATCTGGGTGTCGGAGATCATGCTGCAGCAGACGCGCGTGCAGGCGGTGCTGGAATACTATGCCCGCTTTGTGGCAGAGCTGCCCGACGTGTACGCGCTCGCGGCAGTGAGCGAGGAGCGGCTTTTCAAGCTCTGGGAGGGTCTGGGCTACTACTCCCGCGCACGGAACCTGCACCGTGCGGCGCAGGTTCTCGTAAACGACTGCGGCGGGGAATTTCCCCGCACGCGCGAGGAGCTTCTGCGCCTCCCCGGCGTCGGCGACTATACGGCGAGCGCCATCGCCTCCATCGCCTTCGGCGAGCCGGAGCCGGCGGTGGACGGCAATCTCCTGCGCGTCGCCGCCCGGGTCGGCGGCATCGCGGAGGACATCATGGACGCCAGGGTGCGCAAGCGTTTTCGCGCCATGCTCACCGAAAGCATCGACTGCGAGCGTCCCGGCGAATGGAACCAGGCGATGATGGATCTCGGCGCGACGGTTTGCCTGCCGAACGGCGCGCCGCTGTGCGAAAAATGCCCCGCCCGTGCCTTCTGCGCGGCGTACCAAAACGGCATGACCGATGTGCTCCCCGTGCGAGCGGCAAAAAAACCGCGCAGGGTCGAGGAGCGGACTGTGTTCCTGCTCGTGCGGGACGGCAGGCTCGCCCTGCGCAAGCGTCCCGCCAAGGGGCTGCTCGCGGGACTGTGGGAGCTTCCGAATGTCCCCGGGAATCTTGACGAGGCCGGGGCGGCCATCACGCTCGCGCAATGGGGGCTTACGGCGCGGACGCTCACGCCGGTCGGTGCAGCAAGGCATATTTTTTCCCATGTGGAATGGGATATGCACGGCTATCTTGCCGCGGCAGAGGGCGAGAACAATGAATTTCTCTGGGCGGACGGCGCGGCGCTGCAAGCGGCGGCGATCCCCTCGGCATTCCGATACTACTTCGACACGGCGGTCCGATGGCTCGCCGCACAACAGGGAGGAACCGATCATGGCACAGCTTTACTTTAAGTACGGCGCGATGGGCTCGAGCAAGACCGCGAACGCGCTTATGGCGCGCTTCAACTATGAGGAGCGCGGGCAGCAGACGCTGCTCGTCAAGCCGCAGCTCGACACGCGCGACGGCGACCACATGGTTCACTCACGCATCGGGCTGGAGTTCCCCTGCGTCTACTTCCACGAAATGCGCGAGATGAGTGAGGACGAGCTGAAGAAGAACGCCTGCATCATCGTCGACGAGGCGCAGTTCCTCACGCGCGAGGAGGTCATGTACCTCGTCCATCTGGTGGACGACTGCGGCATCCCCGTGATGTGTTACGGTCTACGCGCGGACTTCCGCGGCGAGCTGTTTCCCGGCAGCTATGAGCTGCTCGTGATGGCGGACAAGCTCGAGGAGGTCAAAACGATCTGCTGGTGCGGCAAGAAGGCGGCGTTCAACGCCCGCTTCGACGCGAACGGCAAGGTCCTCAAGGAGGGCGAGCAGGTCGTGCTCGGCGCAAACGACCAGTATATCGGTCTGTGCCGCCGCCATTGGATGGCCGGCGACCTCGGCCCCGACTTCAACGGACAGGGGACAGGCGACTGATGCTCTGCAATATCTGTCCGCGCCGCTGCGGCGCGGAGCGCACGGAGACGCGCGGCGGGGGAGTCTGCGCCATGCCCGCAGGCATCGTAGCGGCAAAGGCCATGCTCCACCAATGGGAGGAGCCGGTGCTCAGCGGCACGAACGGCGCGGGCTGCGTCTTCTTCTCCGGCTGCAATCTCGGCTGCGTGTTCTGCCAGAACGGTAAGATCAGCCACGAGAATTTCGGCAAGGTCCTTTCCCCCGCGCGGCTGCGGGAGATTTTCTTCGAGCTCATCGCGCAGGGCGCATACTGCATCGACCTGGTCTCTCCCACGCATTTTACGCCATGGGTATGCGAGGCTCTGGCCGAGCCGCTGCCCGTGCCGGTGGTGTGGAACAGCGGCGGCTATGAGCGCGTGGAAACACTCAAAACGCTGGAGGGCAGGGTGCAGATCTATCTGCCCGACCTCAAGTACGCGCTGGAAAAGCCCGCGTGGGAGCTGAGCTGCGCGGGCGATTACTTTCCCGTCGCCGCCGCGGCCATCGACGAGATGCTGCGGCAGGTGGGGCCCTACCGGATCGGAGACGACGGCTTGATGAAGTCCGGCGTCATCATCCGCCACCTCGTCCTGCCCGGTCAGCTCGAGAACACCAAGGCGGTCATCGACTATGTGTCCGCGCACTTCCCGCCGCACACGGTGCTTTTTTCCCTTATGAGCCAGTACACGCCCCAGCCCGGCGCGAGCGGAGCGCTCGCGCGGCGATTGAACCACGCGGAGTACCGCGCGGCGGTGCGGTACATGACCGACTGCGGCATCACGGACGGCTTCTGTCAGGAGCTTTCCAGCGCGAAAGAGGAATATACACCGATTTTTGATCTGCAGGGGGTCTAGCATGACGGATAAGCGACAGCTCAGCTGCCTGCGCTGCGGCGCGGGAATGCGATTTATCGGACGCGACAAGTTCCAGCGCCGCCCCGACCTGTTCCTTTCGGACCTGACCTTCGCCCTTGCGGGCGGAATGGAGGTCGACATCTATTCCTGTCCTACGTGCGGAAAGCTCGAGCTGTTCCAACCGGAAGCGCCGTCGGACGGGCTCGCGCAGAAGCAATGTCCCGTCTGCGGGGCGGTCATCGACTTTGATTACGGACGCTGCCCACGGTGCAAGCGCGAGTTTTGATAACGCTATGCAATATTTATTAAAAAATTACGAGGAGGATTCGCCATGCCGCGCATCAGCAAGGAAAACTATTACCTCGACATAGCCGAAACGGTGCTCGAGCGCGCGACCTGCCTGCGGCGGGTCTACGGTGCCATCATCGTCAAAAACGACGAGATCATTTCCACCGGCTACAATGGTGCGCCCCGCGGGCGGAAAAACTGCGTCGATCTCGGCTTCTGCACACGCGAGGAGCTGCAGGTCCCGCGCGGCGAGCGCTACGAGCTCTGCCGCAGCGTCCACGCCGAGGCGAACGCCATTATCTCGGCCTCCCGGCGCGACATGGTCGGCGGCACCATCTATCTTGTGGGCCGCGACGCGCGCACGGGCGAGCTGCTGCACGACGCGACGAGCTGTGCCATGTGCCGCCGTCAGATCATCAACGCGGGGCTGGAAAAGGTGGTCATCCGCCGCACGGAGACGGAGTTCGAGGTCGTGCCCGTGCAGCAGTGGATCGACGAGGACGATTCTCTTCCCGAAGCATAAGAAAAGAAGGTCTCTTTTCAAGAGGCCTTCTTTTTTCTGTTCCGCTTTCAGCGGCAGTATTTCTCGATGTAGGCGTTCTGGCACTTGATGATGATCTTCACGGCCTCGTCGCGGCCGAGCACGTCGCTCACCACAGTCTCCTTGCCCTCAAGGCTTTTATAAACGCGGAAGAAGTGCTTGATCTCGCTGGCGACGTGGTCGGGCAGCTCGGAAATGTCCTGATAGGTGTTGTAGGTCGGGTCCTGGAAGGGAATGGCAATGATCTTCTCGTCGAGCGAGCCGCCGTCCTCCATCGTGATGACGCCGATGGGGTAGCACTCAACGAGGCTCAGCGGACGGATGCACTCCGAGCAGAGCACCAGCACGTCCAGCGGGTCGCCATCGTCCGCCCAGGTACGGGGGATGAAGCCGTAGTTCGCCGGATAGTGTGTGGAGGTATAAAGGATACGGTCGAGGCGCAGAGCGCCGGTCTCCTTATCCATTTCGTATTTGTTCTTGCTGCCCTTTTCGATCTCGATGACGGCGAGGAAGTCCTCGGGGCGAACGCGGTGGGGCGCAACATCATGCCAGAGGTTCATAGACAGGCCCTTCTTTCTTTACAAAAATGATAGATATCTTCAATGAAAGATTATAATATGCCCGTGCCGCGATTGCAAGGGCGGGACGCACAAACTTTGTGTAAAAATCTCCGCGGTTTCCGAAAAATGCAGCAAAACGCCTGCCGCGCCGGCACGACAAAATTTTCGCTTCATCTTGTCAGGGCGCGCGCTCCGTGTTATAATTTATTAGTTAAAGTATATCAACTGGGAGGATAACCCCTTGGAACGCGAAAAGGTATTGGTCAGCGCCGAGGAAACGGCGCGGCAGAAGGAATATATGGATAAGGTGCGCGCGCTGCACGAGCGGCGCACGACGAAGCCGCTGGCCTACGTCCACACCTACGGCTGCCAGCAGAACGTGGCGGACGGCGAGCGGCTGATGGGAATGCTGCGCGAGATGGGCTGCGAGTTCACCGACGACACAAAGCGCGCCGACCTCGTGCTGATGAACACCTGCGCCATCCGCGAAAACGCGGAGAAAACCGTTTACGGGATGCTCGGCCAGCTCACGCACACCAAGGCGGCAAATCCCGACCAGATCATCTGCCTGTGCGGGTGCATGGCACAGCAGCCGCGCGTGGCGGAAAAGGTGAAAACCAGCTACCGCCACGTCGATCTCGTGCTCGGTCCGCAGGCCGAGTGGCGCTTCCCCGAGCTCTTGTACCGCGCCTACACCGAGCGCGGCCGTGTCTTTTCCATCGACGACGAGCCGGGCCGCATCGCAGAGGACATCCCCGTCTACCGCGTCGGCGGCGTGAGCGCGTGGGTGAGCATCATGTACGGCTGCAACAACTTCTGCTCGTACTGCATCGTGCCCTACGTCCGCGGCCGCGAACGCAGCCGCGAGCCGGAGCAGATCGTGCGCGAGGTCCGCGAGCTGGTCGCGGCGGGCTATAAAGAGATCACGCTGCTCGGTCAGAACGTCAACAGCTACGGCAAGGATCTCGGCACGGGCTATGATTTTGCCGACCTTCTCGCAGAGATCGACCGGATCGACGGCGACTACTGGGTGCGCTTCATGTCCAGCCAGCCCAAGGACGCGACGTCCAAGCTCTTCGACACGATGGCGGCGAGCCGCCATGTGACGCATCAGCTGCACCTGCCCGTCCAAAGCGGCAATGACCGCGTGCTGCGCGCGATGAACCGCCCCTATACCCGCGCGGGCTACCTTGAGCTGATCCGCTATGCCCGCAGGGTCATGCCCGACCTCGTGCTCACGAGCGACATCATCATCGGCTTCCCCGGCGAGACCGAGGCGGAAGCGATGGACACCGTAAGTCTGATCAACGAAGTCCATTTCGACGCGCTCTTTACGTTTATCTTCTCCCCCCGCCCGGGCACGCCCGCCGCAAAGCTGGACGATCCCACGCCGCGCGAGGAAAAGCAGAAGTGGTTCGACGCGCTCTGCAACGCCCAGAACGCCATCAGCGCGGAGAAGCACGCCGCCTACATCGGCAGGACCGTGCGCGTGCTGGTCGAGGGCGAGAGCGACGACGCGGACTGGCCGCTCTCCGCGCGCACCGAGGGCAACCGCCTCGTGCGCATGAAGGGCGACAAGAGTCTTATCGGAACGTTCACCACAGCAAAAATTTCGGGCAGCAACACCTGGGCGCTCTACGGAGCCGCGGAGGAAACGATATGAAAATCACCACCTTACTGGAAAATAAAACCACCTGCGATGCGCTCCGCTGCGAGCACGGGCTTTCGCTCTACATTGAAACAGCAAAGCATAAAATTCTCTTCGACTCCGGCGCGAGTGACGCTTTCTGGGAAAACGCCAAGGCGCTCGGCATCGACCTCGCACAGGTCGATATCGCCTTTCTCTCCCACGCGCACAACGACCACTGCGGCGGCCTGCTGACCTTCCTGCGGGGCAACCGCACCGCGAAGGTCTATCTTCAGAAGGAGGCCTTCGGTGATTACTATGTCGTGACGCCGACGAAATGCGCCTTCATCGGTCTCGATCCCAAGCTGCACGAGTATGCTGACCGCTTCGTGATGGCCGAGGGTGTGACAAAGCTCGACGAGGAGCTGACGCTCTTCTCCGGCATCCGGACGCACGAGCTCCTGAGCGAGGCAAACGCCACGCTGCGCGAAAAGGTCGGCGGGGACTATCCCCGCGACGCCTTCCGCCACGAGCAGGACCTGCTGGTGACGGAGCACGGCAAAACCGTCCTCTTCGCTGGCTGCGCCCACAGCGGCATCATCAACATCATCAACCGCGCAGAGGACATTCTGGGCCGTGCGCCGGACTATGTGTTCGCGGGCTTCCATCTCTACAATCCCTCGCTCGGTCAGAGCGAGCCGAGAGCCCTTGTGGACGCGGTGGGCGAGCGCCTGTGCGCGCGGAAGGCGACGCGCTACGTCACCGGCCACTGCACCGGCGACGACGCTTACGCCTGGCTGCACGAAACGCTGGGCGACCGCCTCGCCTACATGGCGACCGGAACGACCTTTACGATCTGATTTTTTAGAAAGTGAGCAACGAACATGGCAGACCTCACGCCGATGATGCGCCAATATCTTGAGATCAAGGAGCAGAATAAGGATTCCATCCTCTTTTTCCGTCTCGGCGACTTCTACGAGATGTTCAACGAGGACGCGAAGCTCGCCGCGCGCGAGCTGGACCTCGTTCTCACCACGCGCGACCGCGGCAAGTCCGCCGAGGAGCAGACGCCGATGTGCGGCATCCCGTACCATTCGAGCGACGGCTACATCGCGCGGCTCATCGCCAAGGGCTACAAGGTCGCCATCTGTGAGCAGACCGAGGACCCGGCGCTGGCCAAGGGTCTCGTCAAGCGCGACATCATCCGCGTCGTCACCCCCGGCACGGTGATCGACAGCGCGTGTCTGGACGACCGGCGCGGCAACTTCCTGTGCGGCGTGTTCCTCGACGAGCAGAACGCGGGCGTCGCGTTCTGCGATATGTCCACAGGCCACACGCACGTCACCGCCTTTTCCGGCGCGGACCGTGCGGAGCATCTGTGCAATGAGCTTGCGCGCTTCTCGCCCGCCGAAGCGGTGCTGAGCGCGGGCGCGTATGCGGACGAGGAGCTGAAAGCCCTGCTTGCCGACAGACTCTCCTGCCGCGTGGAGCGCGGCGACGCGCGCTTCGACTTGAAGGCGGCGGAAAAAGCCGTGCTCGCGCAGTACGGTGAAGATGCCTATGCCTCGCTCCCGCGCAACAACCCCGCCGCGGCGCTCGCGCTCGGCGGCCTTCTGAGCTATCTGCACGAAACGCAGAAGAGCGACCTATCCTACATCAGCGATCTTGAATACTACGAGCAGGGCCGCTTCATGGAGCTGGACCTCTCCGCCCGCCGCAACCTGGAGCTGACGGAGACCATCCGCGGCAAGGAAAAGCGCGGGAGTCTGCTTTGGGTACTTGACAAAACGAAAACCGCCATGGGCGCGCGCTGTCTGCGTTCCTGGCTGGAGCGTCCCCTGCGCGAGGTCGCTGCCATCACACGCCGCTCGAACGCCGTCGGCGCGCTGGTGAACGACACGATGGCGCGCGAGGAGCTGGTCCTCGCCCTCTCCGGCATCAGCGACATGGAGCGGCTCATCGGCCGCATCGTCTACGGCACGGCGGGCGGGCGCGACCTCGTCTCGCTGCGTAATTCCATCGAGCAGCTCGCCGCCGTGCGCGAGCAGCTCGCGCACTTCACCACGGGCCGGCTCGGCGAGCTTTCGCAGGAGCTTGATCCGCTCGCGGACATCGCCGCGCGCATCGCCGAGACCATCGTGGACGAGCCGCCGTTCTCCGTGCGCGAGGGCGGCTTCATCCGCAAAGGCTTCAACGCCGAGGTCGACCGCCTGCACGACATTCTCTCCGGCGGCAAGGGGCTGCTCGCCTCCATTGAAACGAAGGAAAAGGAACGCACCGGCATCCGCACGCTGAAGATCGGCTACAACAAGGTCTTCGGCTACTACATCGAGGTCTCCAATTCCTTCAAGGATCAGGTGCCCGACACCTACATCCGCAAGCAGACGCTCGTCAACGGCGAGCGCTACATCACGCAGGAGCTCAAGGACCTGGAGCAGGAGATCCTGACCGCGGGGGAGCGTGACAACGCGCTCGAATACGAGATCTTCTCCGCCCTGCGCGACGAGATCTGCGCGGGCGCCGAGCGCATCCAGAAGACCGCCGCCGCGGTCGCGGAGCTTGACACGCTCGCGTCGCTTGCCGTCGTCGCGGTCAAAAACAGCTACTGCTGCCCGGTGGTGGACGATTCCGGCGTGATCGAGATCCACGACGGCCGCCATCCGGTCGTCGAGCGCGTGCTGAAGGACGCTCTCTTTGTGCCGAACGACACCTACATGGGCGAAAAGGAAAACCGCGTCGCCATCATTACGGGCCCCAACATGGCGGGTAAATCCACCTATATGCGTCAGGTCGCGCTCATCACGCTCATGGCGCAGATCGGCTCGTTCGTTCCCGCCCGCGCCGCCCGCATCGGCGTGGTGGACCGCATCTTCACCCGTATCGGCGCGAGCGACGACCTGGCCGGCGGCCAGTCCACCTTCATGGTCGAAATGAGCGAGGTCGCGGAAATCCTGCGGCAGGCGACGGCGCACTCGCTGCTGATCTTAGACGAGATCGGCCGCGGCACCTCGACCTTCGACGGCATGAGCATCGCCCGTGCGGTGCTCGAGTTCTGTGCCGACCGCAAAAGGCTCGGCGCAAAAACGCTCTTCGCCACCCATTACCACGAGCTCACCGAGCTGGAGGGCACGCTCGCGGGCGTGAAAAACTACAACATCGCCATCAAAAAGCGCGGGGAGGACCTTGTGTTCCTCCGCAAGATCATTCCCGGCGGAGCCGACCGCAGCTACGGCATCGAGGTCGCCAAGCTCGCGGGACTGCCGAAGGAGGTCGTCTCCCGCGCGAAGAAAATACTGGAGGAGCTGGAAGCCGGCGGCAGCTATATCCCGCCGCGCGAGGAGCGTGAGCAGGTGAGCCTTGACGCCATCGGCGAAGCCGAGGTGCTCGACGCGCTGCGCCGCGCCCAGCCGGACACCATGTCGCCCATCGAGGCGATGCAGCTGCTCTACGACCTGAAAAAGAAGCTCCCGAACTAACCCCGAAACAGACAGAAAGGGTCCATCCACATGGCAAAAAAAGCCGTTACCTCCCACATGAACCAGACCGAGCGCGTCGCGGGGACGATCTTCTTTATCGTCTATCTGCTCGTGCTGCCGCTGCTGGCCAACAAGCTCTTTGGCATTGTCGAGGTCCTGCTCGACACGAAGATCAGCGACTCGCTGGCGAACATCATCTACTACTATGTGCTCTTCGCCATCGTGCTGCTGCTCTTTCACTCGTTCCTCGCGCACACGACGAGCCGCTTCCTCGGCGGCGTGAGCCGCGCGATGACGACGTTCTGCATGGGCCTTCTGGTCTTTTACGGCGCGAACGAGCTCTTCTACCGCGTGGCGAACGTGCTCTTCAACAGCCGCACCAACCTCAACGACATGACCATCGCCGCGTCCATCAACGCCGCGCCGCGCCTGACAGCGCTCATCATCGTCTTTCTCGCCCCCTTTGTCGAGGAGGTCCTTTTCCGCGGTCTCGTGTTCGGCTGCCTGAAGGAAAAGAGCCGCGTCGCCGCCTACGTCATCTCCTGCGTGCTCTTCGCGTTCATGCACGTGTGGACCTTCGCCCTCTCCTCGTGGGACTGGAGCTATCTCATCCTCATGCTGCAATACCTCGTGCCTGGCCTCGTCTTCGCGTGGGCGTTCGACCACTCCGGCACGCTCTGGACGTCCATCCTGCTCCACGCGACCGTCAACGCGCTGGCTCTCTGGGCCATCGTCGGATAAGGAGAATACCATGCCGCACATCGAACAGCTATCCCCCCATATCGCCAATCTCATTGCCGCCGGCGAGGTCGTCGAGCGTCCCGCGAGCGTTGTCAAGGAGCTTTTGGAAAACGCCATCGACGCGGGTGCGAGGAATGTCGCCGTCGAGCTGCAAAACGGCGGGCTGACCTATCTGCGCGTCACGGACGACGGCTGCGGCATCGCGCCCGACGAGCTGCCCACCGCCTTTCTGCGCCACGCGACGAGCAAGCTCCGCACCGCCGCCGATCTGGCCGCCATCGGCACGCTCGGCTTCCGCGGCGAAGCGCTCGCCGCCATCGCGTCCGTTTCTCATTTGGATATTTTCTCGCGTCAAACGGGCGCCGCGAGCGGCGCGACGCTGCATCTTGACGGCGGCAAGCCGCTCTCCGTCGAGCCCGCGGGCTGTCCCGAGGGCACGAGCATCATCGTGCGCGACCTCTTTTACAACACGCCCGCGCGGCTGAAGTTCATGAAGCAGGACCGCGCCGAGGCGACCGCCATTGCGGGCCTTGCCGCGCACATCGCGCTCTCGCACCCCGATATCTCCTTCCGTCTTATCAAGGACGGCAGGGAGGAGCTGCACACCCCCGGCGACGGCAAGCCCCTCAGCGCCGTCTACGCCGCGCTGGGCCGCGATTTTGCCCTCGCGCTGGTCGAGGTCCACGGGCGCGACGGTCAACTCGCCGTTGACGGCTTTGTGACCAAGCCCCTCGCGGGCCGCGGCACGCGAGGGATGCAGACCTTTTTCGTCAACGGCCGCTTCATCAAATCCCAGCTTCTCACCGCCGCGGTGGAGGAATCCTACGCAAACCGCCTGATGAAGGGCAAATTCCCCGGCTGCGTGCTGAACGTCACGCTGCCGGCGGACATGGTGGACGTGAACGTCCACCCCGCCAAGACGGTCGTAAAATTCCTCAATGAAAAGCAGATCTTCGACCTTGTGTACCACGCCGCGTCCGACGCGCTCGACCGCGACGGCGCGCCCGAGCCGCTGCACACATCGCCGAGACCGGCCGCGCAGGCTCCCAAGCCGCAGGAGTTTTACCGCAGCATGACGGCGCAGGAGTGGCGTGCGCAGAACGAGGTCAAAAGGCCGGAGCCGCCCAAAAAGGACGCGCCGTTCATCGCCGTCACGTCCGCCTCGAGCGAGCTGGGCGGGCGCGTGAGTGTCAGCGACTTCGTCCGCCGCACACCGGCTCCCCCGGCGAAAAAGCCGGAGGACGGGCACATCCTTCCGAAGATGGTCGAGGCGGCCTTCATGCCGCCGCGCGATGAAGCGGCAAAGCCGGAAGCGCCCGCCGCACCGCACGCCGAAGCGCCCGCCGCACCCGTTTTCGCCGTGCAGACCACGCTCGAGACCGCGCCCGCCGAGCCGGAGCAGACGGCGATCGAGCCGGAGCCGGTCATACCGTGGCGCATCGCGGGCGAGGTGCTCGACACCTACATCGTCTGCGAGGACGCGGAGAAAACCGTTTGGCTCATCGACAAGCACGCCGCGCACGAGCGCGTGAATTTCGACCGCTTCAAGGCAAATCTTGAGCCCATCATGTCGCAGGAGCTGCTGACTCCCGTGGTCGCGCAGTTCGCCGCGGCGGAGTACACCGCTCTTGTTGGGCAGCTCGCGCTGCTGCGCGAGTTCGGCTTTGCCTGCGAGGAGTTCGGCGACGGCGCGATTTTGATCCGCGCCCTGCCCGCCGACATTCCCGCCGAGGACGCCGCGGCAAGTCTTGAGGACCTTGCAGGCCGCCTCGTCGAGACGCACCACGCCGACCCCGAGAGCGCCCGCGACGCGCTGCTGCACACCATGGCCTGCAAGGCCGCCATCAAGGGCGGCTGGAAAAGCGACCAGCGCGAGCTTCGCGTGCTGGTGGATAAGGTGCAGTCGGGCGAGGTCCGATTCTGCCCGCACGGACGGCCCGTGGCCGTCAAGCTCACCAAATACGAGCTGGAAAAAATGTTCAAGCGCGCCTGAGCGCGGAAAGGAGACGTCATGCCGCCCAAGGTAGTTTGCATCGTCGGCCCGACCGGCTGCGGAAAGACCGGCCTCGGCGTCGCGCTGGCCGAAAGGCTCGGCGGCGAGGTCGTCTCCTGCGATTCCATGCAGCTCTACCGCGGCATGGTCATCGGCACCGCCGCACCGACGGAGGCGGAGACGCGGGGCGTGCCGCACCACATGGTCGGCGTGATCGACCCGCGCGAGGATTACTCCGTGGCGCGCTACGCTGCGGACGCCGCCGAATGTGTGGACGGCATCCTCGCGCGCGGCAAGCTGCCCATTCTTGTCGGCGGCACGGGGCTGTACCTCGACGCGCTCCTGCGCGGACACGGTTACGCTCCCGGCACGACCGGCGGAGAGACGCGCAGGCTTCTGGAGCGGCGCTGGGACAACGAGGGCGGCGAGGTCCTCTTCGCCGAGCTGCGCTCCATTGATCCGGAAAGCGCCGCCGCGCTGCACCCGAACGACAAAAAGCGCGTCATCCGCGCGCTCGAGGTCTACCGCGAGACAGGGAAGACCATGTCGCGGCACAATGCCGACACCCGGCTCGTCCCGCCGCGCTACGAGCCCGTCTACCTCGGTCTTGCCTACGCCGACCGCGAGGAGATGAAGCGCATCATCGACCTCCGCGTGGACCAAATGGTCGCACAGGGTCTGTTCGACGAGGTGCGCGCTTTGGTCGAGAGCGGCGTGCCGCGCACGGCGACGGCAATGCAGGCCATCGGCTATAAGGAATGTCTGGGCTGTCTCGCGGGCGAATGCACGCAGGACGAGGCCGTCGCCGAGATCAAGCTCCGCTCGCGGCAGTACGCCAAGCGCCAGCTCACCTGGCTGCGGCGGAACAGGGACATTCACTGGTTCTACCGGAAAAATTCCCGCGATCTTCCCGCCGCTTTACAATTTTCGACAGAAATTCTCACAAACCTTGGCGTATCCTAATTTTATACGGACGGCACCCATAAAACCGCCGCCCGAATAAAAAGAAAGGGTACATCCAACATGAAAAAGACAGCCAATCTTCAGGACATTTTCCTCACCAAAGCCCGCAAGCAGGGCGTGCCGCTGACCGTGTTCCTCGTCAACGGCTTCCAGATGCGCGGCAGCGTGACCGGCTTTGACAGCTTCACCGTCGTTCTTTTGAGCGAGGGTCGGCAGCAGATGATCTACAAGCACGCGATCTCGACCATCGCGCCGCTGAGCCCCATCGACCTGCACGAGGCGGACGAGACCGGGGAGGAATGACCTGAGCCTCCCGAGGTGCCTATGAGATCCCGATCCCTATCGACAAAACTGATCTTTGTTTTTCTGTTTCTCGCGGTGGCCGCCTACTTCAGCGTGCAGGCCTACCGCTACTTCGTCGACCCGCAGACCACCACGCTCGTCTACGCCTACTCCAGCGAGGACGCCATCGCCGCGACCGGCTATTTCGCGCGCGACGAGCAGGTGATCGCGTGCAGTGAAACGCTTCTGGAGCTCGAGCGCGCCGAGGGTGAACGCGTGAACGCGGGCGGCACGCTCGCAACGGTCTACCGCAGCGAGAGCGCGCTGAACGACCACCGTCAGCTCCGCGCGCTCCGGTCCCGGCTCGAGCAGCTGCGCTACGCGCGCGAGGCGTCCCGCGACGCCGAGACCGCGCTCAAGCTCGACGGCGACATCCGCGAGGACCTCTTTGCGCTGCGCGCGGCCCTTGCCGCAGGGAGCTGGACGAGCGTCGAGTCCACCGGCGAGGAACTGCGCACGACAGTCCTCAAGCGCGAATACGCCTACGCGGGCACAGACGATCTGGATGCGCGCATCAACGCGCTCAATGCCGAGATCAGCACGCTCTCCGGCCGTCTGGAGGGCGGCACACAAACGATCCGCGCGCCGTTTGCCGGCACCTACAGCGCCGTCGCCGACGGCTACGAGGCCGTTCTCACCCCCGCGGCGCTGGAGAATATGACCGTCGCGCAGTACGACGCCATCGCCCCGGAGGCGGCAAGCTCGACCGTGGGCCGGCTGATCGCCGGCGAGGAGTGGCGCTTCGTCACCGTGCTGAGCGCCGCAGACGCCGCGCGGCTGCAGAAGGGACAGGCCCTCAGCCTGCGCGCCGCGACCGGCGTGGACTTCGATCTTGACGTCACCGTCGAGCGCATCGGGCGTGAGGAGAACGGCCGCGTGATCGTCGTCCTGCGCGGCGGCAGCCATCTGGCCTACGTCACGCTCCTGCGCGCGCAGAACGTCGAGCTGATCCTCGCGCGCTACGAGGGACTGCGCATCCCCAAAAATGCCCTCCGCGTGGACGCGGACGGCAGCAGCGGCGTCTACTGCCTTGTGGGGCTGCGCGCCTACCGCAAGCCGGTGGAGGTCCTCTGGCAGGGCGAGGATTACTGTCTTGTCCGGCCCGTCGGCATCGAAACGACCAGTGAAAGCCTGCGCCAGCTCTACACGCTGCGCGCCGGCGACGAGGCGATCGTCTCGGCAAACGATCTATACGATGGAAAGGTGGTCGAATGAACATGAGCATTCGGGAAAACATTCAGCAGGTACGGGAAAACATTGCCGCCGCGGCGCTCTCCGCCGGGCGCAGGCCCGAGGACATCACGCTTGTCGGCGCGAGCAAGATGAACGACGCCGCGGCCTGCCGCGAGGCCATCGCCGCGGGCATCGACGCGCTCGGCGAGAACCGCGTGCAGGAGATGACGCAGAAGCTCGCGGAGAACGCCTACGACGGCGCGCCTCTGCACTTCATCGGTCATCTCCAGCGCAACAAGGTGAAGCAGGTCGTCGGCAAGGTCGCGCTCATCGAATCCGTCGGCTCCTATGAGCTGCTTGAGGATATCGACCGGCAGGCCGAAAAGCTCGGCATCGTCCAACCCATTCTCCTTGAGGTCAACGTCGGCGGGGAGGAGGCCAAGAGCGGCTTTGCCGTCTCCGAGGTCCGCGCCGCCGCCGAAAGGGTCAAGAGCCTCTCCCACGTCGTGCTGCGCGGGCTGATGACCATTCCGCCGGTCGCCGAGAGCGAGCACGGGAGCGTGCCCTACTTTGAAAAAGTTCATGCGCTTTATGTTGACATCAACGCGAGTTTGTATGATAATAAGCTTGATATATTATCTATGGGCATGAGCGGCGATTATGAGGACGCCGTCCGCTGCGGCGCGACGATGGTGCGCGTCGGCACGGCGATCTTCGGCGCGCGCCACTATACGCTTTGATACAGGGAGGTTTTTTTCATGGGACTCATTGACGATCTGAAGAAATGGGCGCATCCCTACGAGGATGAGGACGAAGAATACGAAGACGATTTTGCCGAGCTCGGCTCCCGCGACACGGGCGCCTTTGCCGACGAGCGGCCCAGCCGCCGCGAGCGCGACCGCGACGAGGATCGCCGCAACAAGGTCGTCAACATCCACGCGACGACGCAGCTCAAGGTCGTGCTCGTCAAGCCCGAGCGCTTTGAGAATGCCAGCGAGATCGCCGACCACCTGAAGGAAAAGCGCACGGTGGTCATCAACCTCGAATCCACGAACAAGGACATTGCCCGTCGCCTGATCGACTTCCTCTCCGGCGTCGCCTACGCGGGCGAGGGCAAGATCAAGAAGGTTGCGGCCAACACCTACATCATCACGCCCTACCACGTCGATATCATGGGCGACCTGATCGACGAGCTGGAAAACAACGGATTGTACTTATAAGAGACGGAGGGCTGCACGATGCTGACACCGCAGGAGGTTTCCAACCACGCATTTGCCAAGGCCGTCATGGGCGGCTACAACATGGCCATGGTCGATGAGTTCCTTGACGAGCTGACCGACGACTATACCTCGCTTTACAAGGAAAACGCCGCGCTCAAGGCGAAGATGAAGGTGCTCGTGGACAAGGTCGAGGAATACCGCTCGACCGAGGACGCCATGCGCGCCGCGCTGCTGACCGCGCAGAAGATGGCAGACAGCATGGTCGCCGAGGCGGAGGAGAAGAAAAAGTCCCTGCTCGAAAACGCCGAAAGCGAGGCCAACCGCAAGATCGGCGCGCTGCGCGACGAGGTCGCGCAGGAGGAGCGCCGCCTGACCGCCGCCAAGGCCGAGACCGCGGACTTCCTCGCCCGCGTGCGTGAGCTTTACGAGCGTGAAATGAAGCTCCTCGAGGAGCTCCCCGAGGCGGACCTCGCCCCTGCGGCTCCGCTGGAGCTCGCCAAGCCCGCCGCCGACGTCAGCGAGATCGAAAAGAGCATCATGGATTCCTTCAAGCTCCCCGACCTCACGAAGGCGGCGGAGGTCGAGCCGGAGGCCGAGGAAGCGCCCGAGGAGCCGGAGGAAAGCCCGGAGGAGGGCAATCCCTTCCTCGATTCCGCGACCCGCGCCATCAAGCTCAGCGACCTCAAGTTCGGCCGCAACTACCACGGCGAAGAATAAAACGCACTTCAAAAGAGCGGCTCTCTCCGAGCCGCTTTTTTCACAGGAGGACACCATGACCAAACGCCCTATCGTCGCGTTCCTTTACGACTTTGATAAGACCCTCTGCACCACCGATATGGAGGATTACGCCTTCATTCCCTCCCTCGGCTACACGCCCTCGGAGTTCTGGGCCAAGGCCAACGGCTTCGGCTATGAGAACAAAATGGACGGCCTGCTCGCCTATATGTACACCATGATCCGCGAGTGCGCCGCGCAGGGCATCCGTCTCGACCGCGATTATCTGGTCCGCTCGGGCGAGGCCATCGAGCTGTTTCCCGGCGTGCGCGAGTGGTTCGCGCGCATCACCGCCTACGGTGCGGACCTCGGCGTGGACGTGGAGCACTACGTCATCTCCTCCGGTCTGCGCGAGATCATCGAGGGCAGCGGCATCGCCCATGAGTTCAAGCAGATCTACGCCTGCGAGTTCTATTACAACGAAAGCGGCCTCGCCGCCTGGCCGAAGCTGGACGTCAACTTCACGAACAAGACGCAGTTCGTCTACCGCATCAACAAGGGCATTCTCGACATCGCCCGCGACAAGGAGCTTAACGACTCCATGCCCGACGACTCCAAGCGCGTGCCGTTCACCAACATGGTCTACGTCGGCGATGGACTTTCCGACGTGCCGTGCATGAAGATGATGCGTGCCTACGGCGGACAGGCCGTCGCGGTCTATCAGAAGAGCAACCGCGCAGGCGTGGAAAAGCTTTTGCAGGACGGGCGCGTGGACTTCATTTTCCCCGCCGACTACCGCGAGGGAACGGAGTTTGATAAAACGGTGCACAACATTCTGCGCAAAATGGCAGTCTCCGACGCGCTGAGCGAGAAGAACGCCGAGCAGCTGCGCGCCATCGGGCAGGGCGACGACCCCGACCAGGTCATGCTATTCTAAGAGGAGAACGCTATGGACGAAATGAACACCGTCGGCACGCTCTACATCGTGGCGACGCCCATCGGCAACGCGCGTGACATGACCGAGCGCGGCCGCCAAATTTTAGAGACGGCGGACATCATCGCGGCGGAGGACACCCGCCGCAGCGTCGTGCTGCTCAACAAGCTCGGCATCCGCGGCAACCAGCTCTCCGCCAACCACAAGTTCAACGAATACGGCAAGGCGAAGTGGTTCATCGAGCAGCTTCAGCAGGGCAAGAGCATCGCCGTCATCACCGACGCGGGCACGCCCTGCATCTCCGACCCCGGCAACGAGCTGATCCGCGCCGCCATCGACGCGGGCATCCGCGTGGTCGGCGTGCCCGGCTGCTGCGCCGCGGTCACGGCGCTGTCTATCTCGGGCTTCGACCTTTCGACCTTCTTTTTCTTCGGCTTCTTCCCGCGGGAGGCCGCCGACCGCCGCCGTGCGCTCGCCATGATGCGCCGCGGCGACACGCGCACCTACTGCTTTTACGAAAGCCCCAAGCGCATCATGGACGCGGTGGAGTTCTTTATCTCGGAGCACGCCGGCGTGCGGCTGTGCCTGTGCAACGACATGACGAAGCTCCACGAGATGACCTTCCGCGGCACGCCCGCCGAGGTGCGCGATCAACTGCTTGCCAAGGGCAGCTACGATAAGGGCGAATACGTCCTGCTCTGCGAGGTGGAGGAGGATTATCTCATCACCGAGGTCGAGCACGTCTCCTCGCCCGAGGCGCTGCTCGTGGACTGCATGGTGCGCTGCGACTGCACCGCCAAGGACGCCATCAAGCTGCTCCTCAAGGACGACAACAACACCTACAGCAAAAACGAGCTCTACGCCGCGCATCTTGCCCTGAAAGAGAGGTTTGGCGCATGAGCATTGTGTTGGACGACCTCACCGCGCGGCTCGACACGCTCACCAAGGCCGTGCTTTCTCAGCCGCTCGCGCGCATCGGCTGCTCCAGGGTGACCATCCGCCCGCTGTCGCTGCGCGGCAAGGCGTTTTTTCAGCTCGAATACCAGCATGGGCAGAAGGTCACGCACCGCAACGTGACGAAGGGCGAGCTGCCCGGGCTGTTCGCGCAGGAGCTGGACGGTCTTTATCTTCAGGCCGTGCTCTGCACCGAAACAGAGACGCGCCAGTACATCCGCAAAACGAACGGCAGCTACAAATGCACCGCGAAAGGCGAGGCGCAGCGCACCGCCGCGCCGAAGGCGCATGACCGCCGAAAGGAATACATCCTTGCCGAGGGCGAGAACATTCCCGCGCTCGTCGACCTCGGCGTGTTTACGCCGGACCTCCGCATCGTCAAGGCGAAGTATGATAAGTACAAGCAGATCAACCGCTTCATCGAGCTGGTGGACGACGCCTTCCGTGCCTCGGAGCAGCAGGAGATCACCATTCTCGACTTCGGCTGCGGCAAATCGTATCTCACGTTCATTCTTTACTACTATTTCACCGTCAAGCGCGGCGTGAAAGCCACGATACTCGGCTACGACCTCAAGGAGGATGTGGTGGAGCATTGCAACGCCATCGCGCAAAAGTACGGCTACGACGGCCTGCGCTTCGTCGTGAGCGACGTCACGCGCGACACACTCGCGGACACCCATGTGGATATGGTCGTCACGCTCCACGCCTGCGACACCGCCACGGACTACGCCCTCTGGTACGCCGTCGAAAAGGGCGTGAAGCACATTTTCTCCGTTCCCTGCTGCCAGCACGAGATCAACGCCACCATCCACAAGGGCGGCGATTTCGACGTGCTGCTGCGCCACGGTCTTTTGCAGGAGCGCTTTTCCGCGCTGCTGACCGATTCCATCCGCGCCGCCGTGCTCGAGGACATGGGCTACACGGTGGACGTGATCGAATTCATCGACTTCGCCCACTCGCCGAAAAACCTCATGCTCCGCTGCGTCAAGGACCGCCGCGCGGGCGAGAGGAACCTTTCCGCCGCGCGGGAGCTCGCGGAAAAATACGGCTTCCGCCAGGCGCTTCTGGAGCTTGCAGAGAAAAAATGTCACAGCGCGCAAAACACCGCCTTTTAAGCGGTGTTTTCTCTTCTTGACAGGGGAATGCTTTCGCAGTAAGATAATGCCCGCCGTTCCACAAAACGGCGGCAGGAGTGATATTCATGGACTACTATCTTTTGACGGATATGACCGCGCAGATCGGCTATGAGCTGGCCGCCGCCGGAGCGGAGACCTTCCGCATCGAGGAGACGATGCGCCGCGTGCTCGCGGCCTACGGCATCGAATGCGAGACCTTTGCGATCCCCAACTGCGTCATGGTCAGCCTTGAGGCGGACAACGGCAAGCCGCTGATGGTGATGAAGCGCGTCGGCTTCCACGGCAACGATCTTGACGCGGTCGAGCGGCTCAACGCGCTTTCGCGCCGCATCTGCGCCGAAACGCCCGACCCCGCCGTTGCCGCGCAATGGCTGAAGGAGACGAGCGCCGCCCGCCGCACCTACCCCATTCCCGTCTACTACCTCGGCAATTTTCTTGCCGCGGCGGGCTTCTGCCCCGTGTTCGGCGGTACGCTGCGCGACAGCCTGTGGGCGGGCCTGATGGGGCTTATCATCGGCTTTGTCACGCGCCGGATGGATAAGCTCGAGACCAACCCCTTTTTCAGCACCATCGCCGCCGCCTTCGCCATGGCGGTGCCCGCCTACCTCGCCGCCGCCTTCGGGCTGGTCGACTATGCGGACGCGGTCATCATCGGCTCGCTGATGATCCTGGTCCCCGGTCTGCTCATCACCAACTCCATGCGCGACATCATCTACGGCGACACAAACTCCGGCGTCAACCGCATCGTGCAGGTGCTCCTCTCGGCGCTCGCCATCGCCATGGGCACTGCGGCCGCGTGGCACATCACATCCTCCCTCTACGGCCAGACCGCCGCCAGCACGCTTTCCTATCCCTTCTGGCTTCAGGCCATCGCCATCGCGGTCGCCTGCACCGGCTTTGTAATCCTCTTTAACGTCCACGGCTGGGGGCGCTGCCTGTGCGCGCTCGGCGGCGTCGTGACGTGGATGGCGTATCTGCTGTGCGGCGAGCTCGGTCTCGGTCCCTACGGCGCGAACTTCATCGCCGCCGCGGTCGCCGCCGTCTATGCCGAGGGCATGGCCCGCGCCCGCAAGTATCCGGTCACCTCGTATCAGGTCATCTCCGCCGTACCGCTGCTGCCCGGCGCCGGTATTTACTACACCATGTCCCTCGGGCTGAACGGCAGCACCCAGCTCGCCCTCCAGCGGGGCTTCGCCACCGCAGGCATCGCCGGCAGTATCGCCGCCGCGATCCTGCTCGTCTCATCCGTCGTCCGCCTCTTCACCGCGCAGCGGAAAAAATAAGGCAAAGGGAAGACACGCGCTGCGTATCTTCCCTTTATTCTTTCTTCGCGCGGCGGAATGAAGAAAGGGGACGGGCATTGCGCCCGACCCTGCCGGTATGGCGGAGCGTGACTTGCAAGCGGGCCGCTCAATCCAGAAAATACATATTCATCTGCGCGCAGGCGACGAGCGCGCCGGTGTCGTCGGTGATATTGACTTCAAAAAAGCCAACGTGTCCGCCGACCTTGATCTCGCGCCCGACCGCCGTCAGCGTCTTGCTGCGCGTGGTGGGCCGCAGGTAATTCATCGAGCCGTTGAGCGTGACATTGCGCCGCCCGTACCTGATGCGCGCAAAGGCTCCGGCGGCGGTGTCCGCCATCGTGTAGAGGAAGCCGCCGTGGACGCTGCCCCAAACGTTGCGGCTGTTGTCGGTGATCTCGGCCTCCAGCACGCTCCTTTCCTCATCAACGGAAACGATGCGGATCCCGTTGTGCCGGATAAATCCATTGGATTCGTGCTTGATTTTTTCTGCATAATTCTCTATCATAGCTATCGTGCTCCTCTGCTCCTTGGCTGTGCTTCTGCCAAAGATCATAGCAGAAGTGCGCGCGGCCTGCAAGGCAAATTCAAAAGAAATCACTACCGGCAAAGAGAGGTCAGATCACCATGCGCTCCATTCCCGTTCAAATCAAAAGCTACGCACCGGGCTTCGCGCTCGCACTCGTCATCGCACTGCTCGCCAAGGGCATCGAGGCGCTGCTGCCGTTCGACGTCATCGGCGCGTCCGTCATCGCCATGTTCATCGGTATGCTCATCAACGGTTATCGTAAGCCAGGCAAAACCACCGCGCCCGGCGTGAAGTTCACGGCGAAGAAGATTTTGAAATTCGCCATCATTCTCCTCGGCGCGAGCCTGAACGTCACGACCATCCTGAACGTCGGCAGAATGTCGCTGACCGTCATGTTCTTTACGCTCCTTACCTGCTTCGGCGGCGGCTACTTCATCGGCCGCGCACTGGGTCTGGACTGGAAGCTCTCGAACCTCATCTCCGCGGGCACCGGCATCTGCGGCGGCAGCGCCATCGCGGCGGTCGCACCCGTCATCGACGCCAAGGACAGCGACATCGCCTACGCCCTCTCCGCGACCTTCCTCTTTGATATGGCGATGATCGTGCTCTTTCCCATTATGGGCCGCGCGATGGGCCTTTCCGACATGGCCTACGGCCTGTGGGCAGGCACGGCGGTCAATGACACCTCCAGCGTCGTCGCCGCAGGCTATGCCTTCAGCGAGGGCGCGGGCGACTTCGCCACCATGGTCAAGCTCACGCGCACGCTCGCCATCATCCCGACAGTGGTGGTATTCTCGTTTGTGAGTATGCACCTGAGGAAAAAGGAAGCCGCCGTGTCCGGCGGCGCGGTGCAGATCAGGTGGAAGAGCGTCTTTCCGTGGTTCATTCTCGGCTTTCTCGCCATGGCGGTGCTCAGCAGCGTGGGCGTGATCCCAGCGGCAGCCGCGGCGGCGCTCAAGAAGGTCAGCAAGTTCCTCATGGTCACGGCGCTCGCCGCCGTTGGACTCAACACGAGCTTCGCCGAAATGAAGAAATCCGGCGCGGCGCCGATGGTGCACGGCTTCCTGATCTCCGCGCTCGTCGTCCTCGTGGCGCTGGCCGTGGAGTATTTCATGGGCATCCTGCCGTTCTGACATACCGCAGCGCCCGGGGAGATCGCCCCGTGAGCGGCGCTTACAAGGAAAGGAGAACCTCCAATGAAAAAACAGTTATGCTCTCTGCTGACAGCTCTCGCTCTGGCCGTCGGCCTTCTGCCGTCCGCGGCTCGCGCCGCGGAAAATGCGCCGTCCTTTGCCGACGTTCCCGCTGCCGCGTGGTACGCGGACGCGGTGCAGTACGTCTATGAAAACGGTCTTATGACCGGCGTTTCGGAGAGCGAGTTTGCACCGGACGGCACAGCGACGCGCGGCCAGATCGTCACCATCCTCTGGCGTCTCGCGGGCAGCCCTGTGGTCAACTATGCCATGCGCTACGCCGATGTGGACGAGGGCGCGTGGTACGGCGAGGCCGTGCGCTGGGCAGCCTCCACCGGCGTCGTTACCGGCTATACCGAGAGCAGCTTTGGCCCGAACGACGCCATTACGCGCGAGCAGCTCTCCGCGATCCTCTACCGCTATATTAAAACGCAGGGGCAGGGCTTTACCGGTATGTGGTACTTCCCACTGCGCTATGACGATGCGGCCAGCATCAGCGATTGGGCGGACGAGGCGATGCACTGGTGCGTGATGAAGGGCCTCCTCAACGGCACGAGCGAAACGGCGCTCAGCCCCCAGCTTACCGCGACGCGCGCGCAGCTGGCGGCCATCCTTCAGCGCTTCTGCGAACTGCCCAAGGAAACCGTAAGCGGGAGCGCCGCGCAGACCGCCTATGACCGCGCGTCGGCCTACCTGACCGCCGCCGTGAGCGCGCCGCGCTACGGCAGTCTCGGTGGCGAGTGGACGGTGCTGGCCCTCGCCCGCGGCGGCGCGGACACCGAGACCGCTTATTTCACCGGCTACTGCGCCGCGCTCGAGCAGACCGTGCGTGAAAATAAGGGCGTGCTGAGCGAACGCAAGTACACCGAGTACAGCCGCGTCATCCTCGCGCTCTCCGCGCTCGGGAAGGACGCGCGGGACGTCGCGGGCTTTGATCTGACGCTTCCGCTCGGCGACTACGAAAAGACGGCGGCGCAGGGCGTGAACGGCGTGATCTACGCGCTCCTCGCGCTCGACAGCCGCAACTATCCCATGCCGCAGAACGCGGCGGCAAGCACGCAGGCGACGCGGCAGCTGTATGTGGACGCTATCCTGGCCGCTCAGCTTGCAAACGGCGGCTGGAGCTTCATGGGCGAGGACGCCGATCCCGACCTGACCGCCATGGCCTTACAGGCGCTGGCGAAGTATCGGGAACAGAGCAGCGTCCAACTGGCGGCCAACCGCGCGCTCGTGTGCCTGAGCGCCATGCAGAACGCGGACGGCGGCTTCTCCTCCTGGGGGAGTGAGAATGCCGAGAGCTGCGCGCAGGTGCTCCTTGCGCTCAACGCGCTGGGCCTTGACACGGACGACAGCCGCTTCGTGAAGAATGGGCACAGTGTGCTTGACGCGCTGCTGACCTATCAGAACGCAGACGGCGGCTTCTGCCACGAGCGCGGTGGGGAAACGAATCTCATGGCGAGCGAGCAGGCGGTCTGCGCCCTCGCGTCGCTCGTCCGCGCCGAGCGCGGCGAGAGCAGCTTCTACCGGATGGCGGCGCTGACGCAGCCTGCCGCCTGATGGCATAGCAGCACCGAAACGAAAGGAGGGAGACGGACATGAAAACGGCAAAGCGCCTTTGTGCGGCGCTGTTGGCGTTCGCATTGGTATTCACTCTTGCGGCCTGCGGCACACCGGCAGTAGAGCCGACGCCGCTACCTGCGCCGACGCAGAGCGAAACGCCCGCGCCCGATGCGGCGCAGGATGCGCCCGCCACGTCCGCTCCCTCTGAAACCGAACGACAGGAGGCAGAGACTCCTGCCGCTCCGCCGGTCGGAGAACAACAGCCATTGGAAAGCGGCGCGCCGGAGGGAAACGCCTCCGACGCATTGCCGACAGGCGGCAGCTCCGACGCACAGGACAGCTTCTCCAACAAACCCGATGCATCACCGGAGAGCACCGTGCCGACGTGTACGGTCTCCATCTCCTGCGCGACGATCCTGGAAAATCTCGACCGGCTCAACGCGGAGAAAGCTGACTTGATCCCTGCGGACGGCGTTCTGCTGGCCCCGGCTGCGGTGGAATTTGCCGAGGGCGAGAGCGTGTTTGACGTGCTCAAGCGCGTGTGCCGCGAGAACAAAATACACATGGAATTTTCCGAAACGCCGGTCTATCAGTCCGCCTACATCGAGGGCATCGGCAACCTTTACGAGTTCGACTGCGGCGAGGGCTCGGGCTGGATGTACCGCGTGAACGGTGAATTTCCCAACTACGGCTGTTCGCGTTATCCGCTTCAGGACGGTGACACCGTCGAGTGGGTCTACACCTGCGACTTCGGCGCGGATGTGGGCGGAGGGCTCGGCGCATGAAGCATCACGCCTTTCTCGCCTGCCATCCGGCGGTGAATCTGCTCTATTTCGTGCTGGTACTGACGTTTTCCATGTTCTTCCTGCACCCCCTCTGCCTTGCCGTCTCGCTCTGTGCCGCGCTTTGGTGTGCCGCGCAGTTAAACGGCGGCAGGGCGGTGCGGCGCACCGCCCTGCGGCTGGCGCCGACGGCACTGCTCGCCGCGCTGGTAAACCTTGCCTTCAACCATCAGGGCGCGACCATTCTGGCCTATCTGCCCTCGGGCAACCCCCTGACGCTCGAATCCATCGCCTACGGCTTCGCCGCCGCGGCGATGCTCGCCGCCGTCGTGCTGTGGTTTTCCTGCTGGAACACAGTCATGACCTCGGATAAGCTCATGCACCTTTTCGGGCGCGTCGTGCCCGCCCTCTCGCTCCTGCTGTCCATGACGCTGCGCTTTGTGCCCCGCTTTCAGGCAAAGCTCCGCGAGGTGACGGCGGCGCGTCGCGGCATGGGGCTGTACGCGGAAAAGGGCCGACTCCAAAAGCTCAAGAGCGCCGTGACGGTCTTTTCCGTCATGGTGACGTGGAGCCTTGAGAACGCCGTGGAGACGGCGGACAGCATGAAAAGCCGCGGCTACGGGCTGCCGGGCCGCACGGCGTTTTCCCTTTACCGCTTCAGCCGCCGTGACAGGCTGCTGCTTTTGTGGCTGGCGCTCTGCGGCGCTTACGTCGCCGCGGGCTGGGCGCTCGGCGGCGTGAAGTGGCGCTACTATCCCACGGCGCGCGGCGTGCTGACGCCGTATTCCGCGAGCGTGCTGCTCGCGTATTTTCTGCTCTGCCTGACGCCGGTGCTGCTGCAAAGAAAGGAGGCGCGCACATGGAGCTCTATCGCGTCGAAAGCCTGACCTTTACCTACCCCGTGCAGTCCGCCCCCGCCCTGCGGGATGTGAGCCTGACGCTCTGCGCGGGCGAGTTTGTCACGCTCTGCGGACTTTCCGGCAGCGGTAAAAGCACGCTCCTTCGCCAGCTCAAAACCGCGCTCGCGCCCAACGGCGTTCGTTCGGGCGCGGTCCTTTTCGACGGCCGCCTGCTCTCCGACGTTTCGCAGCGCGAGCAGGCGGAGCGCATCGGCTTTGTGCAGCAAAGCCCGGAAAACCAAATCGTCACCGACAAGGTCTGGCACGAGCTGGCCTTCGGGCCGGAGAGCCTCGGGTACGATACGCCCACCATCCGCCGCCGCGTCGCCGAGATGGCGGGCTTTTTCGGCATGGAGAGCTGGTTCCACAGGGAGGCGGCGTCGCTCTCCGGCGGGCAGAAGCAGCTTTTGAACCTGGCCGCCGTGCTGACCCTGCAGCCGGACGTGCTCATTTTAGACGAGCCGACCGCGCAGCTTGACCCCATCGCGGCGGCGGACTTTCTCGCCGCGCTCGCACGGGTCAACCGGGAGCTGGGCACAACGGTGCTGCTCTCCGAGCAGCGGCTGGAGGAGGCGCTGCCCCTCTCCGACCGCGCCGTTGTGCTGGACGGCGGGGCGGTCCTCGCGGACGGCGCGCCCCGCGCCGTGGGCGCGCAGCTGCGCACGGCGGGACACGAGCTGTTCCGCGCCATGCCCGCCGCCATGCGCGTGTGGGCGGCGGTGGAGAACGACCTTCCCTGTCCCGTCTCCGTGCGGGAGGGGCGGGACTGGCTGGCTGACTTTGCCGCCTCGCACCCCCTCAAAAGCCTGCCGGAGCGCCCGCTGCCCGCACCCTCGGAGGAGACGGTCGTAACCGTCTCGGATGCGTGGTTCCGCTATACGCCGGACGCGCCGGACGTGCTGCGCGGGCTGGAGCTGACGGTGCGGCGGGGCGAGCTTTTCGCCATCCTCGGCGGCAACGGCGCGGGCAAATCCACCACGCTCAAGCTGCTGGCGGGCCTGCAAAAGCCCTATCGCGGGGAGGTCCGCGTCACCGGCAAAACGGCGCTCCTGCCGCAGGAGGTGCAGACGCTCTTTGCCAAAAAAACCGTGCGCGAGGACCTTGCCGAGGTCACCTCCGACGGGGCGATGCCCGCCTATGTCACCGCACTCTGCCGTCTGGACGCGCTGCTGGACCGTCACCCCTACGACCTTTCCGGCGGCGAGCAGCAGCGCGCGACGCTGGCAAAGGTTTTGCTCACGCGGCCCGATATCCTGCTCCTCGACGAACCGACGCGCGGACTGGACGCGGCCTTCAAGGCGGAGCTGGCTGAGCTGCTGAAAAATCTGCTCACGCAGGGGGTGACCGTCGTTCTGGTCAGCCACGACGTGGAGTTCTGCGCCGCCTATGCACAGCGCTGCGCGCTCTTTTTCGACGGCTCCATCGCCTCCGACGGCGCGCCCCGGGAGTTTTTCGCGCTCAACCGCTTCTACACCACGGCGGCGAACCGCATGGCGCGCGGCCGGCTGCCCGCAGCCGTGACGGCGGAGGACGTCATTGCCGCCTGCGGCGGCAGGGAAGCGCCGAAAAAAGAGCGGCGGGAGCCTCCGCCGCAGCCGCCGAAAGCGGTGGACATACCCGCCGCGCCGCCGGAAAAGCGAAGGCTTTCCCCGCGCACGGCCGTCTCTGCCCTGATGGCCCTTCTGCTCATCCCCCTGACGCTGGTGTTCGGCCCCAAGCTGCTGGGCGACCGGAGCTACTACGCCGTTTCGCTGCTGATGGTGCTTGAGGCCATGCTGCCGTTCTTCCTTGCCTTCGAGGGGCGCAAACCCCGCGCGCGGGAGCTGGTCGTGACTGCGGTGCTCTGTGCGCTGGGCGTGGCGGGCCGTGCGGCCTTTTTCATGCTGCCCCAGTGTAAGCCGGTGCTGGCGCTCACCATCCTCGCGGGCGCAGCCCTGGGCGGGGAGACGGGCTTCCTCGTGGGCGCGGTGACCATGCTGGTCTCTAACATCCTCTTTTCGCAGGGGCCGTGGACGCCGTGGCAGATGCTCGGCATGGGGCTGTGCGGCTTTCTCGCGGGGCTGGTGTTCCACAGGGGCGGTCTGCCAAGGAAGCGGGAGGCGCTTTGCGCCTACGGCGCGGTGAGCGCATTCCTCGTCTATGGCATTCTGCTCAACGCCTACTCCGCGCTGCTCGCCACAGGCGCGCTGACGTGGCAGAGTCTTGCGGTCTACTGCGCCTCCGGCTTTGCAATGGATGCGGTGCAGGCCGGATCCACGGCGGTTTTCCTCTGGTTCTTCACCGAGCCGATGCTCGATAAGCTCGAGCGCGTCAAAATTAAATACGGCTTCATGTGACGGCCGCTCGCCGCATCGCCCCCGAAAATACGGCCGGAGACAGCGACGAGCCGGTGTACCCCAGCCGCGCAATGCCGGCAGCGCGTCACGCCACGCCGATACTCGCAAAAAATGCCTGTGATGCTGTAACATCACAGGCATTTTGTCATGGCATATCAGTATGGATGCCGACCGAACCGGGACCCCACAAGGTGGGGCGGCGCGGGTGCGCCGTCACAAGTATTTTGCGCAGCAAGATCCTGGCGCAGGGGCAATTCACTTGCCCCGAGCATGTTCGATTTCCTTGGGGTGGAGCGACCACAGGGAGCGGAACCCCAAAATAAGACCATCTGCCAAAGGCAGATGGTCTTATTTTTGGCGCAGCGGGTAGGATTCGAACCCATGTGAGGTTTCCCTCAAACTGATTTCGAGTCTTTTATGCAACTGTGACAGGGGTGTCCGGTTTGGGGTCGTTTCTGTAAGCCCCGTACCCGCCGAAAGCCGCTTGAAATCAGGCTTTTTCGCTCGGAAAGCCTTGCGGGACAGGCTTTTTTGAAAGTGGGTTCAAATCGGCATTTTTCCCGATTTTGGAGAGAAATGCGGGAAGATAGGAGAGAAAAATCGGGAGACGGCCATACACCGCAGAATAGAGCTTCCAACCGACGAAAATCTATTTTTGAGGTGTTACAAATGGATGTATTTCCCGTCAACTGGGACAGCGTTCCCGAGGTGATGAACAAGGAGCAATTCTTCCGAATATGCCACATCAGCAAGTCCACGGCGCTGCATCTGCTCAAAAGCGGCAAGGTGCCCTGTGAGTGGTCGGGTAAGAAAACCCGGTGCTATAAAATCCGAAAAGAGGATGTGAAAGCATACTTGGAGGAGCGGGCAATTTTTCCAGAACTCTATTCTGCGCCGAAGGGATGGTACGGCACCCACTATGTGGCGAGGCTCTCCAAGGAGCTGCCGGAGGACACTCTGCGGCAGATGCACGGCTACTATGAAAAGCTGCTGCGCAGATACCCGGATGTGGTCACGGTAAAGGATGTGGTAACTCTGACCGGCTACACCCTGACCACCGTCCACAACTGGTGCAGCCGCGGGTCGCTGAAAGCCTTTCAAAAGGGACTGAAGTTCTGTATTCCAAAGATCTTTCTCGTTGACTTCTTCTGCTCCCTGACATTTCGCTCCATTACCCGTAAAAGCCTTTGGCATATCCAGACGCTGAATGAATTCAGCAGGAAGATGAAGAAATAATGTGCGATTCTGAAATTCGCACACTCGCACCTGCCTTTCGGTTTTGGTAGACTGTAACCGAAAGGTGGGTGCATTTTGCGTTGCAGACCTGCCGGGGAATTTTTGAATGGGAGGATCACATATGAAATCGCTATTTGAGCAGCTGGGCGGCGCTTACACAAGGCAGGGAGACTACTGCCTGCCGGATGTTTGCTTACCGCCCGAAGAAGAACGGCCTATCGGCATTTACGGCCAGCGGCGGCGCACCTTTCTGAGGGAGCACCACCGTGTGTTGTATTATAACCTGCTGACCGCCGGGACACTGGGCGGCCGCCTTGCAGACATCGAGAAGCAAGCGCAGGAACTCTTTCTTCGGCTGGTAGAACAATACGCAGACACCGAGGGCGTGACGGAGGAGGTAAAGGCCAATGACCCGCAGGCGTGGGTGCGGAAGATGAACGGCATCCGAAACCGAGCGAACGAGATTGTGATGCAGGAAATTGTATATGGGTAACGAGCAAGCGGAGGTCGATGACCTCCGCTTGTTTTGTGTGCAGAAAAGAACAATGCTGTTTTGAAACGACATTGTTCCGAACTTTGTTGACATTGTTCTTTTATCCGGGTATAATGTACTTGTGATTTTATGCGTGGAGGTATCCCCTATGGCTGAAATGATCTCGGTAAGAGAGGCAGCAGTGCGCTGGAATATAACGGAGCGGAGAGTTGCGACGCTCTGCAAGAATGGGAGAATCGCCGGTGCGAAAAAGCAGGGCAATCGTTGGCTGATCCCCGCTGATACGCAGAAGCCGGCGGATCAGCGGCTCAAGACGGGCGCTTTCCGCAAGACGGAGCGCGCGCCGAAGCTGCCCCTGCCCATCGGCGTGTCCAACTACTGCCTTGCATCGTCGGAATACTATTATATCGACAAGACGATGATGATCAAGGATTTCATCGACGAGCGTCCGATGGTGACGCTGTTCACCCGCCCCCGGCGCTTCGGCAAGACGCTGAATATGGATATGCTGCGCACTTACTTTGAAAAGAGCGACAAGGATACCTCCGTCTATTTCCGGGATAAGAAGATCTGGGCCTGCGGCCAGAAGTACCGGGATTATCAGGGCAAGTACCCTGTGATCTTCCTGACCTTCAAGGATGTGAAGTTTGATACTTGGGAGGAGACCTTTGCGGCCATCCGGGATATTTTCGCAAAGGAGACCCGGCGGCACAAAGAACTGTTGAACAGCGATAAGTGCGACGAGTACAGCAAAAAGACCTATGAAAAACTGGCAGACGGCAAGGTCAGCGAGGTAGAGTTGGCTTCAGCACTGCTGGACCTGTCCGCTATGCTGCACAAGCACTATGCCGTTGCACCTATTATCATCATCGACGAGTACGACACCCCCATCCAGCAGGGCTATCAGAAGGACTATTACGACAAGGTCATCCGGTTTATGCGGAACCTGTTTTCCGGCGGGTTCAAGGATAATCAGCACCTGTCCTTCGGCTTCCTCACCGGCATTCTGCGGGTGGCCAAGGAGAGCATCTTCAGCGGGATGAACAACCTGTCCATCAACTCCGTGCTGGACAACAAATACAGTGCCTACTTCGGCTTCACCGCCGACGAGGTGATGGAGATGGCGGAATACTACGGCGCTGCCGATAAGTACGACGAGATTTGCCAGTGGTACGACGGCTACCGCTTCGGCAAGACGGAGATTTTCAACCCGTGGTCGGTGGTCAACTACTTCAGCAACGAGTGCGAGCCGAGGCCCTTCTGGGTCTCCACCGGCAGCAACGATATTATCGGGGAAGTGCTTGCCCAGGCGGACGAGGAGATTTATAACCGTCTGACCTCCCTGGTCAACGGCGAGACCTTCACCACCTTCATCGACACCGGCGTGATCTATCCGCAGATCAAAAGCAATCCTTCCACCATTTACAGCTTCCTGCTGGTGACCGGCTATCTGAAGGCACTGAAAACCACGCCCTCCTTCAGCGGCGATTTTATGTGCGAGGTCTCCCTGCCCAACCGGGAGATTTCTCTGGTGTATAACAAGGAGATTTTGCAGCGGCTGGAGAATCTGATCCCGCCGTCCACGGCGATTTCCGTTCAGGAGGCCATCTTCTCCGGCGATAACGCACGTCTGAAAGCGCAGATACAGACGCTGCTGACCCAGTCGGTCAGCTCCTTCGATACTGCCGGGGAGAACTTCTACCACGGCTTTATGCTGGGGCTGTGCGCCCTGCTGGGCGGCGCTTTCGTGACCTCCAACCGGGAATCCGGCGACGGGCGCTATGACATTCAGCTGAAGCCCACGCAAAAGGGTCTTCCGGGCATCCTGATTGAGCTGAAAGCGGAGAAAAATTGCAGCGATGAGCAGCTGAAAAAGCTGTCCGAGACGGCCTTGCAGCAGATCAACGATAAGAAATACGAAACCGAGCTGACGACCGCCGGGGTCAGGACGATTTATAAATACGGCGTGGCCTTCAGCGGCAAAAAGGTCGAAGTGGCAGTCGGATGAGGAGAGAGAATTCCAAAGTATCAAATTGATACTTTGGCGAAATCCCAAAGTGCCAACACGGCGATTCCAAAGTGCCAAATTGGCACTTTGGGCATGAACTTATGAATAAAACCATATTGGAGGATGCAAAATGAGCACCAATATTTCGAAAAAGAAGCGGGACGACCTGCTGGACAAAATCAAGCAGATTCGTGCCTTTATCGCCGCAGCACCGCAGGATGAGAATACGGGCAACCTGCTCTCCTACCTGTCCGAACTCGAAAAAGATGTGAACGGGAAAAAGTACGGTCTCGTGTTCGAGGAGCATCGGGAGGAAATCGATGAGGTGTTGGATACCCATACGCCGGTGCTGACCGAGGATGCAGATCTGTTTATTGACCACGGCGGGCAGATGAATTTCCTGCTTGAAGGGGACAACCTTGCCGCACTGAAACTGTTGGAAAAGACGCATCGTGGTAAGATTGACCTCATCTATATTGATCCTCCGTATAACCGTGGAAAAACGGATTTTGTCTATGACGATGACTTTGTTGTTAATGAAGATACTTTTCGCCATAGCAAATGGATTTCTTTTATGAAATCGCGTTTAGAGGCAGCAAAACGCCTTTTGACTGAAGCAGGCTTAGTTTTCATTTCTATTGATGATAACGAAGTTGCGGCACTAAAATTACTTTGCGATGAGGTGTTCGGTGCAGATTTTTTCATCAACCTTTTTGTATGGCAAAGAAATTCAAGCGCAAAAACTGAAAAAGGTAAATTCACAGTAAATACAGAATATGTTTTACTATACGCTAAAAGCGGAGCATACACACTCAATTCTGCCTATAAACCACTTTCGGACGCGTCTCAAAAATTATTCAAATTTGATGATAACGATGGTAGAGGAAAATATCAAACAGTGAGTTTGCAAAAACCACGTGATCCAGGCCCTGAAACAACATACGACTATGCGGATAACACGGGCAAAGTATGGCCGTGCCCAACAAAGGGCTGGCGTATGAAATACGAAAAAATCAAAGCTTTAGAAAATGACAATCGCTTGGTTTTAAGTGGGAAAAGTTTGCGTGTAAAAGACTATTGGAACGAACGAGAAAACGAAGGTAAAAGAGTTGACACCTTGTGGAGCGATTTGCCACAAAATACCGCAGGTAGTGGTGAGTTAGAAGCCATAATGGGCAAGGCTAACACTTTTGATAATCCAAAACCTACTGAGCTTATCAAACGTTGTCTTGAGATTGGGTGTAAAAATGCGCGTGTTCTCGATTTCTTTGCAGGCTCTGGTACAACAGGTCACGCTGTTATGAAGCTAAACGCAAAGGATGGCGGCTCTCGCCGCTTTATCCTCTGTACCAACAACGAAAACGGCATTTGTCGGGATGTGACCTACAAACGCATCCGCCGTGTCATTGATAAAGAAGACTATGCCGCCAGCCTGAAATACTATAAAATTGACTATGTGCCTATTTCGGATCGTATGTACTACGAGTACGCCGATGAACTGCTCCATCATATCCGGGAGCTGGTGGAGCTGGAAAACGGCATCAATTTTACGGGCAACGAGGAAATTGCCATCGTGCTGACCGAGGATGAATTAGCCGCATTTATTGCCGACAAAGACCGCTTTGCGAAATGCCGTCGGCTCTATATGGGACACGACCTCCTGCCCGACGAAGCACAGGAAACGGCACTTTTCAAAAACAAGATTGAGATTAGTATTATTCCGGATTACTACTACCGAGATTTGCAGGAGGGCTAAAATGGTAGAATTCTTAAAAACACTTGCGATAGCTTGTATTCCAGCCATTATAACAGGAATTGTGACATATATTGTTGCTCGCAAAAATGCTGCTTCGCAAATCAGTATAATTAAAGAACAAAACAAGCACGATTTAGAAAAGCTTATGGAGCAGCACAAGGTTGATATAGAGCATCTCAAAGAAGCTCACAGGCTGGATATGGAAGCAAAAGAACAAGATCATAAGAACAAGCTGGAATTGCAGCAGAAGGAATTCGAAAACAGCCTGCCTAAGCAACAAAAAGATGGTGAAAATGCAATGGCAACAGAAACTATCAAAGGTGTACTCGGCCTGGTTGGCAGTGCGGTGACCACAGCAATGGATACCCCGGAAGCAAAGCAGCTGTTGAGTGACTCTATTAAACAGTCATTTAATAAGTCGAAGGAGGGCTGACTATGGAACTGAAGGAATTCCAGCTCAATGCAGTAAAGTCATTGTTTGAGGCGATGGACAAGCCCGTCAGAGATATAATCCTGAAAAGCCCAACTGGAAGTGGAAAAACCATCATCCTCACTTACTTTATGCACCAATACATACAGTCTTACCCGAAAACGGTGTTCGTTTGGCTCACTCCCGGCAAAGGCAATCTTGAGGAACAGAGCAAGGCAAAAATGGATAAGTATATCCACGCTTCGCAGACAAAGCTGCTTTCCGATGTGATGACGGCGGGATTTGAAGAAAATGACAGTTGCTTTATTAACTGGGAGAAACTCACGAAGAAAGGCAACAATGCTCTCAAAGACAGCGAACGGACAAACTTTCTGGAACATATCGAGCACGCACTGAACGACGGCCTGCGCTTTATCATCATTGTGGATGAGAGCCATCAGAACAACACAATCAAAGCAGATGAAATTATCCAGTATTTCCGCACGGAGAAGATTATTCGCTGTTCTGCTACGCCTAAGGGCATTGCCAAAGCTGAAGTGATCGAGATTCCTGAGGAAGAAGTTATTGCAGCTGGTCTTATCAAGAAGATGCTGGTTATCAATCAGGATTTTCCGCAGACCGTGGAGACCGAAGATCAAACCGCATATTTGCTGGAGCGTGCCCTGCAAAAGCAGCGTGAACTCCGGGCGGCGTATCTGCAAATGGATGTGGATATTAACCCCTTGATTATCGTGCAGATACCGAACAAATCGGAAACCTTGCTGGACGGTGTGGAGCGTTGGTTTGAAGCGCAAGGGCTTACCTATGAAAACGGTCAGCTTGCGGTTTGGCTTTCTGACCGGCACGAAAATCTGGAGGGCATTGATGCACCTGCCGCACCCTCTACAGCTGTTATCATCAAGCAGGCCGTGGCCACCGGCTGGGATTGTCCAAGAGCGCAGATACTCGTCAAACTGCGTGACAATATGGATGAGACCTTTGAAATTCAGACTATTGGCCGTATTCGCCGTATGCCGGAGGCGAAGCATTATGGCAGTGACCTGCTGGATAGTTGCTATCTCTATACATTTGACGAGAAATTCACCGCTGGCGTCAAGATGGCGCTGGACAAGGGTGCACTCAATGCCTGTACACTGTTTCTCAAGAGTGAGTACAAGGACATAACTCTGACAGGCGAACAGCGTTCGATGATTTCGCAGCCCAGAAACTCGCAAAAAGCCCTGCGGGCAATTTGGCTCTATGCAGAGAAAAGCTTGGGTGTTGGGGCAGACAAAGAGGAGAATCGGATTCGCTTACAGGCTGCCGGATATATTCTTCGGGATGATGTGGTGCGCCATACTGTTTCTGGTGAAACCGCTACGCTCGATTTTTCTTCTTCGGATATGAACACGATAAGTGTGACGGAAAAGCTGAATACACACAAGCACGGGCGCGATTATCATCAAAAAATCGGCAAAATCGGTTTGGAAATTGGTATGGAGTATTCGTTTATGAATACTATCATCCGTAAGCTCTTTGATAAGAACTTCAACTATGCTCACAAAATACTTGCACTGGAACCGAGGGAAGTATATGCCTTTGTATTAAACAATGCTGATCGCCTTCGTCATCTGGTTCGAGAAGCAATGGCGGCGGAAATGGCACAGATGCAGCTCGATGTTCAGACCAAATCTTTGTTTGAGTTTCATATTCCACAGTCCTGTTTGTTTACCTACAATGGAGAAGCCAAAACCCAGATCATTTATAAAAAGAATGTTTATCAGAATTACCTTTCTTCTGCTGCACCTCGCTCTACGCCGGAAGTTAAATTTGAGAAATTCTGTGAACATTCCGGCAATGTGGAGTGGTGGTATAAGAACGGCGATAAGGGTAGTGAGTATTTCTCTATCGTTTACGGGGATAACTCCGAGAAGCAAAAACTGTTTTATCCAGACTATATCGTCGGCATAAGCGGTGAGATCTGGATTATTGAAACCAAGGGTGGCTTTGATCGCAGCGGCAATAGTCAGGACATCGACATCTATACGCCGAAGAAGTTTGAAGCGCTGAAAGCATATCTGGATGCGCACGGGCTTAAGGGCGGTATCGTTCGGAACGACGCTACAACAGACGAGCTGTGCATCTGTATGGAGCACTATTCAGATGACATCGGCAGCGATGATTGGGTGCTTCTGGAAAATATATTGGGGTGAGGTGACTGTATTGAAGATTCTTGAGTTGAAAAGCGTTCCCGTCAATGGAAAAGCATCTGTTCAGTTTATTAGAATAGATCCCGGGGATATTTCTGTAACACTTTCTGAGATATTGAAAGCGATAATGGATTTGTCCTGGCTTAAGAACTTCGATGCAGAGTTTCTAGCTCGAAGCTATGAGCAGCGAGCCAAAATTACGATTGCTGATATGCGCAGAAAAATTGAAAGCTGTGATACAGGTAAGCTAACAAAAGACGCAGGCGAATATGTGGTATCCGAGTTAGCAAGAGAAGCAATCGTCTCGGAACTTAATTACTTGAGTATTCCCTTGGCAGAATTGCTAGGTAAGAAAATTTCGGGAAATCCGGGATTTGATTTTCACAGTCAAAATAATGCCACAAACACCGTAATATTTGGTGAAGCAAAGTATGTAACCGCTCATAGCGGGTATCCCCGAGCAATAGATCAAATAAAAGAATTCGTTGATGATAAAAAAGACATTGCAGACATTGCTGATTTGCGGGATTTTTGTAGTGCAGATGCGTTGTCTCGAGTCGTTAATGGATTTAAGGGGTTTGCAGCGGCATTTTCCGCGAAAAGCACCCCTAGTGAAAGGCTAATTAGTGCTATAACCGCAAAAGACTCATTCCAAGAATTGCTAAAATATGAAGAAGTGATTTTGGTGGCGGTGAACTTATGAACGATGTCATTAAAAGCGGAAATATCATAAAAAAGATTAGGGACGGGAAACAATTAGAAGAAATTGCTCTGTTTGCACGGAACTGCATTTTTAGAGACGGTCCTAAGGATACCTTGGTTCTTGAAATCTTATCCTATCTGAAACTGTTCCAGCCAACTTTTTTTGAAAAGTTTGAAGATGAGTTGATAGAAACAATGGGGTTGTTTTTCAAAAATCCCTCTCCAGACACACTTCAAGGTGTTGTTTTTGATATGTATCGCCAACATATTAAAAAAAAGTATGGCGAGGATTATACCCCGATGCAGGCAAGTATCCTAGAACAAATTGAAGATAAACACCATTTCAGTTTCTCAGCACCAACAAGCACAGGAAAGTCATTTGTTTTCCGCAACCTTATCCGTTCTGCTTCAAATGATGTCGTAGTAATTGTTCCATCTCGTGCGCTAATAAATGAATACTATGATCGTATCCGCGAAATTGTCAATGTGAAAGAGGTTAATGTCCTTACATTTGTTGATCGGATAAATACCAAATTTGCCAAGAGGAACATCTTTATTCTCACGCCGGAACGTTCAAGAGAACTTTTCAAAAATAAGAGCTGGTTGAATATTGACCTGATATTATTTGATGAAGCACAATTAAGCGATGAAAAATCTGTGCGAGGGTTATATTTTGATAGCATCGTTCGGCGTGCTTTAAAGAGTTTTTCTGATGCCAAGTATGTTTTTGCACACCCTTTTATTTCAAATCCAGAAGCTCAGCTGCAAAGGAATGGCATAATAGATACGCAATCGGCAGCTATTAATTATGAGCAGAAGAATGTTGGTCAGATTTTCTATGTCCACAACCCGGCTACGGGCGATTTTTATCATTTGGGAACTAGTAAGGAAATATTAGGAAAGCAAAAACTCAAAGCAGAATTTGATCCTATTGAGAGAGCAATTTCGAGCGGGGGAAGCGTACTAATATATGTGCCTAAGTCACATATTTATAGCAAAAGCATATACAGTGAATTCGACAAATATGTCAAATTATGCGATAAACTTGAAGACCCGGATGCGCTTCAAATGATTGATGAGCTCCGATCCTATATTGGAGCCTCAAAAAATAATGCACTGTTTTACAATTCTGAGATGCTTGAAAAGCTCTCTCTCGGAATTGTAACACACCACGGATCAATGCCTCTTGCAGCAAGGCTGATTTTGGAGCATTTTACACAAAGTGGCTTTTGCCGGATATGCTTTGCAACCTCAACATTAGAACAAGGGATCAATATGCCATTTGATGTGGTATATCTGGATAAATTTGAAGCAAGCAAATCCTTATCGGTTAAGAACCTAATTGGCCGTGCTGGGCGTTCAACTGTTGATACAAAATTTGACTACGGTAGTGTTGTTATTCGCAATAATGCAATCACACCGTTTAGAAGGGTGATGAAAAAAGCGGAGCCTCTATCTAAAATCTCAAATTTGGATGTAACGGATGATTCGCTTGATGAGAAATACAAAGAGTTCAAAGAGGCCATCAAAACCGGTGAGTTTTCAGATGAGTATAATCTTCCCAGCGCGGATGTTGAAAAGTTACATTCAGAAGATGTTACGGCGATGATTCCACAGTTATTAGATATGATGTTTGATAACGAAAAGATCATATCCCCGGATTCTGATATGAAAGAAGTTAATGATCTTTTTTCAAAGCTATACCAGCAGTACCTTGGGCGTAAGTTGTGCCAAGCGGAAAAGTCAGTATTAAGTACGGCTGTCAGAATTATGATTTGGAAGATATACGGAAAGACTTTTCATCGCATCTGTCAATACCGCTATGCCTATGCATCTCGTACTACGGAGCGACAGCAATTATACCGAAAAGGTGATGTGGAAGCGGCGAATAGTATTCCAGCAAAATATATAGTTGGCTATCACGATATTCCAGATAAGGATTTGACACCGTATCCTCTTATTTCGACATCCATTTCGGCCAAAGATGTTGACTATGATCTTATTGTTTATGATACTTACGATTATCTCGACAAACTCATTGGGTTTAAGCTTAGTGACATTTTTTACGCAGTATTTTATCAATACTATGAGGCGACGAGTGACGAGTGTGCATTGCGGTTAGCAAAATATTTCAAATATGGCACCGATAAAGAACGTGAAATATGGATGCTGCGCTACGGCTTTTCTTTTGAGGAAATCGAGTTGGTATCTGAGTGTATTGATTTTATTGATGAAACAGAGATCAAATTTAACGATAGAATCAACGCGTTGAATGAAGCGCAACTTCAGGTTATAGAGCAGTATGTACACGAATAATGTTTGCTAATTAGGCTTTCAACAGAAAAGTATTTAGAGTCCAAGGCCAAGCGGGAATTTTCCCCCGCTTGGCTTTTTCTATATGCTGAAGACTGAATTCAGCCGTCCTTCCATCACCGGGAGGGCGGCTCTTTTGTGCCTTGATAGAAAAATATTTGAGAATTTTCTCGAAGGTAACCCCACAAATGGCACCCCTTATTCAGAGTAAGTGAAGGGAGAAATATTTTTGCGGGGAAATTTGAAAAACGCCCTCAAAATTGGAGCCTCAATTCAGAGTAAGTAGAAGGGCCTTTTGAAAAATTGATGGAATTTTTTCATATTACTTTGCCAAAATCTCAAAAAATTTCCCAATTGGTTAGTAGGAGGGGCACTTAAAAAATTTTTTTAAAACCCATTTGTTATTTGCCCGAAAAGTTCCCAGTTGATTAGTAGTAGGGTTCGCAGAAAAATTCTCAAAAGTTTTTTCGTTCAAATCCGAAAAAATTTCCCAGTTGGTTAGTGAGGGGGGTTAAAAAACAGGCCTTCTCGCTGCCTACCTATTGAGGGGACTCTCTCTCTGTGTACCTTGAAAATTGAATCGCCGTCTCCAAAGGATATGCTTCCGGCAAGTGCCGCCACGACTTCCCGATAATTCAGGGCTCCCGCAAAATCGAAGATTTTGTGGGAAGAGGAGCAGCAGTGAAACGAATGAGCTTTCGCACGAGTGCGGAAGCGAATGATATGGAACTTGCTGTGACGAGAGCGCATCAAAGAAGCGATACGCCGTGGTGAGACTCCGGGGCAGGAACGATGCGGATGAGCGGCAGCAAACAAAAACCGCCGCAGAAATGCGGCTTCAGAACAGACAAAGGAGGTTCAAACCTATGAAGAAAGGAGAGCTCAGAGAGCTTTATCAGATGATGTTTCCGGAATACCCGGACATTGTGACCGTCAAAGAGCTTCGGGAGATGCTGGGCATCAGCCGCAAGCTGGCGTACAAGCTGATCGACTACGGGTATATCCACGCCGTGAAGATCGGCACGACGCTGAAGATCCCGAAAATCAGCGTCATCAACTATGTGATGGAGAAAGAGGTGAAGAAGGTTGGATGAGATCAAACGCCTGACACCCGCCCAAAGGGCACGTTGCAACCGCCTGATTCGGCGGCTGTGCGCCAACTACGACGGTGGCAACTATCTGCCGTTGGACGATGGCGAAGGCTGCGTGTGTGTGCAGACGATTTCCTATTCGCTGCTGTGCAAGTACTTCCGGCGGGCGGTTCTGCCCACCGACAAGGTACTCTACGCCGACATTTACCGGCAGCGCACACGGCTCTGCGACCGATGCGGAAAGCCCTTTGCACCCAGTAGCAACCGGCAGAAATACTGCCCGGAACGCGGCTGCTCCATCCGACGCAAGCAGAAGGCGGACTCGGCCAGGCGGCGACGCAGTGTCGAACATTAAGCACCGGGAAAGCCTTGAATTCCAAGGCTTTTGGGATAGCAAAGCGGGGGCGGGTGGCCGTTTCCATCCGCCCCCGCCAAAATCCACTTCTAACATTCTACAAAGGAGAAAAATCTATGAACAACAAACTGAAAACCGTGGACGCAGAGACCCTGCTGTCCACGCCGATGAGCAAGACGATGTTCATCGTAGACGGCCTATTTCGCAGGGTGTCAATGTCATCAGCGGTGCCAGCAAGATCGGCAAAAGCTGGCTGATGCTGTGGTTGGGGCTGCAGGCGGCGCAGGGAAATTCCATTTGGGGCCTGCCCACGCTGCAATGCGATGTGCTCTATCTGAGCCTTGAGGACACCCAGCGCCGCATCAAAGACCGGCTCTACAATCTTACCGACAGCGCCCCGGACAACCTGTATTTCGCCGTGACCTCTGGGCTGATCGGCGGCGGGCTGGAGGAGCAGATCACGGACTTTCTGACCGAGCATTCCGCTACCAAGCTGGTCATCATTGACACGCTGCAAAAGGTGCGGGACTCCAAGGGCAGCGCCGGAAAGGCGGGAATGTACGGCAACGACTACGACGACATTTCCTCCATCAAGCGCATTGCCGACGGCTTCAACATCGCCATTTTGCTGGTGCATCACCTGCGAAAGCTGCAAGACAGCAACGATCCCTTTAACGATGTCAGCGGTTCCACCGGCATCATCGGCGCTGCGGACACCAACTTCATCCTGCGCCGTAAGCGCAGCGGAAACGCCGCTACGCTGCTGGTCAGTAGGCGGGATGTGGAATATCAGGAGCTGGCTTTGCAGTTTAACGACCTTGTCTGGGAGCTGGTGGAGCGCAAGAACAGTGAGGATATTCACAAGGCAGAGCTGCCGAAATTTCTGTTTCGGGTGGTGGACTTTATGGAGTGCCGCACCGAATGGGTAGGCACGGCTACGGAGCTGCTGACCGAAATGAGGGAGCAGGAGGTCACGCCCAATATGGTCACAAAGTATCTCGGCCAGTTCGCCTATGAGGTGCTGGAGCCGCTGGGCATCGAGTATCGTACCAAGCGCACCGGCAAAAGCCGACTCATCAAATTTCTGTGCCGTGACGGCGATGACGCAAATGACGCCAGGATCGCTATATAAAGAAATCCTCGTCACAACCGTCATTGCCGTCACAATCCGAAGAAAGGGGGTGAACAAATGCGCAGCAAAAACTACGGGATCAATGTCCGTGTGACCGAGCAGGAGAAGCAGAAGCTGCTGGAAAATGCCCGGTTCTGTTCTCTGCCACTGTCGGAATACTTGCGGCGGCTGGGGCTTGGAAAAGAGGTCAGAGCGGCCATCACGGAGCGGGATTACCGCCTGTTTCGGATGCTGAACGGCCTGAAAGCGGAGCTTCCACAGCTTCGGCAAGAGGAAATTCTGAGCAGTCTGGAAGCAATTTTGAATGAATTAAAGTAAGCAGGTATCACGCCTGCGCAGTCTAAGCGAGCAGTGCGTTTTTACTCCCGGCAGGGCCGGAGCGCAAAAACACTCGTTAGGGCGTGCCCTAAAACCCCGAAAGAAAAAACTATGAAAGTGAGGACAACACAATGAGAAAATCGGATTTTACTTTACCCACGCTGGACGATCTGTTCTCCACGCAGGCGGAGCGGGACGATGCCAAACTGGAGCGGGTGCGGAATATTCCACTGGCCGAGCTGCACCCGTTCAAGGGTCACCCCTTCAAGGTGCAGAACAACGAGGAGATGCAGCGGATGATCGAGAGCATCCGCAAGGTGGGAGCCATCACCCCGGCGCTGGCAAGGCCGCTGCCGGACGGCGGCTATGAGCTGATCTCCGGCCACCGGCGGCTGGCAGCGTGTCAGGTGCTGGGCGTCGAGACGATGCCCGTCATCGTCCGGGAGCTGACCGACGATGAAGCGGTGATCGCAATGGTGGATGCCAATTTGCAGCGGGAGACCATCCTGCCCAGCGAAAAGGCGTTTGCCTACAAGATGAAGCTGGATGCACTGAATCATCAGGGTATAACTTCTGGACAAGTTGGCCAGAAGTGGTCGAGAGAGAAAATGGCTGATGAAGCCATAGACAGCGGACGGCAGATTCAGCGATATATCCGCCTGACCTACCTGATCCCTGAACTGCTTTCAATGGTGGACGACGGCAAGATCGCCTTCAACCCGGCGGTGGAGCTTTCCTACTTAGACTCGTATCAGCAGCGGACGGTGCTGGACGCGATGGCGCTGAACGACTGCACGCCGTCCCACGCCCAGAGCATCCGCCTGAAAAAGTTGGCGCAGGAGGGCTTACTGGATGACCAGATAGTCTACGCTGTGCTGGCGGAGACGAAGCCCAACCAGCAGGAGCAGCTGAAATTCAAGCGGGAGGAGCTGCGGAAATACTTCCCCTCCGGCTACACCGAGGAGCAGATGCGCCGGGACATCATCAAGGGGCTGGAATTGCTGAAGCGGCAGAGAGAACGGAACCGGGATGCCCGCTGATTCGTACCGATACGGCTACGATAATACAATTCGCAGAATAGAGAGACCCCCCAAACCGATGGTATACTGATGCTGTCGGTTTGGAGTTCTGTTCTGCAAATACAAAGGACAGGAGGAAATGAAATTGGTAGCAGGACATCTGACATTGAAAAACGGCAGGTATTACGCCGTGCTGAACTATAGAAACGCCGGAGGGCAGCGGAAAACGAAATGGATCTCGCTGGGGCTTCCCGAAAAGGGCAACAAGCGTAAGGCGGAAGCGGAACTGGCGAGGCTTCGGGCGGAGCTTGAGCCGCCCAAAGAGGTAGGCGACCTGAGCAGCGATATGCTGTTTGCCGATTATCTGCGGGAATGGCTGGAGATCGCCAAGGGACGGCTGGCTGTGGCAACATACAGTTCTTACGCCGCAATGATCAACAAGCCAATCGGGCCGTACTTCCGCCAAAGGAATCTGACCTTGCGGGAGCTGGAAGCCCGACACTTGCAGATGTTTTATTCCGAAATGCTCAGAAAGGTAAAACCGAATACGGTCATCCACTATCACGCGATTATCCACTCGGCACTGAAATATGCGGTCAAGACCGATATGCTGGTGCAGAATGTGGCGGACAAGGTGGATAGGCCAAAGAAAAACAGCTTTCAGCCGGTTTTCCTTTCGGCAGAGGAGATGCAGAAGATGTTTGAAGCTCTCCGGGGCACCAAGCTGGAGCTGCCGGTGCTGGTGGCCGCTTTTTATGGATTCCGTCGGGGCGAAATGTTGGGACTGAAGTGGGACGCCATCGACTTTGAGCGTTGAACGATTTCGGTCATACGAACCGTGACGACCATTACTGTTGATGGCAAGCAGACGGAAATTGAACAGCAGTCCGCTAAGGCCAAGTCCAGTCTGCGTACCCTGCCGTTGATCGGCAGCTTCCGGGAATACTTTTTGCAGGTGAAAGAGGCGCAGGAACTCAATAAGCAGGTTTGCGGCAACTGTTACAATTACGAATATGATGGCTTTGTATTTGTGGACGAGCTGGGCGAGCGGATGCGGGCCAATTATTTGACCTCGGCATTTCCAAAATTTTTGGAGAACCACGGCCTGCGCCGGATGCGCTTTCACGATTTGCGTCACAGCTGTGCCAGCCTGCTTCTCAGCAACGGTATCTCCATGAAGCAGATCCAAATCTGGCTGGGTCACAGTACCTTCTCCACCACGGCAGACATCTATGCACATCTCGACTACTCGGCACAGGAGACTTCGGCAAACGCCATGAACGGGATGTTCAACCGCCCTGAAAAAGAGGAACAGCTGGCATAAATAAAAACCTGCAGTGGAATCACCACTGCAGGCTCTGGCGGAGATGGAGGGATTCGAACCCCCGGACGGTTTGACCCGTCAACTGATTTCGAGTCAGCCTCGTTACGACCACTTCGATACATCTCCATGCTGTATTTTCAAGGCTTTGCGGGTTTCCGGCTGATTGAGAACCAAGTGTAGAAATCGTAGACAAAGCGTAGAAAAACCGTAGATATTCAGTTTTGAAAAAGTGTAGAAAAGCGGAAGAAGCCCGAAGTATCAAGGGTTTGCGAGGTCACCCCGGAAAGCAACCGACTCGATTTCGAGTCAGCCCCGTTATGACCGCTTCGATACCGCTGCATACCATGGTATGATACCATGACTTCCGCGCGCTTGCAAGCAATTTTTCATCGCGAATGCCGAAAAACGTATATTTTGCGATGCAAGTATAAAATTCCATCTTGACATTACGCCTCTTCCGTGCTATCATGCAAAAGCTGACAGGTTGCGGAGGGCTCTTGCAGGTGTAGCACAATGGCCAGGGCACCAGCCTTCCAAGCTGGGGATGCGGGTTCGATTCCCGTCACCTGCTCCA